>JACKZZ010012553.1_pt1 | contig 30253 bp, 24 predicted proteins | sample 8027871 | NCBI WGS metagenome assembly JACKZZ01 (sample SAMN15724774, study PRJNA655200) | protist metagenome | isolation source: fluorescence activated cell sorting (FACS) single amplified genomes of... | place: USA: West Boothbay Harbor, Gulf of Maine | collected 2000-07-19
CAGTACCTTCCGCTGCGCCCCGCGTGATCTGCGAGCGCGTCTATCTCAAGCGAGCCCCTCTTCTTGACGACAGGACCCAAGTTTCGGAGCCGGAATGCCACGACGCTCCTGACGATTCGCATGTTGTGCCCGGTCCTGCTGAACGTCGTTCAGAACGAGTCGCACTCGAGCACGGCGATGCGTCTGAAACTGCGCTGCCCGCGCTTGGCAAGATTGCAACAGAGGATGTTGAGGACGAAGCACCATTGATCCGTTTGAGCTGTACAGATCGGAGCAAGACGCGCAAAGAATCGAGCAGAGTTACGAACTTCGAGTATAACACCGTGACGCGCGAGCTCACTGTCGGTGTGAACGAGATGCAAAGTGCGGTCATGCAGGTCTACCGAGACACGTCTGATGGTCTTCTGAAACAAATAACGGCAACCGGAGACTTTGATGGCTCCGAGAAGACAATCACAGTCTTCGATATGCATCAAGTGTCGGAGGTTTTCTGGGTTGAGGCCATCAACGCTAGCAACGAAACGACCGGCATCGATCGGCCCAGCAATCTGGAACGACTCAGCGATCTGGACAAATGGTATCTTGAGAATCACCAGATGTGCATCGTGATTGCCTTCAGTCCATATGATAATACAAGCGGAAAATTGGACCCCACGAGCCGCATGGAATTTATCCACCCACGATTTCGACTGGAGTTGAATCCAACCGTCGGTTATGGTGCCTTGGATATTCGGTACAGGTTGACTGGCAAGCGTGCGAGTCTCCGCCTTGACGCTTTCTGTGTGCACGAAGGTGAGGACTCGTTGAAAGAGGGGCACTATCTTGCATTTGTGCGCAGACAACTGCCACAGCATGGACCGCACGCGAGTCAATGGTTTATGTGCGATGATGAACGGGTCACAGCTGTCGCTCAAAACGATGTGATTAATCGTCTTCATGACGGAGTTATGTTCTCCTACACGATGTTGGATTGTCCCTCGAACTTTGTTGTCGGTCCCTTTTGTCGAGAAGGAGAAAACGAGGAGGAGCAGATTCCTCGCACCATAGAAAAATCTCCCTCGCGACGAAGTAGCACCGCGACCATCCTGCATGATGTCGTCATCGCCGAGGCTGGACAGCATGATTCGGAATCAATGATGATACCCGCCGTTCCAGAGATTATTGATCCTGATGAGGAGACCGTCAGGTTTATTGTCGACAGAGATTAGAGCCCAGGGCCCCCCTGGTATGATTTTCACCCTCGGGTTCCCCCTCGACTTGTGGGATCCGCTCTCAATGGTCAACGGGTCTTTGCCAAGTATTCCAAAAAGATTCCACGTGTACTGCAAACTTTCATCGAGGAAGGATAGGCCGAGGTTCTTCGGCGTCATTTTTTCCGAAACCGGAGCTAAGGAAGAGCGGGAGCTTTAGAAGTCGTCCTTAGAGAAGGATCTCAGAATTCTCGAACGATTCATAGTAAGTAACATGACGACTTGACATCTGACCGGACAAAGTCGTAGTAAGCCATTGGAAACTGGTAGGTACTCGGCAGAGCGTCCGGCAGCGTCCACCCCCTGGGAGGTAGTGCTAGTGCCAGCTAAGTTTTCGTAGAGGTGGGGGAACCACCTCTAAAAACCGCTACTGTCATTGTGTCGGCAGGGAGCTCTGCGATCATAACATAGTCTTAGTGTTCGACGAAGCGAGACAGAGACGGTGCCGAGAGAAAAGAGTTTTGATGTTCTGCTCAGATTTGTCTGCGCCGGCGGTGCGTAGTAAGAATCCAGGTGCGGGATGGGAGTCGTGTCTCGTGTGTGATATGTAACAGTCTCTTTCGTACACAACACCAACAATACCGACGATCTCAGGTTAAAGTTAGGGAGACATCGAATAGACTTCAAGAAAAGTGGACGAGTTTCGTGGAGGAAAGAAGTGTGGTGGCTGAAAAGGAGGTGGATCTGACTCAGGTAAACAGGTGGACGGCTCCAGAGGTCGTGACGGAGCAGAACCGATGCCGCAGAAAAAAGCAAGCCGATGACTCGGACGATTCGAGCCTGAAGCGACTGACGAATGATATCTCACGAGATCGTTCGCGCTAATTGAATCTGTTATTCTTGTGGCCTGATCACGATCGCAATTAGATTAATCCATCACCCTTATATCGGGACCACGCAAAAGCGTGCACACTAGAAATTCAATATATGTGCGCGGAAGTAAGCTGAATATTGTCATGCATTCTGCGCAGAAATCTCGTCAAGTTTGACGGGCCGGGTGCTTGGTTGAGGTTCAATATTGAAGGGCTCTGCTGCATGCTGCATATGGATGACGAATTCGGCTTTGTCTCGGTGCTTTAAGCAAGCTTCTGTAACTGTTCTGTTCGAAGAGAGGGGCTACACCGGGCAGAAGATAGACTTCATTTGCCATCATCCGATGATACTAATCGCAGCACTTTTTGAGTGCTAGATTTCTATCTGGTCTAGCGGCTTGAATTGATATTGGAAGAAAGAAGTACCATGGCTACGTACCAGGTTCTTGCCTGTCACGGTGGCGAGACGAGCCGGGATGCCACTCTCTCTGTTCTGAAATCGAACGTCTCATCGTACTGCGATGAGGTGGTGTCGCTCGATGTTCCCGACACGCTAAAATTCGGCACCTTCGATTCCTTGATCAAGTTGATGGACGATTTGGCGAAGACGGACGGCAATGTGGAGGGAGTCCTTCGTCGTATTGAGCGTCAAATGAGCGACCTCGGAAACCCAGACTTCCAAATTTTAGTGCGTCAGAAGGTGATTTCGGTGGAGGCGTATGTGCGCTCCTTTCAATGGGACGACACCAAATTCCCCAGGAACAGGTACCTGGCGGATAACTTGACTTCCCTCACGAGCACAGTATCGAGGATCGATGAAGATGTGAAGGCGAAGACCTTCTCGTATCAGGACGTGAAGACTCAGCTGACGAATATGTCCAAGTTGAAGGGTCCTGGCACGTCTCTGACTGGAGCTGATCTCACCGATATTCTCACGCCCGCCGTTGTTGCGGAGGGAGACTTCATCGAAAAGGAGCACATCGTACCTTCTATCTCACTCGTTATTCAAAGATTCGCATCTTACTTGATATCGCTCTCGTTAGTCTGAATAGTATTCACATTAGCATCGTACTCCCCCATTAAAATTCGCATCGTCCTTCATATTCCTTTTTCTCACAGCACACCGTCTTGGTCGTGGTCCCCAAGGGACAGGACGCGGCGTTCCAGGCTGCTTACGCCAGCGCAGACAAATTTGTAGTACCCAAGTCTGCGAAGCAGTTCAAAAAGGTTACAAACGGAGTCCTCGCTCCCATCGAAGATAAGGTGAGACACCTTTCGTTAGCTCGAAAACGCTTTCTTTAGCTTACCAATTTGGATTGTCAGGGTCACATTTTTTTATCCGTCATCAGTTTATTAATTCGTTCGACAATAATAATCTTTTCTCCCGATCATCAGGATGGCAACACCCTATGGAGAGTCTTGTGTTTCAAGAGCGCGGTAGAGCCGCTGCGAAAGACCTTGCGCGAGCAGAAGTGCACTCTGAGGGAATTCACCTACGACCCAATGGCTTCGAAAAATCAAGCCGCGGAAATGGACCGGACCGATATGGAGCTGAAGAAGAAAGAAGCCGACCTGAAGCGATTGCTCGGCTGCGCATTCTCAGACGTGTTCGTCGCCTGGATGCACTTGAAGGTACGTAATATGTGATGCCAGTCGACGTGTCCACTGCATCATATGTCTTATGCCAATCTACTTTATTCGCTTATAACATGATTCGTCTCAAACCAGGCTGTCCGTTGCTTCGTCGAGGCGGTTTTGCGCTATGGTGTCCCCGCCAACTTTCACTCTTTCATCGTGAGAGTCCCGAAGGCGTCGAACGTCAAGCCGCTCCGCAGCGTTCTCAGCGATAGCGTGTTTAAAGATTCCACCTTGTTCGGCCAGTCCTACATCGGGGAAGCCAAGGGCGCTGAAGGAGAGGATGAGTACTACCCCTACGTGTGTCTGCCTTTCAGTGCGCTCGCCCCGCAGCAAGCCGCCTAATCGAGACCGTTGCGGACGAACATTGGTGGGACAATCAGGGGCGCAGCACGTCGTCCACAAGTCTCTGTATTTCCGGTACGACTCACCGTTCAGCATAAGTCTCTGCGATATAGTCCAGTATCCAGCGCAGACTATAACTTTCGTCGCCGAGATTTCTAGTCGTCTGTCATGCTGCGTGGAGGGAGATTTTTTGGGAACGATCAGTCATACAGGAACGAACGCTGTGTTGAGTAGAGCTGCAGAGGACTACAACTTCGCCAAGAGTAACCAAATTTTCATTTGCAGACATCGATTCCGTTAATAGTTGAGCGAACTGTGTCCCGTTGATACCAAAGCTGTCTGATATCGCACAGACAAGTTGAGTCGTTTTCATGAAATGTGGCAGAAATAAATCGGAGAAAGTTTCTCGCAGCTTGCATGTCTAGCAAGAACCTGGAATCTATTGTTAACATCATCAACCAGCGACACATAGTACCAATAGCGGTCCGTATACTGAGTATATCAAGCCCGTTCGTTGCGTGGTGAGTATTTCAGATTATCGCTGTGTTCCCCATTCAGTATGAGCAGTGCCGTTGCATTTCATTCCTTCTTTTTTCTGTTTTTGCTGTTCGCGGAGGGCGCCCTCGTAGGATTTTCCTCTCGGGGTTTCAAGTCTCAGTGTGTGCAACCGTGTCTACAGGTCATGTTCACGGTCTGACAGCTTGTCTGATCTTTCCAGCTGGTTCGGTCTTGCTTTCCTAATAGATCTTTCTTTGGCAACTTCTGGCGTATGACAAGGTTATTTTCGATCGGTCGCACTTCACGGAAGGGTGAGCGTACAGCAAAGAATCGCATTTTACGAGAAGCGCCCGAATCGACTCCCGTGTCTCCACCGTGTGTACTTTGAATACTTCGGAGAGGGTTTACGTGCCACTCATTGCGTACATCCTCCACAGCAATCGATGACTCGAAGCAGGTGCTCGATACAGTCGTTCTCTTTTGTGCTAGAACACCGGAGGAGAGTCGGTTTTATGATGACAGAGTTTAGCGAATGTGGTGGTCGGTGTTCGTGTCTTTACAATTCAGACAACCCCACTCTGAAAATTGGCATGAGCAAGGAGATTTATTGTCAAGAAAGAGAACAAGTAGTATGTGGAATGGATCTGGTGTCGTCCTGCCAAGAACTTTACCGTCTCCAGTAGAGAGATCGGAACTCTGGAGATTGATATTCTGAAGCGAGAGGAATATTAGCCGGGTGACAACCTACTTCATTCGCGACCGCCCGAAGTTGGTTTCCTTAGTTTGCTAAGCTCCACTACAGTGCTGGCGTAGTGGATTCATTGTAATTGTTAGGTTCTTCTCCGCTCTATTTTTATAATGTTAGTTTGACGAGTGTATATGTCAGTTTGACGAAGCTCAAGAGTACGTGATTCCGTTTATGATTTCTGCGAAAACGACGACGCTTTAGATATCGATCAGACGTCCTCTCTCTAGTGACACTGACAGTGTCTCCGATACTGACGATATGGAGTTGGTATTGTATTTGATTGGAAATTTGCTCTGCAACGCAGCAGTTTTTATTCCCTTCAGAGCCTGGAAGCGACATCGAGACAACAAGGCGGCCTGGGATGTGGACAGCAGAGCCCCAGCAATCGTTTCATCAGATCTGCAGTACATGATCTTCCTTGGTTGCATTCTGCGTACGTACTGGTCGACAAGTCCCCCGGCGGTGTGGAGCGACGAAGATGGATTCGTTCAGCTGGTTAGCATCCTGGATGTTTTCGGCTCACCATTTCTCTGGGGCGCACTCTGTCTTCTGGTCGCTCGCACTCAGGCCCGCTCGAAGGTGGACGCGACAATGCCATGGCAGTGCCGTTGGCCCTTCCTATCAATGTGCGCGATCGTCTTAGGGATTTTAGGCTGCTTTATTCTCCCCGCCCTCGACATGTCACAAAGCTGGCCATTCGCAGACGTTTCTGTCATAGCCAACATGGCAATCGACGGCCTTGCAATGGTATCGATTTGATCATGCGCTGCGTGCATCTTTAATTTTGTTGTTGCGTCATATATTTTATCTTGCCGCATGAAGAAAGTGCCTGAGGAGTGTTAGGCTTCATGTGCGGAAAATTTTGTCCCTACATTGTGCGGATTGCATTTGACTTCGGGCCGAAAGGTCTCGAGTCCCGGGTAGGGCCGGTGCAATCATCATCATCGTCGCCATCGTCATCATCATCAAGAAAGGGACCCGGAAGAAGACCAGAGCGCGACTGTAATTTTATACTTCAAAGCAGGTGAAATTGAAATATTTTCAGGTTCCTCAAATGTACCTAACGTTGTACGATAGCGAGAAGGGCACGAGTGAGTCATCGCATTTCATCGGGCTACTTTGCCTGGGGAGGTTATTTCGAATGTTTTTCTGGGCAACACTGATCGTCCATCAATATAGTATATTTTTTCGTGAAGTGTATTTCTTCTTAGTGCTAGAAATGTGAGTGGAATTCTTCTTATCGCTAGAACAAGAATAGGAATTGAGCATGGATTAAGAATACGAAGTATTTTTCCATTCTCCGTTCTCACAGTGGCAAACTCGTTGGGTGGCAGTCATTACATGTGGACGTTCGTCTTACCGGATGTGATCCACACATTGATAATGGGGGACTACCTGTACATATGGCTGAGGAAAGTAAAATCGGAAAGAATCGATCCGTACCTGATGGGCAACCTCACGAGCAACGTATAGGCAACCTCTTGTGTGCGCTACAATGGTCCGACGCAGAGTTGCACACGAACGAATGAACATAGAGAATGGACACAAATGTTCACCGGGCAAATGAATCACCGTCACCTTAATGCTTTCACTCAGAGGCCGGACATATTGATTGTAAAATATGTTGATTCAGATGGCTGAGAATAAACGTGAAGAAGAGGTGTTTTAGTCTTCAAGGGAGAGGCAGCTTCGGAATCGAATTCTCAGGTTTACCCTCCCGCTTTGGGATGACTATAACACCGATCGAGATCGAGATCAGCTGGCAGAGTTGCGAAGGTGTTCTGACTTCCTTCGGGCACAAGACGGTTAATTTATCGTTCGAAACTCTACCACAACCGTGTCCCATTTATCTCTTTCTTTCCTGTCGTTCTATTTCACGCCGAATTGATGCAGCACAGAAAGTTGGATGCAGCACAGAATGAAAAATTAGGTCACGGGTCGCAGACGAGCTTTTTTTTTTTGCGAAGCCATCTACCTCACGTGACAAGTCACCGCTCACATGCGAACTCTTTTTTTTGCGAAGCCCATTAAATGTATTTCCAGGTCCTTCGGAATCGTTAAATGTATTTCGTGATCAAATAGACTAATGATAAATGTCCATCGCAAACGTGGCAGTGTTGAAAAAGTTCGAGGATAGTTTAGTTTTGTTGCTGAAGTCGATCCCCTGAAACGTGAAAGTCTTTTCTGAACATCGCATAGTATCTGCTTGTTGAAGATCTGTGTCGTTTCGTATCAAGAGATTTCTGCACCCATTCTATGAAAGTATTAGTAAGCCCTCGACATATCATCCGTAAAATATCATTCGAGGACTTCATTCATATCTGAGAAACTAGAGTCTTGCAGTTCGCATGGTTTTTGCTATGAAGTTGCAAGACTGAGACCCACGTGTACGATCGAAAAATCCAATTTGATTACTTTCTGTGGAATTCGTTTCTTAGACATGGCTGCGAATGCCCCCGAAGGCGTGCGAAGATACCAGCTGCGGAACGAATCTCGAGAGGTCGATGCGAAGGATCGACAGATTGTAATCGGGAAGTTGGATTTCATCCTCCATCCCGACAAACCGCATTTGCAACGGGATCTGTTGCACTATCAGAAGTGGTTGATAGATCTCCGGGATCGTCTACACAATGTTGATATCAGCAAATGCAAGGAGCTTCTCATCACCAGTATACGTAAGATCCAGACGATTGTGGTCACGACAGGCCCAGATACGAAGCTGTACTGTCCGCCGCGAAATAAGGATTTGAAGGAGCAGACTTTCGAAGCTTCAATCACCTACTTGGATTGTGACGAACGAACTCGGGCTGTGCTGAATAAAAAAGATGAGCGCACCAGAGCGGACTCTGATCCAATGTTAGGTACGCGCGATCCTGGGATCTTCAACGAGAGTCTAGCACTCGCGCATGAAAAGTCACGGACAACGGGAGGTTCCTCTTCTGGACACCAGATTGGGCCGCTGGAGAGAGGGGACTCGTGCGCGAGCATGTTTAGTAGGGCATCGAGTGTTGGTGGGACCGAGCGCGCTTACAGCGCAACGAGCAGCCGCATGGACTCCATACGTGAGAACAGTGTAACCTGTAGTATTTTAAGTACCGAGGAGGACGGGAGTCGCGCGACTGTGGCACCGATGTCAGAACGCGACTTGCAGAGTACCAGGCGCAATGTATTGGAGCAGGACAGTAGTAGCGTCGCGCTTGGCGCGCTCAGTAGTCGTGCGGAGCCGACGACGAAAAGGAGGAAAATCGATTCCTCAAAGAGGAAGGAATTATTTGATGCCGTCAACGACAATCATACCAGCGCCAATAATAACAGCGGCAAGGAATACATTCTACATCTTCGAACTTGGCGGGCGGATTCGGTCTCTATTGTCACTCGCGACGAGAAGCTGTTTCTCTTTTCAGCCAAGAAGTCAAAGGATAAAGAGGCCAAGATACTATATCACACTGGGTTCACGCTGGATCATTTCGAAAAAGTTTTTCAAGACGAGGAGACGATCAGTGCCCTAACGTTGCTCACGGCCCAAGCACGGGAAGCGTATCTGCTGTTGTGGCAACTTTCGTTGTTGGATTTAGAGCCATGGACATTGCGCATGCTCCCTGGTGCGGACGGTGAAAGATACGGATTAACCCGGCTTGTCGAAAGGTTCGCCGATAAGTCGAGCGATATTCCGACCACGTTGCAAAGCGTCGCGAGTAGCATCTTGAAGAAGTGGAAAGTGGTAATAAACAAAGCTGTGTCGACGGGACCAAGCAAAACTGGATCCTCCACACCCAAAAGCCAGAGTGCCCCTGCTGGTGACGCTGCATTTGCGAAGCCGAAGCTGCCCACATTGGCTCCAGATCGAACCTCGATTCTACTCGAGAAGGCGCTGTTTGAGTGGGTTTCGGTGAATAGCCAGAAGCGGGAGCGAGATTTTAATCGTGTAGCCGACCTCCTTTTTCGAAAGTTGTCGATTTCGCAACCGTTTCGCCAGAAGTGTCTGCAAGAAAAGACTTCGAAACACGATGTTGTGGAGGCAATTACTGCGACCTTGATGAATATGGATTTGAAGCGCAAAGACGATGTGAACTTTCGAGGCTCGACCGTGTACGTACATGACATTTACGATGAAGATCAAACGGATTCCGAAGAAGATGTGGGCGTGGCTTTGTCGCAACGCAATCGCTCAAGGAAAACAGCTTCGCCTTTTTCGTCATCGGAAAGCGAGGGAGAAGCTGACAGTAGGCGCAGCGAACAGAAGTCGACCGCTAGGAAGGCAAGCACGAGTATGAAAAAATCATCAAGTCGGAAAAACGTCAGTGCAAGCAAATCAAGTGCGAGTAGCCGTCATAACCTTTCTAGAGGTCCTACTCACGGAATCGAGTCCACTGGACTGAAGGCAGATGCTTATGCGCTTGTGGACGTTGGAAGGGGCGATGACGTGGCCCTCACACTCGGAGAGGGGAACGACGGGAAGGGGCAGCAAGGAGGTCAAAGAAGACTGCGCTCGCGAGCGTCTTCAAGATGTGAGGAGGAGGACTCGACCCTCCCGTCGACCCTCCCGTCGACCTTCCCGCGGACCGCAGATTCGAGGGTTGGCAAGCTGCTCTCTGGATAGTCGTCGGCGGCTTTCTGCACGGTGCTAGTATCCCGGTGCTAAATTTTTGTCTACGTGCGCACATACACTTGTGTTGATTCTTGCATATTTTTACGTTCGGCAAGCGTGTTCTGAATTCGTTCAAGGTTCGTCACCCGTAACAGAGGCGAAAGAGGCAAAGTCAAAAAAAGCATAACTCAAAAATAGTGCTAACGTTCGGTAGCAGCATCATTATTCTGCTTCTCTTCTTTTCATAACGCTATGTCCTACGAATACGAAGGTCGCCATTTCGTGGCGGTCTTCAATTTAGTTTTTCTTCACACAATGAAGACGTGCTACGTCTTTCGAAAAGACGTAATACGAAGATATCTTATCGTGTAACTACATTTACACACGCACAGGTGCCCCAGCACTTTATATCGGCGGTTTTCAAGCTACTTAGTACTTGAGCCGACTCAGATTATTTCCTCTAGTTAGTTCTAGTTAGTTACGTTTTTCTCGAGTTATTTACCCCCTAATTCGAATACAAGGCAAACCACTGTCGGTAGTGCGATCGTCTTTAGAATTTGAACAGCGAGCGCGCTTAGTTAATACAAAATAGTAAGAGAATGTCAAGCAGTAATGCATCTCATGCGCGACTGCGGGTCGCCTTGAAGGCAATCGAACTCCAGTGCAACGACGCAACGGTCGATTTTATCGCCTCCTGTGTGCATGCCGAATCCACAGTGGATGATTTTGTCGATGTCTTGGGTCCTTTTCTCCAAGAGTCAACAAACGCATCTCCGACGTCCCTGCGTGAAAAGGCGACAAAAGCTCTCGCTATCTTTAATCACAGCAGTGGACAACAACGAGGCAACGGAAGTCCGGCAGCGAAGAATGATGGCGGTCGTGGCGGAGCAGTCTCAAGCTGCCCACCGGTGGAAGGTTTAGAGACTTGGTTGAAGGAATTGCGGCTCGAGGGATACATCCCAAAAGCTATCCAATGGTGCCAGAACATGGGTGCTGCCGAGCTAAAAGAGATCTACGACAACGTGGAAGACTTCTGCGAAGCCTTGCATCTCAAGGAGCTCGAGAAGAAGCGAGTTCGAGAAAATTGCTCGTCGAAGCGAAATAATCAACGATACGGAATGCCCAAGGAATTCTGGAGGGATAACCACACCGGAGCGGACGACATGCAGGCGGGAGGTGGACCAGCCAAGATGGATGTCACCGTGCAGAGAACGGTCACTCCACAGAACGAGGGCAACAGAGTATACCACTTTTCCGCGTAGAGTTTCATTCGTTTTAATAAGATGAAGCATCGGGCACGAACACAAGCACAACACGCATGTACTAAAGCAACTAAAGGAACATATCCACATTCTATTTCTAAGTTTCTAAATCTCTATTTTCTTTCCTAGACTTGCTTCGGAGACGATCAGGACCCCTACGTTCAGCTCGATGAGCTGGGGAGTGGTGCTATGGCAACCGTGTACAAATGCTACAAGCGCTCGCAGCCGGATAACGTATACGCGGCTAAGGTGATCTCTCTGAGAAGGCTGAAACTTCAGTCTCAGAATCCGGGTGGGTTTCAGAAAGAATATGTGAAGCTTCAGAGAGAGGCACAGATTCTCTCGACGTTACGGAATAAGTACATAACTTCGCTGGTCGATGTCTGCGAGCAGCGCGACAACCTGTACTTGGTCATGGAAATCGTGCAGCATGGGGAACTCTTTGACAAGATCTTGGAGCATGACAACGAACCCTATAAAGCTCGTTTCTCCGAGCCGGAGGCCAGATACGTTTTTGTGCAGATTTCGGCGGGATTGAAGTATGTGCATCAGCAGCAGATTGTGCACCGAGATCTGAAACCCGAAAATATTCTAGTGCACAGACGATATCCGCTGATCGAACCAGACATGCTGGCATCGGACAGGCGGTGGAACACACTGGTGGACTGCAACAAGGTATCCAAATTTGGCAATGATATGATTATCTTGATTTGAAGGAATTTTTGACCGGACTGTACTAGGCAGTAATGGAGAACCAGGCAGAATTCGTAGGGGCTCTGCGCAAATACGAATAGAAGAACAGATCTCGCGTGAAACGAAAGCAACTTCGTGATGCACTTTGGGTGATATCGAAATGAATATTAAATCCTGACAGCAAGCAACAGGCCGTCTTCTGGCATATGAAATCAAGATCTCTGACTTCGGTCTGGCGAAGCTAGTTGCGGACGGCTACTCAATCGCGACGACGCGGACGGGGACACCGCAATATTGGGCTCCCGAAGTGGCGACCTCTTTGGGCCACAACCGACAAGCTTCTGCTGCCAGCGCACAGTCTGGATACGGATTCACGGCCGATTTGTGGTCGATGGGTGTCGTCCTTTACGTTCTGTTATGTGGTCGCTATCCGTTCACGGGCGATCAGAACGAGATGGAAAAGAACCAAACGAAGGCAACCTTCGAGTTCCCCAAGAAGGTGGGGCTCTCAAATGAAGCGAAGTTTGTGATTACAAGCCTCGTCAGAAGGGATCCGAAGCAGCGCATGTCTCTCATCAACTGCCTCCGGTGCAAATGGGCGACCCGGAGTATGATGCATGTGAAGTGCGCCTTCTACAAGCCGAGGATACCGATGGAGAGGTGGGAATGCAGGAGGTACGATATTCGGAGATCTTTCCAGCATACTACATTTCATTACAGCCTGGCTGCTGGCAAGACTCGACGGGAACTTGTCTAGACGATGAAATGACACCGTGACGCTCGGCGCTGTATCGTACGCGATACAGCATATCTATCGCACTCTCACTGATACTGCTAGATTTCATCCAAATTCACTCGTGTTATTATTATTTCGTCCCTGCCCCGAAATTTCGCAGGATCCTCCTTCCCTTGGCTTACGATCGTTCGACCGGGCACATCATGAGCACGATTTTCAGAAGTTTTCCTTTGGGCATGGACGAAACGCAGGCATATTTGAAAGCCGACCAGTTTCCCAGTCTCCCGGAGGAGAGGGAGGTATGATCATTAGAACCAAAGTGTTAAAGGAAATGCAATTCTCAATTTCGGTTTTCAACTCGTATGATTGTTAGTGAAGAGCTCGCTTCGAAACACAGACTTGACATTTTGCTTTCCAACAAACTTTTGTTTCTCACCCGAAACAGGTTCCCGAGAGTCAGATCGCGCAGAATATCCGATTCCTGGACAAGTTCAAAAATGCAATGCTCATGTTCACCAACGAGAACTTCCTTGAAGACGTGACCGACTATGAAATGGATTCATATTCGGATCGGTATTTCTACCTCACCTTTCGCTACCTGCTCGAGTCTAAGGAAGAGACCGTCGTGGTGAAGGGCCCCGTGCGTGATGGTGTCGAAGTGAAAAAGGGTGTGAATGCTTCAGACCCGAAGTTCCAGTACGAACGAACCGAAGACATAATAGCTCACGAGTTGATTTACACCGTGATTCCGCGTGTATTCGGTAGCCACAGGATCCTGGAGCTGGTGCCTCTGCTGTTGCAGGAAGTCCCGGAAGGAGACAACGGGCGCATGGTTCCTTCGTGCGGGCTGGACTTGGTTGAAAATCCGAACCAGGGCCTGCTCGTTGACCGTGTCCATTCCAACAGCCCGATGCGTAACAGAGTTTTCGTGGGAGATATGTTCCTCGAGATCGCGGGGAAACCCATAACATCCTTCCAGATTCTTCACATCTACTTCAGGACCGGGACGATGTTGTTGGTGCAAAGAGCTACTTAAAGAGCTACTGTTGTTGGTGCATGAAATTAATTCCTTGCAGTAAGATCTTGCAACCAGATGCAGATTGCATTCGTTTTTTTTTTCTTTTTTTGGTTAGTTCTCGAAGTCAAAGTAGGGAAGTGTATAGGTTCGATATTATTCCTTCAGTGAAGTAGGGTGGATGTTGCAGTCTCCTTTACTCACAACACGCACACATCCACAAAAGCAAGCGCACAGTAGATTAGTCAAATGCGTTTAATTGACTAATTGTGATTGAGAAAGGAAAAGGAACAAGGTTAGGGAGAGTCAGATATTAAATATACCGAAGAACCAGGATAAGACTGTCTCGGGAGATCTTGTGCAGAGTCACATTGTGACTGTCGCGTTGTACAAGAAGAAATAGTATCAAGTGTAGGTAGTCTAGAAAAGTGTAGGTAAAAGTTGAGACGTAAGCTAGTAGTACTAGCAAAACTCGAGAGTTGGTCAATTCTGTTAATGAGTGGAGTATAATTCGGAAGATCACAACCCCAGTTCAAAATCAAGCTCAATGCTCATGTGGGGAAGAGTTACTATGGGGATACAGTACTAGGAAAAAAATTACGTATATTCACAATTCCTCGCAGTATCATGTGATTGATCACAATCCTTCGAGCTTCCATTACGTATTATAATTCGTCAAAAATAGTGACGATGTGGGGACAGTTACCTATTGACTTCGAGCGATCTGTATTTTGAGGTACCAAATTCAATATCGATCGATCCCGGAAGTTCCCGGAAATGTATTCCGAAATGCGCGAACGTCATGCTGCACATCGTCAGGGTTCGTCGTCAACACTAAAAAATCGTTGCTTTGTGAAGTTTGGTGTTCTTATGGTCACTTTTGGCTCTGTTCCGTCGAAAAAGGAAACTTCAATTGCGCTGAGGTAACGCATATCAACACAACGTCAGCGAAACCCATCGGTGCCGATTCTTTCGACGGTTCAAGGTTGAACGTCTGGGAAACGTATCTGTCTTCTGCGTTCCGCAAACTAAAGAAATGTTTTGAAGAAAGGGGAGGTGCCGTCCTTTCGGCCTGGACAGTTGGACTCGTCCGTAGAAGCTGCGCACGACAGTTTCGTTGCTAATTTGCCTACAGTTTTTTGCGAGATAAAGAGATTATATTGCGTTGCGTTTGGGTGAGTCAGACAAGAACCGATGCAACATGTATACTTCAGTATGAGTACATGAATTTTGCGTAAATTTCTTCAGGATAGGCGATGCGTCTTAAGGGGTAGTCAAGTGCTGTTGCAGCTTCTTTTTTGACATTGTATGTCGATTCGACCTGAAGTGCACTAGTTTCTCGGGCACCACCTCCCTAGATGAACAACCGCGTTGGTCTTTATGGTCTATGGTCTAAACACTTCGGTCTCTATGGTCTTCGGTCTCTATGGTCGTCACTGTCGATGCTCGAAACGTTTCAGATGTCCTTTTGATCAGTATCTGTGCATGTCTTTTTGACCGTACCAAGTTTGTTCGCGATTATTTTTGCGATCTATGGAAGAGTCGAAACACCATTATAATACCACGTGAAGTCTTGGGAAAAGTCTGGGCGGGGAGCTCTCCGATACATCTGAAGAATGGCGGCAAACGAACCGAATAGATACAGTTGGGGATCCGTGTTTATGGCAAAGCGCCAACGCCCTGTCTCTGATCTGGAAATCGAGCAAGAATTGAGTGCAAAAATTCGGAGGCTCGACGTCGAGGTCGAGGCCGGGCTCATGGCGCCGACGAACATATCGAGTATCAATCCTCCAGTAACGGCGTCTGGCGCTATTCGATCAAGCAGCAGCTCGGCCAGCAGGTCCTCTACGGAGCGCAATGGTATCACTTCTTCGTTTCCCCAGGAGAATCTCGGCACGGTTCACGCTCCCGCACGCGCCGACAACGTGGGCTGGGGAGTTGTTCTTGACACGCAAAGATCAAGTTCCAGTGCGCACGGAATAAAGGATGTCTCAATGAATGATAGTGCTGCTAACATTCCAGAGAGCTGTACGGACGGCTTTCTCGATGCTAGTGACGATACGGAGCTTGCGATACCTACGAAAAGAATACTTCCGCCTCTGCAGAGCGTCGTGCCGACGCAGCCGTACCATAATCTGGCCATCATGCCTTACAAGCCTCCAGAGGAGATCATCAACATACCACGTATAGAGTTCAGCACTAGCTCATGACAACTATCAGCTGACATCGCATGTCAGGGTTGTCAGATAATTAATACTGCAGATAGCATTTCTTATTCTTCAGAAGACTTTTATGGTAGGTGCCACGGGAAAGTTGATTCATCTTCAGAATGTGCCACGTGTACAAATCAATCACACAACCACACATCTTTCAGGAAATCTGAAATTGGGTCATGACGTGGCAAGCATTCATTTGAATGAAGACGCGTTTCGCTTCTACGGGTATAAGCAGGATTGTCCAGTAGAAGTGCGTGGTGGGAGCCCAGGATCTCTTCAGAAATTGGCTATGGAAGGTGCTCCACAGAGAATGGCTTTGGTTCTCTACGAAGAAAAGTGTATCCCTTCCAGCAACAACGGAATCGTGTCCACAAGCGTCGAGCTACCTCCGGACGCTCCAGGATTCACTCAGGATAATGAAATGCTCAAACCCACTGTTTCAGCAACGGAGGAGGACGATGACGTTGATATGGGGTGAGGGAGAAGCGGCGGGTGGCAGCAAGATGAAAACAGCACTGGGCGGAAGCCGAGATTCGCAGAGTCCCTGACGATCCTTCCCCTTCCAACGATCCGCGGAACGCCCAGTGTTTTTTCAATCGTAGAAGTGTTTCGGACTTTATATCATGATGTTATTGAACATGTAGCTTGTGTAGTCACATTCAACCTTTTTTGAGGTACTAATTCGCACGAATACGTAGTCAAAAGAAAACAGCGAATCAGTTTTCGGAGGACACTGTGCTTGATGGCGTAGTCTAAGTGTGTACTGTTCGGCGAGCGAGAAAATGCATCTACGGACGCGATGTGTGTCGAAAAGACCCAATATGGTCGCGTGAACTGAGAAGCCGCTGCGTTAAATGATTCGTGGAGTGAGTTTGACAATGAATCCTGAGACCTCAATAATTTAATCCCACGATTTTCTTAGAGTCTTCGTACAGTTGCGCACAGCGACACCTTGAGGTTGCGCCATGTTCGTGAAATGCAGTCCTCGTACGCGCAGCGGTTGTTGATTTTTACTCATGAGCTCGAGCGTTGGACTGTCGCAGGAGGTTTCGTCGGTAAGTAACACTAAGTTCCAGGTCGCAAGCCAATCCCAACGACGCTGATTTTTTCTGCACGACGCTGATTTTTGATATTATCATATTTCCCTTCAGCCGACACAAAATTTTGCATCCAAATTTGACACTGAATACGTGAATAACGGCCTCATAATAGAATTCTTCTTCGGATTCTGTTTTTTTCGAATTCTTGTATTTCTTGTCAACGATTGGATTCTGCTAAACATACCTTTAGAACTTTCGAGACTACAGCCAACTTTTTGGAGTCGCTTTCTTATTTGTTTCAAAGTCCGAGAAGAGTAAGTCTGGTTATTGGATATAAGTCGATACTCCAGTCGTTATCACTAACCTAGTATTTTGTACTATCCAGTTCTTGTGTGGGTTTTGGTGACAACAGGAAGAACGCCAAAACTTAGACCCCATTTCGTCAACGCTGAGAAGCATTCTTGTTTCGGTTTCGAAATTTATGGGTGTAGCATTGCAGTATTTCAGTTTTCCTCAGAACTGATTATTGTATTTCTACATTGATAATCTGCGGCAGAAGGTCGAAGCATCACCCGATACCATCAATCCATTTATTTACCAATTCGAGTGTAGGCAAGGTTGTGAAGAGCATTCCCAACCTTAACTTAGTCTCGTGAAAACATACTTCGTAATATAGCCCGCTTCTTGAATAAGTACACTTCTTGAATACAGTTGGGTACTACTCGTGCTGATTTTCTGCTTGAAAATGAATTCTATGTTCAGTGTGATAAAGAAAGCCTACGAAGGAATAACGACGCGCGACAATGATAAGGAAGCGGTTGACGAAAGAAAGAGGTGCAAAAACGCTTCTAGTAAAGGTGGTTCTAAAACACGCAAGGGTGGACGAAAGGGACGTCGTGTGCAGGAAGGTTTTACGAACGATGTTGGTAGCAATCCTGTTCCATCCGCGAAATCTCTCGAGAATGGTCTGGATGACGATGCTGACGGCGCGAGGAAAAATGAGCGAGATAACATCGAGAGTATTAACTTGGAATCTAGGGGATCGCAAAAGCAGCTGACGAAAACGACGAAGAAAAAGAAGAACAGGACGGATGACGAAAATCGTTCTGGAGAACCTGTCGAGAACTTTCAGAACGGCTATACCGATGGTGATGACGAGCACCGAGGTCATGTTGACGAGGAAATGCACCTGTATGACGGTAGCGTTGGTATCAACGACGTTAGTATAGTCATCGAAGAGCAAGAATCGGGCTGGAGCATCCCTCTCAATCCTTCCTCCAACGCCACTCCGATCCATGATCGGAGCATGAATAGCGATTGGCGTTGCGTCGATGATGACACATATGGCACACCAATCTCAACACCCATGACCGCGGGAGGTGGGGGCGCAAGTACTCGTCGTAATCATCAGGCGCACGGCGAGCGCGGCGCAGTACCAACGTCAGGTCGAGGGTCTTCCTACATCAACAATGCTGCTGGGGTGTCGGGTCATTCGAGCAACATCTTCGACTCCCCATTATCGCACGCTGCAAACGGTGGAAACGGCGCCGCGACAAGTGGCGTCAACCATGTCTCGCCAAACAGGCTACCCTTCATGAAAGCATACAACAACGGTCGTTGGACGAAGAACTTCAATGCTAACACATCCTGGTTGAACTCGGCGGTGAGGGCAGGTACTGCTAAACAACGCTCACTGTCGGAGAATGCTTTGTCCAACGTTTCCAACGTTCGCTTTAATATCGACACTGGAAGCAAGCAAATGATGGCAACAACTGCGGCTGACAGCAACACGACGTGTGCTGGAACCGATAGCGGGGCCTCTGTTAATACCGAGAGTGATGGCATACATCAAGCGTTGTCGGCGTCCTTTGCAGAGCATGCCGAAGATAACATCTATCACCAAAAGCAGACGCGAGATAAGCTGTCCGACGAGGAGATGCCGCGAGACAAGCTGACAGACGAGGAATTGATGATTTCAAGTAACAACGTGTTGGTTGGCTCCAACATCAATCCAGCAGTCGCTCCGCCGTCTGGCGTCGGTATGAACGCGATTCCTTATGGTGCGACGACGCAGACAGCGGAAAGCTGGATCCCGGCTCAGGTTTATCCTGGTAACTATCATCACGATATTTACGCGGCAACGGCCGCTGGTTACGGCATGCAAATGCATCTGCCGCCGCCTCCGCCGCCCAACCTGGCTGGTCATTGCGATCCAACAGCTTCGGTCTGGGCGCCACCGCCCAATGATCTGCTTCGTCACCCGCAAGTCGAAAAGGAAGCAAGTCACAGTGGCAACGCGCAGAGTGCTGGTGGGAATTTTCAACAACAGTGCTACGATGGCTACTATGATATGAATGTTGCCGTAACGGCAGCCGTTATGGGTTATCATCATGCACAGCATGAAGTGAATAATAGCTCAGGTGCTGTTAGTAGGGGCGATGTGTACACCTACGATGCCGGTACTGCGACCTACGTCGAACAGGTTCCAAAACCGCCGCCAGCTGTGAAAGTTGGAACTGGGAATAATCAAAAGGGATGGAAAAACAGCAATGGAAAGAAGAAGCGACCACTGTCCGCCACAAGCCGTAAACTCCTGCGGAACTCGAATATCGGTGTCATGGACAGTGACGGAAATCTTAATCTAATCCAGCGAAGTCCGCCATACATTCACGGCGGTCACCAGCAATTGAAGCGCAGCGGAAAGAATGCCCGAAATCAACAACAGTCTGTTCATCAACTTGGTGGCACTCAGCTCCAGTTTTCGCGCGGACAATCTTTCCCCAACGCTGTGAACAGCGCGTACAATATTACGGAATATTCAACGCAGGACGCCGCATTGCAGCCGTACGATATGACAAACGCTGATCATTTTGGTTCTTCTGCCGTCAGTGAGGCTCAGCACTTCGAAGTAGGCGGACATCATGGGAAAAATACTAACTCTCATGCCTTTTCTCCAGAAAGTATGCACATGAACGACAGATACAGTCTGTTTCAGGGCACGGTGTCTGCATACGCAAAGGAGGAGAGCATCCCAAGTCTGAGGACCTTGCCTCCAGGAAGCATCTCTCATCACCACACCGAGGGCATAGGTTTGAGTGCACGTGTAAGCCGAGCCGAACGCGCCGATCTTGGGGACGGGTATCAAGGCGATAGTACTTGCAGTGACAGCAGCACAAGAAGCAACTGCGCTCGCTACGACAGGATTAAAGATATGATCCAACAGCGAACTTCTTGTACCAAGATGCAGTACCGCCGAGAAGTGTCCTCGATGCAATCTCCAATCTGTGACAAAAACGCAGCCATTCCGGAGCAACGAGAAAGTGCGACCCTCTCTTTGCGAAAATTTCCCGACAGTGCCAGCGCTGTTCGCAAAAAATGTGCGTCAGAAAGTGCTGGACCAGGAAGTAAATCCCCCAAGCCTAATGGCGCTTTCTCCTCTTCTGGTGAAGCATTGATCGCACCAGTTGCCCTTGTGCTCGATGGAAATTTACAAAGAGAGGACATAAATCACGCTAGGCAAAACCCGGAGACTCACGAGCTCTTTACCCCTGAAAACAAGAAGAAAAGTGAAACTTCAGAGGATTCCGCCTTGGTTGCTAGCGATGTATTAATATGGAGGTCGCATACCGTCTGCCTGACACCCGAAGGTCGCGCCGACTCAACTTGTGTCGGGCAGGATTCCAATAACTTCGAAAAGAGTAAGAGCTCGCTCGGCATCGTCGAGAATGGTGGGACAAATAGCACAAGAGCATCTTATCTCATTTCTCCTGTCGAAAACAGTGGCCACCCGTGTGCAGAAAATGTTGGCAAGAGCTCAAGTGAAGGCCCGACCTTTGCCGAAAAATTGTCATGCGGGAACCAGGAGACTGTCTTCGGGCCCCAATTTGATTCGAGATTCGCAGCAGGTGAAGGATTGCATAATACTGAGCTGATTCCCGGCATCAATTTCGAGTCCAGCCCGGACAAAGTTACAGAGCAAAAGCCTGACAGTGTTGTCTGTGTCGAAGAAGTGACGTCGGAGAACGATTGTGCTTCAAGTGGTATTGAAGCGGAAGCCCAGCGTTTTGATAGCGCAAGCACTAATTATGAGTATGCGTACGCGTGGACGCCGACTGTCGCCCGCAAAACAAGTTGTAGCAACCATGCGATGTCGCAAAATGGAAGCGGCAACATCGGGAGAAGCAACGTCTGTGCTGGTGAAATCATTCGCAACAAGAGCGTCTGCGGGAGTCAAGCTACGACGGGTACGAGTGCGGCTCGTACTGCGAACTATATGGACGTCCGTGGATGGGTTGCAAAGCCATTCGCAGCCTTCCCTGAATTTCCAGAATCACCGGAGGGACATGCGGCGTACAATCAACGCCGGCAGGTAGGTCACGCAGACATCGGCACACCCCCTGCAGTAGTGCACTCTCCCAATGAGAACAGGGAGATTAACAACGCTACAGGAACAAACACTGCGAACGATATGGGTAAATCGGCGGGCAATGACTGCAGAAGCTCGACTCGAGTTTTTGCTGGAAAGGCTGCAGTGGCATCTTGCGCCCGTGATGACACGTATGTTGACGCCTTCAAGTTCGCTGAGCCAGAGCTGAGGCAACTCGACAACGCTGGTCTGTTGCGTGTATTGGTGCAGTACATCCGCACTGATGTGGAACATGAGCGTATTTGTAAGGCGTTCGACCTATATATTGCGAAGCTGTACGCCTCGGAAGACTCGCTCGAAACCAAGCCCGGGTCCATCTCTCCAAACCATCGAAGCAAAACGTTTGACTTTCTCTTGCAAGTTTGCGGCGAATCCAGGCAACTGAAGCTAGCCGAGTATTTCTATCAGCAGATTATCAGGCGGGAAAATCCTTCTCCGCAATTCGTGCACGCGATGATGCAGCTTTATGCGAATTCGGAGATGTACGGAAAGGCATGCGATGTCTTCTTCTCGAGTAACGCGGCGGAAAAGCATTCCGCCAAGACCCTGGACGAGAAAAAGCTCGCCTCGTATGCCGGCACTGCAATCGAAGCGCAGCAATGTTTCGCTTCGTCGATTCCGTCCACGATGAACCTGAATACAAATCTGAACAAACAACAGAGCTGTCAGAGCTACGTGCAGAGCCGTGACTACCCTCGCAATATTAACGTCGCACGAAGCATGAACTCTTCGCCAAATGATAGAGCAAACGGCTCTCTGGGTTATTTGCTAAAGTGTTGCGTTGAAACAGGGTCTTTTGAAGCCGTTGAGGCGTTCTTCGCATCCTCCAAGCCCGAGTTTCACGACTACATGTTCCTGATTCGAGGGTTTGCGAAGCAGGGGAAGCTCGAAGAAGCTCGAAAGGTGGTCCGACTCGTGCGGAATCGTGAACACCGGAATTTGAATATCATTCGGCCCGTGTACAATGCGCTTCTCGATTCTGTTGTGTCAACGGGAACAGCGAAGGACGAGGTCCACAGCCATGGAAGTTATTATGCAAGAGATGGTGCAGGGGGTGGTAGCAGCGGCGGCAGCGCCACCGTCGAGGAGATGCGTCTGCTGGCAAAACAGATCCTGCTCGAAATGGAGCAACTCGACCTCTGTGACTCCGTGACTTACAACACGTATCTGAAAGGCTTCTGTCAGACTCTCGAGGACGCTTTCAACTGTTTGGAGGAGTTGCGCTCCAAGCGTCTCTTCACGCCCGACCGCGTAAGCTACAATTCCATTCTGAACCTTGCTGTCAGTGTCGGAGACACCAGGTGTGCCTGGCAGATTGTTAACGAAGGTCTGCACGGACAAAAGTATGCAATCGACCACTATACTGTCACGATCATGTTGAAAACCGTGAAGCATCAAGTGACCAATCATACCAACCCAACGATCGCGAAAAACAATAGATCGGCTTTCGAACTGCTTGATAAGATCTGGATCGGTCAAGACGAATTTCTGCTCAAAACCGCCATTGATTCGTGTATTCGAGGAAAGGAATACAAGTACATCCTTAAAGTTAAATTTTCGAATTTTGACTCTTATGAATAGCCAAAAACTTGTCTTCAACTTTCTTCACGTATTCACCCATGAACCGATATTATCTCATAAACGATATCTCATAAAATTCTATCTCCTAAGACGGCTGCGGCGTATTCTCGACAACAACGAAATTAAATTTCCGAACGTGCCGACGTATGGTTCGTTGATCAAGGGCTGGGGTATCCTGAAAAACGTGCAGAAAATCTTCGAGCTCTGGGCCGAGATGGTTGACCACTGCGGCCTTCAGCCCGATGATATCACCCTCGGCTGCATGATCGACGCCTGCGTGAGTAATGGAAAAGGTGATCACGCGTTGCACCTATTCAACACCTACCGGAAAACGATCAAACCCAACGCGATAATGTTCTCCACAATTTTGAAGGGATTCGCTCTCGAAAGGCGTGCCACTGACGCGCTTCAGTTTGTGAAGGACAACAATGTGGAAATGAACGAAGTGAGCTTCAACACTCTGATAGACGCTTGCTGCCGTTCGACCGTGAACATGATGTCCTCCGCTGAGAATCTGCTCGAGGAGATGGTGGCGCAGAATCTGAAGCTGGATATTATCACATTTGGAACCATGATCAAAGGTTACATGGCGCACGGGTTAGTGGATCACGCGATTCTGATCTACCGGAAGCACTTTTGCGCTTCAGGATCTCGCGGCGAAATCTCGAGAGGCGAGGCGAGTGCGCCTCTGGTACCGAATGAAGTGATCTTTAATACCTTGCTAGACGGTTGTGTGAAGAATAACCGATTAGAACAGGCCCTGGACCTGTTCCATGAAATTTTCACGCTAACGAAAAACTTCCGTCCAAGTCACTTCACCCTCACGATCGCAATCAAGCTCTACGGTCGACTCGGGAAAGTGGAAAGGGCGATGGAATTGGTCGCGACATGGCCCAAGCAATATCATATACAGCTGAACAATCATGTCTTCACTTGTTTGCTCTCAGCGCTGTTAAACAACAAGTGGTAATAGCTTGTCGTGACTCGCAATTAAGAAAAATGATCTTTAAAATGGCGAACTACGTTCCCAGAATCGTCGACCTAGCTTTAACTAAATTTTAATCCCTTCCACCTATGGTTTTGATAATATGATATCATGATTTACATTGCGGTTGCACTCTACAGGTATAGCGAAGCCCTTTCGATTCCGCAACAAATGAAAAACTGTCGCATCAAGCCTGACGCACGCACATACGGGACTCTGGTTTCGGGATTATTGAAAGGTGGCGACACTGAACATGCGTGCGCGATCCTAGTAGCCGCTTTCTCTGATGGTCCAGGGGTGGAATATGACACGTTCTTACGAGTATGCCGTCAGTTTCCTGAAATGTACCAGAAGTGCCGAGAGCGCGCCTGGCATGTGGATGCAAAGGGCGTTATCCAGCGGGCGACCGCTTGCTTCTCCAAGTCCCAGCATTCTCAAGCTCATGGCAACCAACAGCAGCTCCAACACACTTCGCAGCATCGCTACAACAATTCGAATTTCAATTCTGGAGTCGCGCTGAGACACAGAAAGCAATAGCGAAGTGTCTGCTCTTGTCTCATCCCTGGACCAGACAGCTGCTATTCCTGGGAAAGCTCTAGCCTCTGGACACGGAAATACCTACGAGCCTAGACCCCTTCCACTCACATCAGGTGACCAGGTGTCGGACCGTGTTGGGGACGATGCTACAGACTCCCCCAAAATACAGATCTTTTGAGGATGAACTGTAGAATCTAGCTGGTCGGGCGTGAGTATATCGTTCCTATGTATTGTGAGACTGTACAAAAGTGGAACTTAAGTATCTGATGCTATGAATAGAGTGGTAGAGAAATATGGTTTTATTCTTTTTATTTTATTTTGATAGTGGTATCCTTACTTGCGTATATGCGTTTCTATGTGCTAAGACGAAGATTGACTGTAAATTTGAAAATTCTGAAAGACTATTGAAGAAAATAGAACTCAAAATATAGAAGCATTAAAGTGGAATTATACTCGCATCTGTCCGTTGATTGCGAGCGCAGCGTTCTCTTGTTTCTAGTAAAGTCATCGACTTTTTAAGAATATAACGTTTGATCAATGATTCTTGAGAACTTTTCTGATGAAATGTTCTGTTAATGGTCTCAAAAATGTATATGAGTGGATACAACTGTTAACACCTCAAAATTGTCTGTCAATATTTGTCAATATTTTCTCCTTGGATATTCTCTTGATTGCATATGATCTCTATCCAGGAAGAATGTTTCCGGTGTGCCTAGGTAGACTCTAATCAAAGCAGAGCTGATAGTAGTTCTCGTCGTTGTACAGGAGAATAATAGGACTTCGAGAATACTGGTACTGGAGAAATCTTAGGGACATCGTGCGAGTCTCCCTCGGATTCATTGTCTTGATAGTGAATTACATGCAGCAAGAGAATTATTTATCATTTGACTGTCCTGTGACCCTCGTTCATGTTTTTCTGTATAAAGGTTAGTTCAACCGTCGTTATGAATTGATGATCGAAAGTCAAGGTGCCCATTTATTACTGAAACTTGTAGCCGGTGTGATTCACGGGAAGTCAGGGGATCTCACTGTGTTCTGCGATCCGGATCTGGGCGTAGCTAGACTAGAGAGTACAGACGGAGGTAGGCAACAATCACGGCACGGGGGAAGGCGACAGGTGGAGATGGAAAATGGAACGCGGACGAGCTGATCAGGAGGTGTCGCGCGACTGCATCTCGCGAAGGTGCAATCCGGCGGACCTATAACCTTTCTCACGAGAAGGAGGTCTGGCGCGGATGCTGCAACTATTGCGATTGACGCTATCGCGAGGATCGAAAGCGACAACCGTCAGAGAGGACGAATCTGGCCCAAAAACTTTGTTTTGTGTCTCGTGAGAAAACGCAGCGGAATTGATCACCGAAAACCTATGTTTTGCATCGTGGTGGATGCATTTCATCGTGAGCTGCTTTCTGCTCTTTTTCCGTTTGGGAAGTCTCAAGATGATGAGTCGAAAAGAGAGAAATGCAAGAAGGTAGTCGATACATACCGCTCTCTTCGATGTCGTTGTTCGCCGGCCTTCATTTTGTCATTTGATCCAAAAGACGTCGTGGACTGATCAACCGGCTTCAACTTCACGGTCGAGAGGAGGTGAAGTTACTTGAGTTGCGAAGGTGTATCGAGAGGTATTAAGGTTTAACTCGAGTTGCGAAGGGGTACCGAGGCGTTGGTAAGGTTACTCGAGCTCGTATTTTCCACCAGGTATGATTCACGATACAAGAAGGAAAAGTTATGTGATCATGCTGTATCTTTTTAAACAATCTTATAGTGAATCAATCTAGAAAACACATATCCGTTTGCTCTCATTCGCCTAGTGTCGGCGTACTACTGATGTGAGAAAAGATTTCTGACAAACAGTGCGTTACAAGCAGGGCGTTCTACGAGTTCTAAACGTTTCTATACAGCGCCGCTCTGAGCGTCTCGGCTTGTTTTTAACAAAGCTGAAGGATATTTATTGAGATAGTTCCAATATTATGGAGTCGCGCCTGAATTCTTCGAACTACACGACGGTGCTCAAATGCGAGTTGAAACGGGACACTGTTTTCGTGGAAGTGGATATTGTGGGAGACCCCATGCGACCGCGAGATGCGATTCTGACTGTTCTATCCGATGCGATCGGATTGGACCACAGTAAAAAGCCGCCACGTTGCTTGCGTTGCAAACAATGCAAAGTCACGGCCGGGTTCGGACTTCACACGTTGGCTTCCCTTGAATTTCAGATACCTCGCGATTTCGTTCCGCAGTGCGAAATATACTTTACTTACAACCCAGGCTGGAGCAGATGTCGGGTGGACAGAGTCTTCAATTACGATCGGCTTCCCGTACAAAAGAGTGGTCCCGAGTCACAAACGAACGGCTTCGAGATCACCCCCTCCGATCAAGCAGTGCCGGGAGAACGTTACAACAGTCTGGGGGTTGCTGCGGGGATGCGGTCAGCCGTTAAAACTCATCAGCAGCACGAAGTTACGATGACTAGGACGACGACAACGGTAGAGACAGATACCAAAATGTCCGGACACAACAACGCTGCTACTAACTGTTCGCGAATCACTACGACGACCGCGACCAAGCGCGAGACGCTCGCCTTTGAGAGTTATCAGAGGCATGCGGAGGGAATGGATGGAAGACAGCGTAACAGGAAACTTGAGCAATGTCAACAAATCGTATCTGACCGGCATGCTGCCGTTGTGGAGCTGCTCTCCCGGAGACTCAAGGAATTACGCACGATATCCAAAGCGCGATCGCAAGACGTGCTCGTCGAGAAATTATTGTCAGCTGATGCTGGCGTTCTTCTTTCGGTGCTTCCCAGGGTTCAGATTTCTAGTGTGCACGATGCACACCAAAAGAAAATGCAGGACCAAAAACGGTCGTCAAGTGCTCTAATTGACAGCATCTTTGGGAACGGTTCTAGCTCCGCTTCGTCGTCTCCCCGCGGGTTCGATTTCGAACCAGTTTCCATTCAGAAGCTTCTCCCGCGACTCGCTGGCAATCTTGACGCCTGCCACGATGAGGTCGCGTGTCGGATAGGGCAGCAGTTAGTTCGGCTCCTGATGCAAATAAAGCCGAGAAGGGAATATCTGGTTGGTTGCTCTGATGAATTGCTGTTCATATTCAACAATGCCAAGCGCGCGCTCCGTTCTGTGCGTGTCTCCCGAAGCCCTGGACCACTATCGAAAATCTACTCGGACATATGTAGCATTCTTGGTAGTGAATTCGGATGAATATAAAAAATTTTGCGTTCGGTATTTCACTTTCATTTTGCAACACTCTGAACGTCGGACCATTGTATTGTACTGTCTCACGCATCAGTTTTTCTGCTATACAAGTGCGCTAATAGGCCATGCATGCAAAGAGGATTGAATTCGTACGTGCAAGCTGAATCACATCATCGCATACAGTTATCACGCACATGAGTCACGCCATTTGCAATCGGTTGACGCAGTCGGTATTCCGGATGAGTCCCCTTCGTTACTAAAAAGGAGCGAAGTGCGAGCAATTCGTACCGGAGATGGACGTGCGGAGATGCGGAGACGATCTCTCCAATCCCATCCGTTCCATTGCAAAAAGAGGACTTCATCTACCATCACCATCTGGAAAACTGCCTGACAAAAGTCGCTCAACAAGTCTCTCAAGGAGACAAGTAAATACATGTCGCGAAGTAAATACATGTCAGAGTTTCTGTATCATATGTATTTGTCATCCCCCGTGTACATTTGAATTGATCGAACATGAATTTCTTTAAGAAAGTGTTTGGCACCCACGACACTGGTCAGGAGGATGCCGAGGATGAAGATGCGGTTGGAACAAATTCTCTGGTAGAAGAAGCAAGAACAGCTTCGGGTGAGTTGTCTGGAGACGCTGATCGAGCGCGAATCGCTGATGGATTCTTGAAAGTGCAACAACGCGCGCGGTCAAGAGAGAATGATAGTGGACTTCAGTTGTCGTCAGGCGATTCGTCAGACTCCGTCGATCGTACTCCCTCGCAGAATCAGCTCTCCCCGGTTTACTCCGTTGATCGTACTCCCTCGCAGAATCAGCTCTCCCCGGTTTACTCCGTTGATCGCATTCCCTCGCAGAATCAGCTCTCCCCGGTTTTTCAGCTTCAGACTCAGCCGTTACTGGATCAGAGACCGAATTTACGCTTTTCAACTCGACAGAAAGCAGTCGAAAATCGGTCGCACTATTCGCGTTCACGTCCAGGGACCGTGAGTTCTCTCAATCTGCCGAGGGGTAGAAGCACAGGGAGTAGAAATACACAGAACGACACTGCATCTGATACCTCTAATACTTCGAAAGCACGCGGCAAGAGAGATAAGGATTTAAAGCGGAAAGGAGCAAAGAAGGAGACCTGGGATAAATACGACTTCAAAGTAGGTCGAAAGCTGACTCCGCAAGAAAAAAAGCGTTTGCTTGAGAAACGGGAGACGCGACAGAGGCGAGAAGCGGCGCAGAGTTCGTACCTATCGGTGGCTGCTTCACGCTACCTGGATGACGAAAACTTCATACTGAATCTCCACATGCGATACATGTATCAAATACTGCAATTTCTGCCGAAGACTGCCGACCTGCGTCCACGATCATCACAGAATTTTTGGGATCCCAAATCGCTTGCGCACGATCCGGTGATCTTTTCGACAAAGAGTCTTGAGAAAAGGAACAAGGGATTCCGAGGCGGTTGCAAGAAGTTGTTTCGATTCTGGCGCAAACCACTACGACCAGAATACCATATTGCAAATCGCTTTCACTTCGATCTGTTGGCGTTCCTCGTGTACGCTTCGGAGAGCAGTATTTTGAATGGCGATAAGATCAATGACAGCTGTGGGTTCATGCAGCGGAGCGTAACATTCGAAGCGGCGGCCGATGCAGTGAGTAAGCGCTGTGCGGAAAAGTACGGCGCTCTTCAGGAGAGATTCGCGGAAGTAGCATTTGAAAAGCCATTGAGACAGCGCCGTGCGGAGGTTCGTTTAGTAGAAATGAAGAAACGGGTCAACAAGGTTGTCGTTTTTGAGGACGCAGACCCCTTTGACGACGGCGACGATCGTGACGTCTCCAAGAATGGCAATAAAAATAGCACGGCTTCGAATGAGCGTGATACGCCTATAGCAGCCGGTTGCGATCCAGCGCAGATCCGTGTCGTGCCTCCGCACCCGTCTGACCCGGGCGGGACGAGTCTGTCGATGCAGGGTGGTCTTGACGGCACCACAGACAGGAATTTGATACAGGAAAATAACGACACGCCAGACCCCAAGGCAGTTGGTTTGATTTCGGAACAGAGCGATTCTGAACGGGTGTCTCTAACTTCAGCTCCCAAGAATTCGGGCTCTGAACATCCAGCGAATGAACCTCGAAACTTCGCGACTCGTACTTCTGACATTTCCAATATCATGCCAGACGCGTTTCCGCAGCCAAGTTCCGACAACACGCCAGACGCGTTTCGGCAGTCAGGTTCCGATATCAGGCCAGACGCGTTTTCGCAGCCTAGTGCGAGCGATTCTGCCGTCTTCCCGAGAGTAGAGGAAGAGCGGCAGGAGCGGCAACAAATCCCAACTGATGTTTCTGAAAATTCGCAGACATCGCACGACGTTCCGCAAGCGAGGAGGGCTTCGAATGGAGACGCCAGCAACTTCGCCTCTTTTATGAGCATAGGAGAAGAGCGGCAACAGACTTCAAGCGATGCCAACCCGGCCGAGTTCGCACGATCAAGTGGCACATTCCAGCAAGGTGCTGCTAATTTAGCGTCTTTCGCTAGTGTGGAGAGTGCGGAAGGTCGTCCGTTTGTGGAGATTTTTGAAGTATCGCCAGATGCACCGACATATTCGCAAACAAACCTGGATCCTGCCCCACAGCGCCTATCCACAGCGAACTCCTTCGCCAGCTTCCAAAGCTTCG
>JACKZZ010022276.1_pt1 | contig 30242 bp, 23 predicted proteins | sample 8027871 | NCBI WGS metagenome assembly JACKZZ01 (sample SAMN15724774, study PRJNA655200) | protist metagenome | isolation source: fluorescence activated cell sorting (FACS) single amplified genomes of... | place: USA: West Boothbay Harbor, Gulf of Maine | collected 2000-07-19
AACATTTCCACATATAATTTGGGAAGATAGAATGGGGCAATGGGAAAGGGAATATCTATGAACTACCACCTTGCAAGCAGAACTCTTGAGCTGTTTTTGTATTTTAGATGAGAAAATTTGTGTCATTTTCATTCGATGTTTTACGTAAATGTGCACATCTCACATCTCTGCCATCTTGAGCGAGAGTGCCGCCGAGACAGGAAGCACAAATTAGTATACAGAAACGTACACACGAAGATTTCTCGCTACACCTGAATTGCTTGACCTTCTGGGCCCCTCTTCTCTACGTACACAACCCTCCTCGGATCACCGATTTAATCCACGCTGACCCGGCTCTCCGGCTCTCTTCTGCTTCCAACATTATGTACTTACTGCACGAGGAGTGACACTACACATCGCGATGTACTTCAATTTTGATATTACGAATGGTCGCAAATACTGCACACTTTTGAATGTTGTCCCCCTGACACCTAAATCTATGAATTCCCCCTCGTTATCCACTATGATCTCTCATGCATTTATTATGAACGCAGGTTGCATACATTATCTTTCTTGACATCGACCTTCTCTGAGGTGTCTCAAGAATCTTCACTCAGGAACTAAATGAGAACGCCTTGAAATACGAGAACTATGATCCACTTCGGATATCGCTCACCGGGGAAAACGGATTCAATTTCAATATTCCAAATTTCCATCCACGAAAGCTCAAGAACAGCTGTTCTGTGTATTCTGCTGGCCGAATAACGGGCATTATATTTGTTTTTATTCCGATTGGTCCAGAATCGATAATGTCCATTTGATAGTGACTGTTGTAAACCTCATCCTTTTGTTCGCTCTGCATCCATAAATTCGCCAAGATAGCTCTGAGAAACTCATTACAGACGCCGTCCTTACTCTGCAGGGTCTTGATACTTTTCCAACGCTTCGACAGAAGAAAGCGTGTGAGAGACACGCTAGCGCCTACTCACCAAGTCTACCGAATCGTTCGGAAACATGAAAAAAACGCTCTTCAGGCAACTACAAACGAAATGTGTCTATAATTTTTTCCTCTGTCTGTGATGATCAACCTTGCTGATCGATTGATCATTCATCATCGAGCTATAACTGATTTCGTTCTGTAGACCAATCTATTTCATGCCCTCCTTGCTTGCAATAATAGGTAGATTCTATTCGGAAGAAAAAAAATAGTATAAAGAATACGACAGACACAAATACCCATTGCTAAATAGACAAGAAAATACATATACGTATTATGCCAATGTCCACCAATGAAGATATCACGCCTAAAAAACCGAATAAAAACCGACTCGTTTATATTCGGTAAGACAAAAATGTTTCTTCTAAACCAATTGATCACAACTTTGAGCACGAGATAAACAGATGAACCAATTGATATTTATAGTTGATTAAGTTGATGACAAAGGAATCAATGTGAAAATTCTGATACGAAACGCTGTCGATATAATGCCAAAATGTACTCTCTTCTTTTAGACTAATCAATTCATGCTTTCGATGAACAAGGAATAAAGGGTAATAATATTAAACCGTTAGAGATCGAGTTAGAGAAATATCGTCAAAAATACTTGCCAGACACTTCTTGGAGTCGTACTCCCTGCCGAAACGAATTCTAAGACTTGTCAGAAATCATTTCATTTCAGACAATACTTGCGCCACCCTGTGTGCGGGGGAGAACGTCAAATTACGTACTTACTTATTCCATTGCTAATGCATTAACTTGACCCTTTCCGCTTCTTGAAAAAATATGCATCAGATGCATGATGTTCTTGTGGGATGGTGCTGACCTGGATGTCAACATTTTGATCTGGGATATTAAGAACAAAAAGCCCTAAGGATCGAGGAAACTACCCCGTAAAATCATCCTGAATGGATACAAAGACAGACTATCAATGACTGTCAATCTGACGAGACAGTTCTCTGTTCAGTTTTTAATAAAAATCTATATACCTATTGTATTAGAAAATTTCGTAAATAGTGGAACCAACCAAAGCACAAAAAGATGCAACAAAACCTACAAATTCAAGTGAATCACCTCATACAGTGATACACACTACAGATAGAACTTGCGATGCTAATGTATGGTTCCAATAAAAATTGCTTCTTTTTGTTGCTTCATGCCTGGTTCCAATAGAAATTGCCCGAAATAAATGATCCCGACTAACATTGATATTATCGACCAACAAAAATGTCGCGGACATTATATTCGGTATATACAACCTCATTTTAATTCTGGAAAAGCGTGTACGAAGTAACGGAAAAAAACGATGATTTTTTGAAAGTGACAAGAAATTCAGTTTAATATCTGTCCTATTGGTTGAGAAACTCGTCTACTTGCCGTGATCTCTCAAACTTCCATAGGACCTGTTGGAGTCTTCTCCATAGCCACTTCGTTCACCTCGACTGGAACCACTTGACTTTGTTTCGATGCAAATGACCCTGAGGAGGCGGATCGTCGGGAGAACAGGCCGAATTTATCTCCTCGCGCAATCCTGCGTCTGCAGAAAAAAACACAGCCGAAGCCGGTTCCGATTGCCACGAGTGCGGCTGCCAATAAGACAAAGAGCAACAATTTGTGATTCCGCGACTCCTCATCTGTCTGTTCAGTCTGCACTACTGTCATAGTGCTGTTGTCATCTCCAGTGTTGGTGTTCGAGGATTGCATCGCTTCTGCTCCTGCCTCTTCGTCCTCTGCAGTGCTCGCCGCGGTCGTCGTTGGGTCCTCTCCAGGCCATTTCATACCGGCAGCGTACGTAACAACCTGAGTTTGCGGTGCAGAGGTCACGACGTCATCAGCCGCAGGGACGTTCTTGGCTGTGATAGGCTCCAGCTGAGAAGACAACAGAATGTGAAAGGACTTCTTAGGACTCCAAAGGACATAAAAGAAGTAAAGCTGAACATGTCTATAGACTCCGCGATTCTTATGCTTCCAAGCATCTAGACTGTGAGTTTCCGATGCTGGGTGCATGGGACGAAATTCAATGTCATCAAAACATATCTAAATATCGGAATTTTCTCTTCTACTTCTATCTAATGCTTGGTGACTGTGAAACAAGATTTAACAAAATACCACATTGTTCATCGCCTCCACGTTTTTGAACTGCTGGCTTTCGGGCAACTGTGCGATTGGGTCGGCTTCTGCAGCCTGTGCGACTTCCTCGGCAATGCTCTCCTTCAAGATTTGCTCGAACGACTGCAATTTGGCTGGTTCTGTATCTGCAGCCTCGACAACGACGGCGCTAGCAACAGTGTCGAGCTCGGCGACAGAGTCGGATTGCACTGTCAATGCTGAGGTGTACAGGAGATCTTTCTTGCTGGACGCCTGCAATCCACGCAAGGAGCGACGGGAAGTAGCCTCGAAACGCAAGTTTGAGGTTTCGCACTTGACAACTTTCGGATTGGTCGCCTGGAATTTACGGAGACACGCTTTCTGCAACCCATTCTTGAAACTCACACTCTGTGTGATGGCCTTTTCCATTTCGGCGGTGACAACGAGAGAGAGAGACCCAGGAAATTGGACCTGAAAGATTATTCAGACGCAGACGGTACAAAATAACAAATTTTTAATCGGTGTCTAAGGGGTGATCAACATGGACAACCGATAAGTAGTTAATGTAAATGATCACTATTCCGACTTCTTTGCGCATGGAACGAGACTACAAAAGAGACCCACTAGATGAGAGCTATCTGACCAATTCGTTCGTAAGTACCTCTTTCTCGTGGACAGTTTTCGTAGGAGCAGTTGTCGCCGCGACTGGTTCAGTGCTTGAAACCGTTTCTGATTCAACAGCTGGTGCAACAGTTGTAACCGGGGCGGGATGGTCCCCAATGTTGCCGTTATTTGTGGACTCCTCCTGTGCCTCGACGGCAGGAGCGGACGTGTGAGAACCTTCTTTGTCGTCAGAAACAGACGATGTCTGCTGACCATCAGCAGACAAAGTTGTGACTTCCTTTTCAGAAGCTGGGCCAGTAGAGGCTGGAGCGGTAGTGACCGTGACGTCAGTTGTGGCGGAAGGCGTGCTGCTCGGTACAGACCCTCCGAACGCAACACCCTTGGTCGTCTGAACCGCTGCAGTGCTGGATGACTCCTCGTGAGTGATGATCGTTGACGGTGGCGCCGCAGTGGCAGACAAATCCAGCTGGATGTTGGTGACTTCCTCAATATCCACGAAATCCTTAAAGAGAAATTCGCTGCTCAGGATTGCTGCGACGGTCTCCGCCTGCATCATGAAAGCATCGACTCCATTGGCCTCGATTTCTGCCAAGTCTTCATATGTGATGACCGTGCCGCTTCTCGCCATTAGCGGCGCAATTTCGAAGTGGTTTCGGACTGTGATGTAATCCAAGAGATCTTCCTCAAAAATGTCTTCGTCGTCATACTCTTCAATTCCTTCCACCGGCGCTGGGATACCAAATGTTCGTCGTCGACGACTCCATCCGAACGGACTGTTCCCAGACGGAGGGAGTCCCCCAATTAGAACATTGATATTTTGACCGAAGGGAGGGGACTCGGTCGACGCTTTGATCTCTGCAATCAAATCTGCTGTCTTGTAGCTGATTTGCACACCTTCTCGAACAGCTTCTGGAATGTTCTGGAACGCTGCGCGGAGACCGGTTTTCAAAGACGCGACCAAAGGCTCGCCCATAGGATCCGACATGAAGAATGCCAAGATGGCGGCACCGCTAATGCCCAGATCAGTCGGCAAGGTGAAGGTGATGTCGAGCGAAACCTTAAGTTTCGGAACTTTTCCAAATCGACTCGCAAAGATCGAAATCTGGGACGTGGTGGTCGCAGTCATCGTCGTTGCGAGTGGCGCGGTGGTGGTGGAAGTACCAACAATTCTGGCTGGAGTCGTTGTGGTGACAACCTCGACAACTTCAGGGGAAGTAGTGGCAAGCATGTTCGCCAAATTTGGATTCGTGATGGCGGTCAACACTACGAAACTTTTCAAGGAGAATGAACTGGCTGCAATTGCAATGGTGGTGTCCTCCAACAACTGAGCCAAATTAATGTTGCGGGAATCCACCAAGAAGGTTTGCACGGTCATCAATTCCTCCAAAGAGGAGGACGACAAGGAGAAATCGACCGTGAAATCGTTTCCTCCACCCAGAACCGGAGTTGCAGAGACCATCTCGACAGGGATAGCGACGTTCTCAGGTGCCAACGCGGAGATAGCAGTGCGGAGTGCGGAGACAAGAGCACCGAGGAGGAGCTTTCCGTCCGGGGTTTGCAGTGCCCCAAGGAAAGTCGCAAGCTGGATATACGATGGGAGCTGAGGGCTGTAATCCAACTGGAAGTTGATAGTATGTGTCACGGCAGTCGTTGTTCGTGTCTCCGAAGCAGGGGAATCCGTTGTCGTGATGATGACCGCGGCAGCCGAGGTCGTAGTAGTTGCGACTGGTTCGGCACCAGGGGTCGTCAGCTGATTCCTCAACACAGGGTCGGCAACGGTGTCCAATACGATGTAATTTTTGTACGCGAAATCGCTCGCATCAATTGCAGTTTGACTATTTGTGAGCAATCGATCCGTGTTCACATTGCGCGCATCCGACAGAAGCTCCTGAATGGTGGTGAGTTCCGCGATCGAGGATGATGTGAAACGGTACTGCAGCTTGAAGATGTTATCCTCGCTGGAGACGACGTTTCCGCCAGTCACTGTGACTGCAATATTTTCAGATGTTAAACCAGGGATCGTGCCCTGAAGGGCCGCAATCAAAGCAATGACCACAGCCGATCCAGCAGGTGTCAACAATGATGCGATGAGTGCGTCAGCGCCAAAGAAACCAGGGAGAGTAGCCGAATACGTCAAGTCGAAATCGATTGAAACCGGTAAACTTTCCACCTCAGCAGCGGATGTTGTGGTCGTGGTGGTTGTTTCTACTACCAAATGATTTGATACGGTTGGATTCGACACGGCCGCCAAAGTGACAACGCTTTTGTAGGCGAAATCGGTTCCGAGAATCGCAGCTGCCGTATCCGTCAGGATCTTAGTAGTGTTGACGTTGCGCGCATCAGAAAGAAATGCTTGGACTTCCAAGAGGTCCTCGCGGGACGTCGAAGAGATTTCGTAAGTCATTGGGAAAGTGAGTCCGTCATTCGTGAAGCCTTCTGGAAAGAACATCGCCACGTCGATAGAGGCTGGTGCCAACAACGGGATCGAGTTTTTGAGACCCGTTTCCATACCCATAATCAAAGGTACTCCCCCGGGCGTCTGCAATGCACCTGCGAGAGCCGACGCGGGGAAGTAGACTGGCAAACTATTGAGCGTGTAATCCAATGCGAAATCGAATGAATGGTACTCCTCCCCCAGGAGGGGATCATCTTCGACGTCCTCCCCGACGCGCGAGAACGCGACAACCACGGATGCCGTCGCAAAGAAAACGGCATAGAGAAAATGAATTCGAGACATTCTTGCAAGGCCAAACATGTTCTGGTTGATTGGGAAAAATAAAGAGCGAATGTAGTTGTAAGATTTGTTAGTTCTCCTACCGAGAGACAAAGCGATGTAAATGAGGGATATAGTCTAATACGTAAGTGTATTTTATCAATCGATTCAATTCTGTCGAAACTAAAATTGCGATGCTAGTTGAAAGAATCCCTCCGAGTGCGAGCAATCGGAAATGGGACCTTGATTAAAGAAATCTTAATGGATTTTAAAATGCGACTAAAGAACCTTCTTTTAAAACTGAGAGATCTTAATGAATTACAATTAAAGTTATTGAGAGACCGAATAACAATAAATACTGCTAATTAAAATGATTCCCCCCGGATAAGAATGTCCGAGACGCAAAAACTCTGAGACAATTACAGACAAAATTTTTGCCACGCAATCGTCCTACAATCAGAGCAGAATACAAAAATCGTGGGAAACAGGTATACTGGGCGTGCAAGATTGGTTGAAAGAATTGAAACTGTATGTTCAAACTCGACCATACTAAATATCGTATGAATGACATTATCAATCATCCCTCGAATCTGAACATTGACATCGATGATGTCTACATATAATCAGCGAGTCGAAGTCTACATATCAGCGAGTCAATTCACTCCCTCGAGATCATGCGGGCACCGCACACGCACAGGCTCAGACAGACACATGACCCATATTTTTCTTTCTATGATGAGAATACACAAGTCGTACGAAGGGAAAATGATGATTTCAATTCTGTGGAACCAGCAACGTCTCTCCTCTGTACAGAAAATGACCACTCCTGTTATGAAGATTTGCCTCTGCATGTGCACTCTCCAATAAGAATCGAACAATATTACGATCGCTCTTTGCGTCAGTACATCGCTCCGACGTCGTAAATTACGATGTCAAATTTTGTGTTATTACTCGATTATCTCGCCAGTAAATCTGTCGCCTCGTCATTTCATTTTATGTGAACGATCCCACTCCGTCCGTATGCTCCTACGTTGTATTCATACTGTACCATTCTTCATAGTACGAATCAGACAATGCTGTCTATCGAGTATCGGAATCCACGGCAGTCGCTCTCAAATTTATGATTGTGTTGTGCTTGGTCCACTATTCACAAAGCTGCATGCGCGCTTAAAAAATTTCTTTTTAAATTTCGTAAACTATATGTGATATATGTTGTTCGCTGTATATGTCGCTTGCTGTCGCTGTCGCTAGGTTATCAATGTTGTAGGTACTATGTCTTCTGTTGCGTGGGAGGACCTCGAGCTCTGTTCTCCTTCGTTGTCTTCCGATTGTCATCTTCATTATACTCCGAGTTCATCTACTGTATAGTTTACCATGCGTTAAACATAACTTTATACATGAAAATCCAGACGATTTTTTATGCCAACATTGCCAATCGATCTCGTCTTTTAGCTGCATCTAAATTGTCGGGTCGACAATAGAAGATGCAATGGTGGCGGACATAGAATCAAATCGTCCAGATGAATCATGTGCTATTGTTCGAACGCAAACAAAAAGGGATAAAAAGAAAATTCATTCGCTTAGGATTCACAGTTTTTTGGACTCTTCCAAATATGAATTGCTGCACTGCTCTTAAGCAATTGCAATTGCAGTTCGTTAAGTAGCTTCTTTTCAGTTCGTTAAGTTAACTTGAGATTGACAGACTGTAAATAAATTCATTAAATTCACAATAACACCTTCAGCTGAATATTTGTTCAAAGAGCTGCTTCACTTTCACAATTCAATAGATATTACAATCACAGATAAAGACCACCAATCACAAAATTCAAAAAGTCAAAATCGGATTTAGCAGTTTTCCAACGCGACTTGGAGATAATAATTTGAAGAAACAATCTTTGATATAAGCGTCTGATATAATAGAAAAATACATACGGTACAATATTTGCAAGTACTGGAGAACCATGAGTGACGGCTTTCACATTCATGTGTGAACGAAACTTGTGGCCGCGTGCAGAGGTCGTGATCGTTCTACGTGAAATATTGTATGTCGAGCTCATCTGCTGATGTGCTCGCTGTTCAACCTTCACACACAGACAGAGTAAACTACGCCAGCACTCAGTAGGTACTTACCAATCTTGCAAAGAAACAAAATACAATTAGATTTGCCTCACCAGACGATTATAATCAAGAATATTGTCAAAACCGAACTTCATAGCATATTCAAAATATTTAGGGATAACCGATGGAACCAGATCATCATGTGCCGGAATATTAGGGGTGCATACGTATAAACATGTTTTTTTGTGAGGCACGTTGCAAGTATACAATAGCATTGAGGAGCAGAAAGAAAATATGTAAACCTATTAACTCAGAGGATGAAGTGGTGTTGGCTCTTGGTAGAAACAGCATATAAGATGGCTTTAAGGTTTATTTACAAATCATCATAATCACAAAATGCACAATGAAAATTTCAAGTGGTATTTCTCTTGTCATATAAATAGAATTGAGTTTCACACGACGTGTGTGGTGATTGGTGTGTAGCTGCCGCCACAAAAAGAAACATCCGTCTATTGTCTCTCATTACAATAAACATCCGTTCTAGTTGTTTGTGAGGCCTCCGAAATCGATTTGAAAGATATTACACTCTGCTATGTTCGTTTTAAGACTTTGTACTGGGGACCAACGACACTGGGATATCGGGTCCTCCTACTCTTGGTGCTATGCTAAGGATTAACTTTTTTTCGAGAAAGACAATAATGACATTCAATTTCTTTGATTTTTGCTCCAAGATCTCCTCCTAACGACCAAAACTCTAACTTTTTCAAATCCTAGTGCTTGTGCTTTGCATCAAACCAACGACCGCAGTATAACTTTACTACTAACCGCTCCTAAATATTTAATCTGGTTTTTTTTTAAAAAACATCATCCACCATCCAAAAAATCGCAACCGTTTTTACTAACAAGATATTCTGACTTATCTACATGATAAAATTCCACGTATATTTCAATAGTACTCCTACAATACATCTACAACATGGTGGTACAGGTACTTACAAACTTCTTAAATACACACGCTGAATTTTCAGATTTATTCTTATCGTTTTAGCGCTGCCAACTTCGCGTGCAGATCTTTCAGGGATAGCTTCGGAATCACAGGAAGTGGCGTTCTCGTACCTGAATTTGTAGTACGCGCTGAGCATGCTGGCGTACGCGCGGACCATGGTGGCGTGCGACGTGCGGAAGACCGCGCAGAACAACGAGGTGTCCCCAGACTTGACTCAGGGAATTCGTCTTCAACGAAATTGGATGACGAACTGCAGTTTGAAAATGTGAATGCATTTTTAATGAGAAGACGTCAGAAAATCGAATTTATTGATTTTATTCTATAAGCAAAACAAAAACGTAGGCGATAATAGGTGTCGAAGGACATGTATCAACCGAATTCAAGACATCGCTGTCTTGCCTTTGTTTCAATCTTTTTACGCGAGAGAGGGAAACTTACAGCGAAACACGTACCGCACCCGATCCCAAACACACTGAGAAATATCAATCTGACGGAGTATTACGTCAACCGGAAATGATATCATGTCTAACGGAAGTAGAAGTGGATGACGTGGGTGCTAAAAGTTGTCCTTATTTACCTGTCTTGATCCATGATGTCAGAGTCGGGCGGCGTATCAGCTCCGTTCTCAACCACTTTTTTTCGATATGAAAGCGACCCCGACTTTGTCTTCGCATCAGCTTTCGTTTTCTGCTTCATGGATTTCGCACCCGCCTTGGGAGCTTTCTCGGTCGCAGTTTTCTTGGCTTGCGCTTGCTTGCCACCCGTCTTTCGTGTCGGGCATTTGCTCTTTCCATTTTTCTGCTGCGCACCGCTCGCGAGCGTCACAGTCTTACTGTTTTTCTTGGCGCTGACAGTCGTTGACTTTTTGGCACTCTTTCCAGAAAGCTGTTGACTCGATTTTCCATCCTGTGTCGGGGCGGATTTATTATCTTTGACCGATTTTTGACTCACAGCAATCGCTGATTTTGCTCCGGCGGACGCAGACCTCATCTTTTGATTTTTCTTATTTTGTGCACGAACTCCAACCTTGGACGACACCACACTGCACGAACTCTTCTCTAAAGATGAGCATTTTGAGGCATTACGTTGCTCTGCGATCGTAGCACGCACATTGTTCACCGTTTCATTGGAAGATAGTAAACTGATCGTCTTGCGCCCGAAGAGAGGGCTCTTTTTCCTTGGTGAGCACATCTTCCTTTTCATCGGATGTGACGATGTATTCTCCCTCTGCGAAAGCATCTCAATGGACCTCGGACTCAAGACTCCCTCAAGAAACGAATCTAATTCATCGTCCTCCACAATGAATGCCGTATTCAGCACATCTGGCGGCGAGGCCTCTGCAAGCATCTCCCCTACCGATTGCGGTTTTTTGGGCTTCTCACAAGCAACCTGGGCTGAAGATGTTGGGTTGTCCCCATGATCGACGTTGTCTTCTACGTCGGGGAAAGATTCCTCTGTCCGCTTTGCAGAAGCAACTTTCTTGGACGATTTTTTCATCGCGACAGAAGAAGACGAGGCAGAACTACGCGTAATATTGTTTTTCTTTGCCGACGGCATTTTGATTACCTGCGCAGCTTCCTTCTTTTTCGCAGTTTTCTTGGTGTCGCGCTTCATACTTCTTTTGCTTGAAGATGCAGCCAGATCCGAAGAACCAGCTTCCTCTTCGACCTGCGGTACGAGTCCAGCGTCTTCCACACGCATCTGCACGTTTTCCTCGTTCTCGTCCTCGGTCTCTTCTTCATCTGCGATTGCCTGTGCAACTTCGGTCTTTTTCGCGATTTTCTTATCACGTTTAGGACCTCTCTTGCTCGAAGATGCGGCTTTTCGCTTCTTGCTTGCAACATGCTCGGCATCCGCGGTAGACGCAGGAGCTTCATCTTCAGCTGCCTCAGCCATGAGTTGAATGTCATCCTCCGCATCCATGCGAACGTCCTCCGGTTTCTCATCTTCAGGCTCCTCCTCGCTCTCGCGAATGTTCTCTCTCATCGGTGAACTCGATCGTTTGCTAAGCAGGCCGAGCTCTTCGATTTCGAGCAGTAGTGTGTTGATTTCTTCCACTTTGCTTGCTACTCTCGAATCGCGCAAAAGCTCGGCACTGGCAGGGAGACTTGTCGCTTTCCTCGACCCGCGGGTTGCATCCGCGAATGCACGTGCCGACTTCATGAGTGCCTTCACCGATTTGATACTGGTAATGCCTTTGACTTTCGCTTTATTTGGCTGCTGCTCCTCCTCGTCGTCAGCGACTTTTTTGGAAGAGGACGACTTCGCCAAGATTTCCTGGTCAATGTCGTCCGTCAATTCCAATTGAGACGCCGCCCGCGCAGCCTTGTAGTCTTGCAGTTTTTTCATGGCCTTCGTAGCAACCTCATTCGATTTCTGTACAGCTTTTTTCTTCTCCTGTCGCTCCTTCCTGGCGGCCTTCGCTGCTTCCTTCTTGGCAAGTGCCGCTGCCTCGTTGGCGGCTTTTGCTGCAGCCTCCTCTGCCAGCTGTTTTTCGCGTTCCGCTTTCTTCTCGGCGCGCTTTTTCGCTTGCTCTGCCTTTTTGAGCGCTTTCTTTTCCGCTTCCCTAGCTGCCTTTTCCTCCTCTGCTGCCTGTCTCTCGGCTTCGATGACGAGGGGGCATCGAAACCTGGTGTGACAATACAACGAAACATTCTACCAACACTCGTCTGAATGCAACCAGTGACAATGCGAAAACAAACATCAATTCATTCTCAGTTCTCTTTGCGTGCAGGAGACCGCACACTAACATCATCTTGAAATACTTAATCCATATTTCATTATCCGACAAAGACAATGATAAATACAAGGAGACCTAACAACTCAGAAAAGCAGTTGTATCATTAAATCGTGTTACTCTCCTGACGTCGCGTCCTGCACACGGTGTTCCTTGCCACAAGAGCTGCACCAGCGTTTTGGGCACGGAATGCCCAAACGATGATACGTTCCAGGATCGCAATATTTGCACAATCGCCAGACCTTTGGACAACGCGACAGAGATTGGGCTCCGCCCGCAACATTAGCAAGGGTCGCGCAATCCGCTTGTCCGCAATCACTGCACACTACCTTCATTTTCAACAGGTCCATAGTGCTCATCTTTTTTTCCAATCGAATATCGATTTCCTCTTCCACCTTGGGTTTTGCAGTGTTTTCCACGTCAGAGGATGATTTCTCAGCATTTTCCGTGTCGTTTTCCAATGTGTTGTCAATCGTCGAATCCACCGTTGTCTTGCTCACTTGTTTCGGACACTTGCCATCCGTTTTCACGTGATATACGTCGCATCGTTTGCAATATAATTTGGGACAAGAATTCTTTCCGTTCTTGTGGATGATATCGCAACGCGGACAGAGTTTTGCGGCCATCTTCTTAGGACAGGTCTCATTTGCTCTGTGCGGGACTTCACAGAACGTGCAATCCTTCCAAAATTGGGGACATCTGAAGTTTTTTAGACACAGAGAGAAGAGATGCATGATCCAAAATTGAGTACATCTGAATCAGATTGAATATTGTGTCTTCCTTTTTGGCGTGGCAAAGATATCGACTTAAGAATAAGACGCACGCACCGAGACAAGAACAATCATTAATCATCAACCTAATGAAACCATCTACTATCCATCATCTAGAGACACAAATTCATCTTGGACATGTATAAACTCTACTTGTTTCCTTTCAGCATACGCACGTGCTTTTTCCCACAATCAGCACAAACACCGCCCTTTTTCCATCCGCTGGTGGAAGCTTCGTCCACCGTGGGACACAGGATTGCGGATGCTTCCGTCGTATCTGTATTTTTGTCCTTCTTCACATCTAACAGCAGCAGTCCGCACTTCCCGGGCTTGTGCTTCTTCTTACAATCCACGCATCGCTTGTACTGCCTGACAGGGCAATCCTTCGGGCCATTTTTGTGATACACATCGCAATCACGACAAAATTTCTTCTGATGCGCGGGACATACCTGAATGGCATTTTTAGACAAATGGATTTTAGCTGACTCTGACAAGGAGAAATCGACTATAGTTCAAATTGGACATAACTGTTTAACAGAAAAATGCACTCGTGCACAGGGTAAAATGTCAATTTAGTACGTCCAAGACAGTCTGACGCACGGGATCCATGAGATGATGCGTTTTGCCGCAATCGTTGCACCAACGCCACTCAACTGGGCACAATGTACCGTCTTTGTGGATCTTTCATTTATTGTAAGTGGTTGATGGTTTTGTAATAATGGGAGGCGAACCAGAAAGTTGAGAGTAGTCTACCATTTCTACGAAACTAAGCAGATCCAAGAGTCTAGTATAGAGACGAAACAGATGAATCTCAATAGGGACTTCGTTCTAGCACGATCATTTTTTGTGGGAAGCCAGCGTTTTTTCTACACATATTAAGAACAAGCAATAATGCGCGTGGACTTTTTCACATTGACTGCACATGAACATTCTGAAGCAAAATCCTGATAGCTAGAGTATGCACCACTTTCTGTACACAATAGGAGCACTTACCACTTTACACCAACGGCAATGACTCGCTGCGTAGCTCAACTCATGCAGCCTTTGAGTCAGACGTTCGATACTTTCGGCAGACCCTCGATTGGTCGAATCGTTCGTCGTATGCTTCGCCACCACCTCTTGCGTCTTCCAGGATAAGAGGGTCGTCTTTTTCAACACCTCGTCGTCTGAAGAAGACACCTGTGGTGTACTGAAAGCCGTCGTGGAACTGGTCGCCCGGCTGATATCTTGCAGCGGTTTCCCGCTGCCCTTCATATCGGTGGGCAGGAAAGTTGCCGCCTGCGGCGAAAATAGCTGAGAACGATTGATAGTGATTTTCTTTTCCGATTGTGAGCCAATCCCTTTTTCGCCCCACTATACAAACTCAAGAATGAAGAAATAACAAACTTGTGTATCTTGTGTATGTACTGAATGTTCCAGAGGCGAAAAAAGATAAACCTGCTTCCGAACATCGGCGTTTTTCTGGAAACCGACGTCCGTCGCAGCAACTTGCACTCCCGATGATCGCAACATCACGTTCTACTCTGAAACACCACGTTGCGTGAAAATGAATGAAATAGAAAGGGGTGTAAATGGGGGGGAGGCACAACCACAAAATAGACACAATCTTCAAGGTATTTATTTACAAATGATATAAACAATATGACTTTCAAATGATAATTTATTTACTGTCTCCTTATGCAATACAAATACTGCTTGAGCGGTACTGCGTGTGTGGGTCGTTGGTGAGCACGCAATCAAACACCTTTTCAAATATCACGGTCGTTTTATTTGATCTGTTTGTAATCGAATGTCTTCTGAGGTGTCGTGTCGGAATCCAATATTTTTGTGAGGTTTTAGATACTATTTTTTATGTAAAGGAATCTTTCGTGAAGATCCTGTGGAAGACAAGAAAATGTGAGATTGCAATGTCGGTGCATGCATTGATATCATCATGGCACCCAAATCAAAAATCAAGTCACAACATCACACTCGAGTTCAAATGAAAACAAACTGAAACTCGTCGCAAAAACAAATCGTGCGGCTTAACAAAAACGAAAACTTGTAAAAGAAAAGTAAAAGAATCTCTCACACCTGAGGCAAACGGAAACCTTGAAACTTGCGCTCTCTCCGTAAAAACAATAGATACAGAGAAACTGAACATTAAATCTATGAACAACAAAAAGGAATGCTATGAAAAAATCTTCCGGGGAAAGAAAAAACTCGCAAAACCATTGACAGAAATCAGTCCTATCAGAACACGATCATGTTTTTATCCCGTATTGCCATCAAGTCTGCCTGCCTGATATGCGATTACTTACTTGCCTTCTGAGTCTTGGACACCGAGTCTGTGAGTTCGCATCACAGAGCATTTTCAAATGTCACAACTGCTTGTCGTTTATTTTCCGAACCAATCAATTATGATACTTCTCTGAAGACGCCTTTTGAGCTCGATGCAAATCGTTTACTTAGAGGCTTGCCTCACTTTCGAGAGGGTTCCAGTATTCGTGGAGTTCGCCTTTCATTCCGTTCAGACCCTGAATCGCGCTATCGGTCAAAGCAAAATGCCATATCTCGGCGTTCTCCTCAATTCGAGTCTCAGTCACGGATTTTGGAATAACTGCGAATCCCATTTGGACCGCCCATCGGAGAAGTGCTTGTGACGCTGTGACACCCTTGCTCTCGTTCTTCAAGAGAGTTGCTGTCTCCTGAGCGTTCTTCACAGCTGGATCTGACATGAATTGCATCTGGCCACTGAAAAGACTGCCGTATGCAACGACCAAGATTCCCTTCTCTCTGCAGTAGTCTAAGACGTTCTCGCGTTCTTTCCAAATCATCGGATGCAGTTCGATTTGGTTGACGACGGGCATCTCCTTCCCACTCTGCTCCAAGGCTTGCAAGTGGTGCACATTGAAATTGGACACGCCAACAGACTTGGCGAGTCCGCGCTTCTTCGCTTCGAGGATCGCGTCCCAAGTTTCTAGCAACTTGCCCCCGCTAGGCGCGTGCATCAAATACAAGTCCACGTAGCCAGAGTCCAATTTCTCCAGGCTTTTCTCGAACGCCTTGAGCGCGTTGTCCCGACCGTGACTCTTTATCCAGAGTTTCGTGGTGATGAAGATGTCCTTCCGGTCCACTTCCGAGTGTTTCACGGCAACCGCAACGTCCCCCTCGTTTCCATACAGCGCCGCCGTATCGATATGCCGATATCCGGCATCAATCGCAGTGGCCACGGCGCCCTGGGACTCGTAACCCGGCTTGATACGATAGCATCCGAAACCGAGGACTGGCATCGTGTTTCCATCGCGTAGGATATATCGGGAGTCCTTCTGCAACGATGTGGGGTCGCTGAATCTCTCTCCCGTTTTGGGATGGATGTACATATCTTGATTCTGCGCAGCAGAATACAAGAATCGAGGTTTGTTCAGCGCCGTCGCCATCTTCTTAGCTCGTTTAGCAATATGCATCGAAAACAAAACAACTATCACTGTAAGCAGTTGAATTTTCGTAAAGAACATCTATAGTTGCGATAGATAATACGGAATACGAATCACGCAATGTAATATTAGGTCAAAAATAGAGATCGCCAGACGCACTAAATATGATACCGCGCTCGGAAATGCAACAGGAACAATCTAGGAAATTTTCATTCCGCAAAAAAGCACGATCACACCAATTTTCACGATCATGATTTTTTCCACGTTCGAAACTCGCAATATCTGGACGTCGATTCGTGAAATCTGATTCGTACAGACTCAAAGAACAAAACTCGTCTTAGAAATGCCGCGAATCGCATGATGATGATGGACCGAATTTACGGTGACCCTATTTTGGCAATGTGATGTGCGCCACTTTATACTGGCAACCACATTTCCTGTATTCCACTGTGAACATAGGGAAATGATGAAAAGCAGATAGTATAGGAATTAGCCGTTTGAGAAAGAAAATTTTCTCTGATGATCGATGCATGTGCTTATAATCTACGAGATCATGTATCTCAACACTCACTTCAATGGGATAGAAATCATTTATCACTTTGTCTGCAGTTGATCGTCCGCTTCCCAATCCTTGGGGTCGGAGAGAAATCCTGGCTTTGGGAGGAATAACCAACTTCTCCGTGCGTATCGGTCCCAACCCGGTTTTTTCATCAATGAATCCTCCTTCCCATACATGTTGCCGGTAAAAACCACACCCCACACGAATGCAAGAATCGCCCAAGGAATCTTGGATGGGACGAGCCCAGCAAAACTGCCATAAAGCATCATCTCACCCAAATAATTCGGATTTCGATTATTCCAGAAGAAACCGTCTTGGATGAGGAACTGCTTTTTTCGTGCCTTCTCCAGATTGTATTTGAGCGCAAAGTATTTGTGCGCATCGGCAACAGACATGAGGACCACGCCCAAGGCATAGAAAAACACGCAGATTGCTTTGCGGGAATCGCTCACCTCCAACCGCTTTGCGACCACAAGAACGGGCGCAACCCAATACGCGACGAGAAAGAGAGCGGTATTCACGAAACTGACTGGTGTCAAATATTTGTCAAATTTTCCATCTCGAAAGAACTGATCTTTCAAATACCATATAATCCCGTAACTTCCATGCAGCGCGGCATACGTTTGCGCGGTGCTGCTCCAGTTGTCGAAGTACGTCATCAGACCCAACATGAACGGAAGGGTACCGCATTTCTGTGCGTTTATCACAAGACGAGCCTGAATGAAAGCGGGACCGGGTGGAGGCTGCCCCCCAAGGTAGTCGACGAGTTTCGTAACGGTCGAGGAATACAACGCGTGCAAAGGCCCTTTCTGGGGACCTGATGAAGGATTCTTGTTCGCCATCTTATTAGAAGTAGATGGCACTCTGTTTTACAAATACACTAAGTATTTGGCTGTCTGTTTTAGCGCGGGAGAGAAAAAGGTCAATCACAACAATAGTAGGAATCAATTTAGTCTTACAAGGAACCATGATATACTCAAAGGCCCTGTCATCAATGCATGAATCACATTGACATTATGCTGTTTGTCAACATGCACATTATGCACATCAATTGCCTCATCATCACTCCTCACTGACATTACAATTTGCATGGGTAGGAATCGTAGGAAATTGGTATCTCTCGCACTCGACAAAAGTTGACTGAGAAACAGTAATCAAACGATAACAAAACAACAACTCGACGGTCTCTAAAAAGTTGAGATGGCAAGATGTTTCTGGGAACCGAACAATGGCCACACTGATGGAAAATAGATGCGCTCCGAAAACTCGTGCCACTGTGTCAGTTCACGTCGGGAAAGATTTATCCACTCATGGAATGCAAGGACTCTTATCACTGCTGTCATCTATGTAAAAGTTACTGAACATCTTTCGTTGCAAGAAAAAGGTTTTCGCAGCATCGCGATTTTTTCCATGAGGCTTCCAAGGCTTTTCTACCACAAGCTACCGAAGTTCGTCGATGTGATATTGCTAGCCTTCGCAGCTGGCGCGCCGCTCGTATTTTTCGTGTTGGAAGCTCCCGCTCCTGTGCTTGCTCCTGCGGAAGGAGACCCGTGGCTACCTCGCGCCCCTGTGGTTCTGGTCGCTCCAAGTTGGAATGGGTTGTCAGAGGATCTCGGCGGAACCGAAGTCGGGTGACTACTACCATCCCGGATCCAGCTCGAAGGCCCGGACACTCCTGAGGCTGTTGACGTCATCCCCGCTGCAGGCTGTTTTGGTTGCGCTGATAGCGAGCAAGGTCCTGCGTCACCCGAATTTTTGCCCAATGCCCATTTTGAAGTTTTTGCCATTGCTGCGCGCAAACGATCCATGCTGCTTATTTGCGGTTCAGCGCTCTTCTTCGGCGCGACATTACTTGCTCTACTCGCTGGGAGCGGATCGTTCCGGCTGTTTGAAGGCACAGCAGGTATGCTGGATTGATTCCTACCCGATGAGAAAGGCTGATCACAAGAGAAAATGCTTCCGAATGAAACGTCGTCAGGTGAAGAGGAGCCTGCATCTCCGCGCGTGGCGTGCAATGTGGCAACATTCGCATTGCTGTAGGACGCGGAGCCAGTGCTCGTCGCGGTCTCCCCGATTTTTCTGCGCTTTGCCGCTAAACTAGCCAGCAATGGATTTTTAACCGTCGGCGTTTCATCTTGGATTTTGATTTTGTGATTGGACACATTCCCACTGGAACTGGCGGCACTATCTAACATGCGGACTTCATCAAAAATAGAGCTTCTTGGTTGGTCGTTCTCCCGAACGATCGTCCCCAGGGCACCTGTCGTCGACGTTCGACTTGTGTTTGCCACGTTGTTCACAGCAGATTCATTTCGCGTCTGCTTGCCTGCAATCACGCTTGAGCTTGACCGGCCTGCGTCATTCAGATTCATCGTGTTATTTATGCCACTGCTTCCACCCAACGTCGTTGTCGTTGTCGTACCGGCTCTGTTGCTGGATAGATAGGCACCAAACAAATGCGCATCTTCATCCGAATACTCGTCGTCATCGTCGTCGTCCTCGTCATCTGAGAAATCGTCGTCGATCATGTCCTCCGGATAGGCATCGGCAAACAGATCGTCCAAATCGACATCAGCATCAAGATTTGATGATTTTGAGTTTTTCTTTCCAGCCGCGGCTCCACCGCCGAGATTTGTTTGGGCTTCGCGAGGCGATCTGCGACCGGTTGAGGAAGACGAGGACGCACTCCCGCTCGGATTTGCCATGGCGAACTGTGAAAGATCCATTCCGACCGTCATTCTCCGTCCGTTCAAGAATTCTTGCGCATGTGGACCTGGAGTGAGAATCGTCCAAGTGAAGGAGCTCGCTTTTCGCCGTCGACCTCGACCTTTCGTGGATGCTGCGGTATCAGCATTGCTTTTGACCACCTCAGCCAATATCTCCAATCCGATCATTTGCCGGATCAATTGCTCCAAAATCGTTTTCGTGGTTGTGGTATCTCCCCACCTCTCTTTACAAAACCCGAAGAGCCGATGCTCCATAATGGCCTCTCGTTTGGCTTCTTGTACATTCGCATTCCGGTTCGTCTTCCAAGCGCCCTTCTTGCGACCGCGTTTCGGAAATCCGCGGACGCGCGATGGCGGTTTGGGCAGGGCAACACCGGCAGCTGCGTCCCGCAGTTTTGCAATAGTAAGATCCGCCTCGGAATTTCGCTCGATCGTTTGCACATACTGTAAAAGTTGCTTTGCAATGTCGGTCATATCCGTGAGATTGTTTGCGTGCGATGCGGCTGAGGACGATGATGAGGCAACACCACTTATATTGTTCCCGTTCATAGTTGAACCTGCTCCGCCGATAGAGAAGCCTCCGACATGTCCACCCAACAGTCTTTGATTGCGTTCCTGCGTCGAGATGTTCAGCAGTTCTTTATTTTGCTGAGAGCAGAAGCTATTCACGCAAACGTCACACATCTGTCCGCATCCGCGCGCGTCAAATTGCTCTCCGAAATACTCTAGCAAACCTTTTCGGCGGCACTGGATGTTATTCATACAGAAGCTTCTCATATCTTCGAGTTGCCGGAAAAACGATTGAGGCAACGCGCCAGAAGACTGCCCGATCAATTTCTTATTTCGATCGTAGTCTTTTTCGGAGAACCAACACACACATGTGGAAGAGAGCCCATCTCTACCTGCGCGACCGCACTCTTGATAATAACGCTCGAGAGAAGACGGCATAACCTGGCAGATAATTGATTTTTGTGAATGTGCGGACACTCAAGAGCACTGGGACAATAAATTGTAATTGTTTCAGGCAATCTGCCGAGTTGCAATATGGAAATCCGTGGACAACAGCTGCAACAAATATAAATCATCAATCACTATATTCATCAGATACGATGCAGTCCGAAATCGTCAAAGACAAGTGCACGATTTCCCCCCTAACACAAAATATGAGTCATACCAGATGCCCGATGAATCTTACGTCCGGTTTGTCTATACCCATACCGAACGCGACCGTTGCAACGATGACCTGAACGACGCCTTTCATCCACGCTTCTTGATTTTGTCGACGCGTCTCTGGCGGCAATCCCGCATGGTACGGAAGGGCCGTTATTCCGTTGTTTTTTCTTCGTTGGAGGCCTTGCGCGACCGAATCCGCTTCTGCTTTGGATAGTACGTACAGAATTGCGGACCCTTTTGTAACTGCGTGGCGCGCTGCGTTAGCCAAATTAAGATTGTTCGCACCTCCTCTCGAACTTGATGCTCCGCCTCCAGGGGTTGACAGATTTGTCATGTAATCTTGCTGCAGAGAATCTTGCAACGTAGTGGTGATCATATCATAGAATGCAGTGTCTTGCTCAGACTTTGCAGCGGAATACTTCCCGCCGCCTGTAGATAGCGTCGTGGTCTTCGGCAAAACTTGAAATCGAATGTTCTTCCGATTGAAACTATCAACGAAAGTGACGGACTGTCGACCCCCGCTCAAAGAACTCAATTGGTTCTGCGAGAACAAATTTTTCACGATATCTCGACGACACGCCTCTGTAGCCGATGCAGTTGCTGCCAGAAGCGGAACGTTAGGGAATCGGGATCGCAAAACCGAGAGACGGCGATACTCGGGTCGGAAATCCAAGCCCCATTCGCTCACGCAATGGGCCTCGTCGATAACGAACAGAGAAATTTTCCCATTCCGATACAATGTGTTCAATACACCTTGTAGCGAGATATGAGAGTGCGCGGACTCTTTGCCTAGAGCAGCAATCAGCTTTTCCGGAGAAAGATAGACAAGACATGGCGGTCGATTCCTCGACAGCGATAATGCGTCACTCCCACAGGCGTTCTCCAATCTTTCCAGAAGCGGTCTGATCGTGTCCCAATTCTTGTCCCCAGAAAACCAATCAGCATCGATGTTCTTGCGCCGCAAATTATCGCACTGGTCTTTCATCAGACTCAACAACGGGGAGACCACAAAACAGACTTTCCCGGCCGAGGAATTCTGCAGGACAGCTGGGATCTGATAGCAAATCGACTTTCCGCTCCCGGTGGGCATGACTGTCAACACGTCCTTACCCTGCAAAACCGAGGAAATGACGTCGGCCTGCTTCGAGCGGAAATCCCGATGTCCAAAACGGCTGCGAAGAATCTCGCGAGCTTGTTGAAGCTGCTGTTGCGCACCAGGACTGGCAGAGTTGATAGAGATATTATTCGACGCTCCTGTGTTGCTCGTAAATTGGGAGGTCGTAGCATTCCTGTTCGAGGAAGAACCAATTCCTTGCTGCACAACATGCGAAGATGCCGACAAATTGGAATTCGCGTTGCTCAGTGATGCAGGCTGCGCGAACTGGCTCGTCCCTCGCTGTAAGGAGGAGGCCACCGCGGTAGTTCTGCTGCCAAACGCATCAGATGGAGCGAAATGTGACGTGCTGCTCAACCCGGTCGGTGCGGCTCCACGAGTCGCTGGATTCTGCCCATTTCTATTCAACGAAGAGTTCGAGCCAGTTCCAAGGTCTGGCACATCTATTCGTAGTGTCGGAAACGGGTTGTCATTAGAGATGAGTTGAGAAGAGCCACGCGTAGATGCAGCACTGTTGACAACGTTCGCATTCTGCTGTACGTTATTACTCCTGCCGCCCATTGATGTTATAGAACTGCCAGCATTCGATCCAGATGCCAAATTTCCAAATGCGTTCGCGCTCGCCTGGCCGATATCAGTCATTTCAGCGTCCTCGCGCACCCATCCACCGATAGAAGTCGGCGGCGCGGGTGCAGCAACTTTAGAAGAAATTTGTCCCGACGATGGTCCTGACACGTGATTGACTGAAGGCTGCTGGGCATCACCACCTGACGCAACGGCGCCGTGCGGGTGCGTGCCAGATGATGCACTGGAGGAGTAGTAGCGGTCTTGGATCTGCAAACATCGGGATAGGAGACGGTTCTTCTCCTCCGCTTCTATCGCTGTTGATTTAGCGAAAAAGTCGAAAATCTTGTTATTCCAATTCAATGGAGCCTTATTGATAACCGCCTCGACAGCGTCGAGAAATGCATCACACACATGTAGCGTAAGAACGTCTTGATTTGGTATGTCTGCGACGTCTGCGTTGGTGTTCGGTCCACCATCCGAGGACGAAACCTGGTCGCTTTGCATCTCCCGTGGAGACGAAGACAGATGTTGTTCCTCCTTGGCAGGATGATGCCCGCCTTGTTGATCGAACTCATGTATAGCACCAGACGGCGCCTCCTCCGCGTTCCCATCCAGTACAAAATCAGAGAGGGTGAGCTGTTGCCGGCCCGGCTGCTGAGCTTGTCCACCTTGAAGATTAGCTTCCTCTTTCGCTGGACCCGTGAGCGGCAGGTGTCCATCTTCATATTTCGCCGTTGGCGCAAAAGTGCTGGGAGCCGCCCCTTGAGCATCCTGCTCTAGTGATCTTCCGTGCGATCTCTGAAGAATGTCTCTTGACGCCGAATGACTCTGCGCAGTGTTCTCAGCTAAGCGCTTCGCGAGTCTTTGAGCGTTGGGAGACATGCCTCGCATGAGGTGATCTGTGTGAGGTCCCAATCGATCGAATAAAAAATCGAGGTCGTCTGCGTGCTCGTCATCTTCATCTTCTCGCTCACGCTTCATAATTTGGAGGGATGCCTCTGCAGGCAACTGCCGCTGTCTTTTCCGCACGTTGTTGCCGTCTGCACCTCCAATTTCTCCGGCTGTACTTTGATTGCTCTGCTGCAACCCGGTGAGCAAAGAACTTGACGTCGACGTGATTGGACCACTGCTCGGTTGAGGCATCTTTACCTGTTGTTCTGAGGACTCGCGCTCCACTTCCCGCTCCGCAGATGCCTCCGCTTTGAACAGAAAGGGCTGAGCTGATTTTCGGAGAGAGGATCCCTGCTTCACGCCAACGTTGTCATCATCATCGCTGTCGGTGAGGATGACGACATCTTCGCTCGACTCCATGGATCCAAAACGTACGCACGCATATGCGGCAACCGCTCGACTCGATTTGTAAAAGAAGAGTTATTCCCGTTTCAGCCTTTTACAATCGCCACGGAGACCGACATGTTGTTTTGAATCTCACTGGTCCTTCACCTTCATCTACCATAGTGCGTAAACAGTACTAGCAATAAAAGAGGGATGTTGCCTCTATCTTGTCTAGAATCATATTAGCCATACAGGCCTGAGAAGCATGAATCCAAATACTTTTTCACAGGTTGTACACACTTGTCTGGAGCATTACGAACGTACGAATCATCTCAACCCCTCCCTGCTCGTTGTAAGAAAAGTTTTCATTATCGGGAGCTATGACTTCGAAAGAAGGTATCAAATAACACGTTTGCTGTACCGCAAATGACGAGAGCTTTTACACTTACTACCAAGAATAGATGCGACCAGAAAGAAGGTAGGATCCGCTGTGAAAAAAACCACCTCGTGTTTGCACAACAATCTGCGCTCCTCAAAGACAACCCATTTGGGTCTCGGCACCTGTATGTTTCAAGTCAATGCAGAACATTTTTCTCAGAAAAAAGAACTGAATCACGAGGGTGCGTAACGTCAGACAGAATCAAATGCCGCAAAAGTAGAAATTGATAGTCATATTGTTCTCGTCAAACACAGTCTTTTTCTTTTCAAAGTATAGTAGGCTTCCGCATCAACTCGTCACAATAGCAAGATACAGGAATCATCACCTCCCAGAATCAAAATATTTTCACACTTTACTGGATGTTTCTTTGTGCCAAAGAAATCAGATCGACCACTAATGAAGCAGCAAAACACGGCTCGGCCACTTTTCAAATTCATTTCATCAGCATCTTGACAAGTCGATATATGAAAGCTCCCGAGGAATTGCGCAGACACAAAACACATCCAGACTTGATTTCTTTGTTCACGATTTGCATATTCTTGGGGTAGAATATCAAGCTCAAGGTATAGCAACCCGTACCAAAAATATAGATAGCAGTTCCTCAAACTCAAATGTCATACTCAGACTCAGATAGAGATAATTGCTCACTCATCTTGAACGTGATTTTTCGTAGGCAATAAACTTCTTTCTCAAACACTCAGTTCTATTTCTAAACTAACAGCAATCTTGAACTTGATCATCACGCAGAAAATCATTTATCACATTTCTTATTAAACGTAACTGTACTTTTTCGACTGAAATCCCAATCAATATCAATTAGATCACTTTACTCATTATTGAATCGTGCTCCGAAAATAGCCGCAAGATCGCCCTCCACCTTGACGTTTGCATCGTGATTCGCCTTGCGCGCTCTTGTATTTGGAGAGTACGCCTCCTGATTAGTGTTGATGAATCTACGGGCATTCACACGGGCTCTTGGTGATGATTTCATCTCTACCTCGCGAGGCGATCGTGCAATTTTTTGAGGAGAATGACCATCGTGTTCTGACCCTTTCTTCTCCACTCTAACGGGAATTATATTATCATCCCCCGAAGAAATCGTTGACTCTTTCGTCTCGCTGTAAAACGCGTAACTCCGCATAATGAGTGGAATCGACCGCACGATTGGGCTGGTGGCGACGTTGGCAAGATCATTCTTGCTAGTTTGATTCTCAGTCAAACTTTGCTCAAGTGCATGAGCAGGCTTTGGAGGGGTAGCATTTCTCTCCTCTGATTTGTTCGCATGATCGCCATCCTGTGATGTGGCAGCTACCTCTGCAACAGAAACGCCTCCCTCTTCTTCACTGGACATACCTGTGTTTGCAGCAAATATGCCGTTACCATCGCGCTGCCGAAAGACGCCATCAGTCTGCTTTGCACTCTTTGGGCTCACTTTCTTCGACTCAGGACCTGGACGTCCGCGTGCGCTATGCGGCCGAGAATTGTTGTCTTGCGTTACTTTGGATGCGGCGTTGCTATGACCCCGTGCGGAAGAACTACCATCGCCGGGTCGTTCTCCGCGCGCACTTAACGAACCGTTTGGAGCGGCTTTTTTTGCATACAGCTGCTTACTCTTGTACTGCGACATTTCTCTCTCCGCTTCTCGAAAATCGTCCTGCAGGAGCGTCACAGCAGGTGGTTTTTCATGACCTACCACGTGTGTTGCAACCGAGTTATTGCTGTATCGCGTTCGAAATTTCTGCTGGCCAAATTGCTTGCCAGCACTCCTGGATGATCGTGCACCGGAAGATCGGAGGACATCTGCACAACTCGCTTGCATCGCATGCAATTCTCGTTTTAACTCGGCGCGGCTCGCAAACGCACTGGGTCTATCTCGCGTGGAAGCAAAACTGGCATCCCACTCTCTAGCTGTTTGAGATCCGCTAGATCCGAGCAACAGACTGTGTGTAGAATTGCCAGAGGCAGATGATCTATGTGTCCTGGCAGAGAAAAGCGCATCACCATCGGTTCGTTGAGCAATCTGCTCCGGCCAGATCTGTGTAAGGTAAAACATTTGTTACTTGTGTGATTAATACTATGATTGTGACTGAGCAGTTGCACATAAACAAGTACAACTGATGACATATTTCTTAACCAGCATGGTCAGAGACGCCGATCCTCATCCCAATTGGGTCCGCACAATCTGCGTAAATTCAACAGACGGTTAAAACACAACACAAATGAATCTAGACAATCTTACTTCCGAAAGTAGAAATATCCAGGGTCCAAGAAAAAAACTTGAAATACCTTTCTCACGCCTCTCTCTAGCTGAGCTGCGTTGCCCTTTTCAGAGTACTTCGACACTTTTAATCTCTGACTGTTCACAGAGGCTTCCGCTACGGAGAGAAATTCCATATCAGGCAAAAGCGCGGCACTGGCAATACCAGAAGTTGTTTGGTCGAGATGTGATGTGCCTGGAAATTTGAAGAATTATGTCGACGGTAGTAGGGAAGATGATGCTACTTGTGGTCAGCAGATTAGTAATTATCAAGACACGGGTCGTGTCGGCTGTGCAAGAAAACGGATATGATTGATAAGGTCAATCATGAATTATGAGATACACACAGACGTGAAGAGTGTGCAACACATATTGCCAGATACCGCAAAAGAAACATCGTATCTGTACTCTTTTTCAGCTGTGATTTTGACCCGCTTTCCGCCATGAAGATGTCTTGAGTCTTTGAACGTTCAACACTTTGTTGGAATATTCTATTTGCTTTCACGCCACTTCCACGAAACACTACTCCACCGTGCGCTTTCGGCTTATTGGTAACGTGATGGTTTCGATCCCATGAAGGTGATTCTGCTGTGGCTTGTTCGGTTCCACGTAAAAGCGCACTATTAATTATGCTGTCTAATCCCGACCTCTGACGAGTTTTCTGTTTATTCTGCACCGTGGCCGGCTGACGGAGCTGCTTGGCGAATCCTCGTGTGCTGCTCACCGTCGTAGAAGGTCCCAAAGTGGAAACACTGCGTTTCAGAGACGCGCTTCGTCGGTCGCTCTCCTCGTCGTAAATCCGATTACTCCCATTCCAGTCTGGACGCGGAGTTGTTGCGCTGTTGGTACCATTTCTGCTGCGAGCAGAGAGAGATCCGCTGCGACTTTTACAGACAGACTCTTGGCTCTCGGAAATAAAGGGACCGCTATGAGAACGCAGATGCTCCTCGCACCACGTATTCGTGATCTTACGGTCCAAGAATGACATGTTTTGTCTACTGTGTGGTCCCTTTCCCAAACTTATTGAGCTCGAACGAATTCGTTTGTAAGTTGAGTCAGAAAAATTATTAATCTATAAATGTGGTACTCAGGAATATTTAATAGGATTTTTTGGATCTAAAAACGCGATATTCCATATTCCATATTCCAGATATTCCAATATTCCCCGTCGGTGACAGAGAAAATTGGAATATCGGACTCCCGATCAACGGTCGTCCCTCCGCTCTGCATCGGCAGTAGGCGCCCGAGGCAGGAGCCGTCCCGCCCCGCGACGGCTACTAGCATGCTTCATGTGGTGACGCCGAAACCGGTTCTCTACCGCGAAGCTCCGGAACCAACAGCAGGTCCTGTACGGCGGAGCCTTTTGAAGTTTTGATACTGCAGATGATCCGCGAATCGGCCTTGACAGACTGCCAGAGCGAATACAATGCCGCCTCCCGATTATCTCCAACGTGTAATGACAATGCCTAGAACGTGAATCGTCCTCAACATGACTTCGGAATTGTTCGACCACCTCCATACACTCCACCTAGCTCCACCCTCCCAGAATTGCAAGTGCGAGTGCGCATCCCTGCTCTCGCTGCTGTGATCTCTTGGCTCGCTAGACATCTGCGAGGGCCTGGACAGCCGCCCACGGTCTTCGTCCCGAGCCGCTGTCGCCACGATCCCGGGCAACTGGAGCCGGGGACGATGGAAGGCCAGGGACGTCACACCGTCAATTTTCAGGCCAAACGATCTGCACACAAGAATGGCAAAACCGTGCCCATGTCCCCCAGACTTCCATACCGGGACGATTGATTTTCCTAAGGATACGCAAGCTGCGCCCCCTGAGGCTCGTGCGAATGAGATCATGCTCCCAGATCTAGCAGATACCTGGACACATCCTTGTGGGCGCTGACGCGAGCGCAGAGTCCCGGCAACGCGACCAATCTCAACGAGCGCAGAACGGAAGACCGCCCCCAGAATAACGGCGCGTAACAAGGATACGGGCGACATACGGGGCGGCAACGCATATACAATCAGTGATCTTCTAAACCACAACTGGTCGCCCCCTCCCTGGAAAATACGATATTCCATATTCCATATTCCTGATATTCCCGATATTCGCTTCATGGCTGACCAAGAAGTGGAATATGTGGAATATGGAATATCTTTCTATTAAATATCCCTGGGTACTATATCCCGTCAAAATTTCGGAGCAATTCCTGCTTCTTGAAGCGAAAACAGGTCAACCGTGACTTGCTCCCGTCTCAACAATTCTATGGTACAAACTCTGGCAGAAAAAACAATATCAACGTTCCTATTCCTACAAGATTTATTGAACATGGATGAAGATGAGATTCACATTCTAAACGAGGACGACTAATTAATGTAATTGCTGAAAAAACGCTTCCGAAATCTATCAAAAAAAGCTTCGATCTCGCTCTCAAGAAATTCTCAACTCCCCAAAAAACGTGTTCCGGACAACGAGCTCTTCCTTTTCGCTCAAGAGAAAAAAATGAGATACCTTCGTCGCGCAAAAAAACTGAAATCTCTGTCTGCCGAATAAGGTGGGCACACTTCTGTCCGAAATCTGAAACAAAGACGCGCAAAAATTCGCGTCTGTCATCACATCAATGCAACGAGACAGAAGCGAATCTGCACTGCGAGAGGGAGCACTTCAGTAAACTCAACCCTTCATCACATCAGGAATTTCTACACAAAAAAATAAAATTGTGCTACGAGAGAGCTAAAGCTTCTGTTCTCACTGCGGGAGTTGACATCTTTGATATGGACATGAGTTTTGTAATTCATGGATTCGCAGAGGTGTAAGACCTCATCTAAACTAGTTTCCTATTCACGCATGAAAGTGCGTCACAGGGTTTTCCCGGCTGAGTTTCCGAATTTCACCTTCTTCTCCGCAACATGCTTGCGAGGATCGTGCTCACTGCCAATCAGTTGGCTTATGGAGTGTTTTCCTTTGTGCGTCACAAGGCCTCCAATCTCACACTTCAGATCACGCACTCCAAGCAGTCCTTTTTGCACGAACAGATCGTACACTTGCACGAGGTTGGCTCCTGCAGCGAAAGCTTTCGTGGCACTTATCGCTATCGGTTCTGGGTCTTGGGAAGATGCGGATCCGCTTGATTGAGTGCTATCCGTACTGCGCAACGATCTTTGCTCCTCGCTCTTCATATCGTAAACAATAGGACACCAATCCAGACGATATTCGTCCTTGTTCTCATCTGCAAAGCCATTTTCGTTGGAAACAATATCTTTCAACGTCGCGCCTCCTTGCTCTTTATTTCCCGCTTCCTTCTGCTCTGCTTTCGGCTTTTTGGCCTCCTCCAGTTCTTCTCTGTGGAGCACGAGATAGAGGAGCTTCACTGCCGCGAGGTCGTCGACTATGAAACCCACATTTTCTTTTGAGAGTTCAGGGTCTGCGATGTAATAGTTTACCCAGAACTCTAAATCCTCGACGTTTAATTGAAAGAAAATGGGAATCTTCCTCCTTGACTGTGTGGCGCTCTCCTTGGAGGAACTACTGGACTCCTCTTCTACTATATCCTGGATGCCTGCCTGCATGTTGTCTTCCTTGGAAGATGCTGATTTTGCATCCTTTTTCGGAAAGAGATTCGAAATTAAAGAACCGTTCTTCTTATTTTTGGATGCTGTGCGCTGTTCTTCCTGTGTCGGTAACGTGGGTCGTGTATTCGCGAGCCGTTTCAGCACGCTCATACGGAGAGCGGCGCGAAAATCCAAAAC
>JACKZZ010011510.1_pt1 | contig 30218 bp, 18 predicted proteins | sample 8027871 | NCBI WGS metagenome assembly JACKZZ01 (sample SAMN15724774, study PRJNA655200) | protist metagenome | isolation source: fluorescence activated cell sorting (FACS) single amplified genomes of... | place: USA: West Boothbay Harbor, Gulf of Maine | collected 2000-07-19
GTGGAGATCCCATGGCAGAGGGCGAAGATCCGATGGCGGAGGGAGATCCGATGGCAGAGGATGATCCGATGGCAGAGGACGATCCGATGGCGGAGGGTGCCGAAGACGAGATGCAGATGGGAGAACCTTCCGAAAGCGAGTCCATGCCCGAACCAGCAGCACAACACCAGGACCCGCATGCAGCTACACCTCCTGCGAAGGCACAGGATACGGAGGTGCCAGCTCGTATGCCTGCTCCCCCGCCAGGAGCCAAACAAGAGGCAGAGGAAATTTTAGTGGCCGGGGGGCGGAAGCAGCTCAAGCGAGGGAGTCATCACTCCGGAGGTCAGCACGCCGGCCGACTCGCTGGTGCCGCCAAGGCTCTGCAAAAGCAGAAGCTGCGTGAGCGAGCGCACGCCGCGAGTAAGATGAAAGCATTGAAAAAGCAGATGCAGAAGAAGAGAAGCGCAATGCAAAAAGCGATGGCGCGAAAGCGAAAAGCCACTCTCGCGCGCACCATGAAGAAGGCGGCCGCCAACCACCCCACGATTGCAGCAAGCACGAAGCACGTCGACAGCAAGCATCCTCCCATAACACGGCACCTCGTCCCGTCAAAGCAAGGCCAAGGCACTCAATCGCCGCAGCAAATGTCAGCGTTCTTTCAGCAGCACAAACCGTCCGCGAGCTACGTGAAGAAATTACCGCTGTTCTTCCAGAAGCTGTTTTTTGGACCTCTTTCTCCAAGGATGAGCAAGATCGGGCAACATCAAAGCCCCCTATCGCCTTCGCTAACCGCCAAGCTTCTGCTGCAAAGCCAGCGGACCACCAAAAGCAAGCAGCGGCTCGCCCAGGGCACCGGACACGCGATCGACTACCACACCTGCGAACCGAACACGTGTGTGTGCGACAACGGCACACCTATGTCCCCTTGTCTACTAGACGGTGACGAGCGATGTGAGAGCTGCACTTACGGGTTCTACCTGGATGGCTCTGCCCAGTGCAAACCCAATGCCTGCGTCTGCGAAAACGGGCGGGCCGCAACCCACTACGAGTGCCCGGCGCACGCAGCAACCTACTGCAGCGACTGCCAGCCAGGGTACCACTTAAAGAACGCCAACTACTACATGTACTACTTCTACGGCATTCCCCCCACCTGCGAACAAAACGAGTGCTACTGCCAGTACGGCAACGGTGCGGTGGGCGCTTCGTGCCCAAAGGACAAGGACGAGGTGTGCGCATCCTGTTGGACGGGGTTTCACCTGGATGGCAACACGTGCCAGGAGAACGCGTGCACCTGCGAGCACGGGGTGGCGGCGAACCGGTGGTACTGTCCCCGGCACGGCGCGGAATCTTGCCTGTATTGCACGGACCCGGGGTTTTACCTGGACAAAACCGACTTCACGTGCAAACAAAAAATCTGCACGTGCAAACACGGCGAGGCCGCCAAAGGGTACGACTGCATTGAGCACGGATCCGAGCAGTGCGTGGCTTGTGTGGAGCCGGGATTCGAGCTCTGCCCCTCCACGGCAGAACTCACCGACCCCAGTACGCAGCCACAAACCTGTGAACCGGTGTCCGGAGCCACTCCGCCGAAGACGGGAGAGGAACCGGAGCAGCCCGCCGTGGCGCCGCCCAAACCCCCAGCAGAAGAGGAGGAGGGCGCCGAGGAGGAAACCGAGACGTCCGAGGAGGAGGAGGAAGGAACGGAGCCAGACGAGGAAGGGGAACCTGCACCAGCAGATGAGGGGGAGACTGAAGAAGAAGAAGAAAGCAGTCCGTATTTCAGAACCGAGGGTGTGTGCAGGGCGGATGGCAGTCCCGACGGAGACAAGGGCGAATTCGAGCTTGTCAAAGACATCACTGCGGAAGACAAATGCGCCGAGTTGTGCGACGAAAGCTACGAAAAGGACCCCATCAAGGGCTGTCAGGCGTACGAATGGTCGCAGCCGCGGTCGGAATGCGAATTGCACACGACACGAATTTATCTATGTGCAAATAATGATGCTAACAGGGAGGTCAGGGAAAACGTAACACTTGCGGCATTGTACATTTTGGCGTGCTGCGTGAACGTGATCCGATTCCTTGCATCAACACGGCTTCAGAACTACAAGCTGACAGTAACAGTGCTCTCTGTGGAAGCTGACAGCTACAGTGCCTGTTCATCATGAGCTTTCTAAAATCGCTGTCGTTGACACTGTCCGCAAGGCAAAACAATAACACGTAGACGTAGAAAGAAATACCTAAAACTTTGTTTCCTTTGACTCTCAACTTGCAATATTTTCACTGCATAAGGTCACACACGTGCTTCAGATTGGGGAGTGGGGCACCGTCTTCTGCTATCCCGCTGTGTAAAAACAACGCCACCTCGCTTGCGAGTCAGGATAGAGGAAATATCGTCTCTGTGTCCTCGTTGCACTTGCTTGCGCTCCTTCTTGGTTATGAACAGTATTGCGCTTCCTATCAGTATCAAAGAATCGGATCCCATCAGTGTAGTTGCGCTTTGTGGTGTGCTGCCAGCTATGAATCCATTTCCATATTATCCCATGCGCATGCGCAAGCCTAACAAACATATTTCGGAGGGCAGATCATGAGTGATTTGCATCGGATCAGCAACTACTTACGTCGAGATGTAGTGCGGTTGCGGAGACGTTTTTACGCAGGATATCTGTGCTCCCCGCACCTTCCCGTACGTGAAGCACGAAGGCGCCTGCGCAATCGACATTAGCATTAAGGGGACGGATGCGGAACCGGAGGTACTCGAGGATAAAACAGAGGACGACTGCATGACGGCCTGCGACGAGCGGAACACTGTGGCGCGAGACGCCGACGCAGTACAAGGCGAAGGAGGGTGTTTCGGATACGAGTACGACATATCCCGCAAAAAACGAAAAAAGAACTGCTTCACGTTGATTTACTTATTGGTCCGTAATGCGCCGCGCGGAACGAGATCTGTCATGGACCTTTTTCCGCGCGACGACTCTCATCATGTATTTACCGTGCCTTTTGTACTGCAACTGCATCACTACCTGAGAAACTCTGAAGTAGTGATGCAGTTGCAGTACAAAAGGCACAGAAACAACTTATTAGCTGAAGCATTCCTTTGTTTTTCGGGCCATACGGCGAGGAAGACAAGCAATGCGCTCTGATGAACTCCGCCATCGTCGACCCGTCCGAGGTCGGGGAACACGACCCGAAAGAAGACGAGGGGAAAACATGTTCCCGAAAGACCGTGCCCTTCATCGTCATGCCCGGAAGCTGTGACGGCTCGTCCCCGGAGGGCATGCTGCAGGCGAAAAAGAAAGCGGAGGAAGCTGCACTCAACAAGCAGTACCCCATGTCCGGTGCCAAAGTCGATCAGCAAGAGCAGGGAGCTGTAACCCCCGGAACAACACCAACAGCATCTTCTGGTGCTGACAAGGATGACGTTACGGCCAAAATGTTAAGGGAGGCTGCAGCGAAAGCGGCAGCAGCACTCGCTAAATCCCGCATCGTGGTCGACAAGCATGAGGCGCTGACCAAACCGATCCAGGAAGAAAAAGTTGGTCCAAAAGTTCAACCAGTAACGGCAGCTCCAGTGATATCCCGTTGAAACAATAACTCGGGTCACCATTTTGCTCACAGCGAAGGAATATCTCTCCTTGCATTTTTGTGACGTGGCAAGGTGATGTTGGTATATTTTCCATGCCGCCTGGCTAAACATCAGAAACATGATGTTGTTTGCTAGGAAACGCCATTGCCTCTACCCGCTAGGAAACGCCATTGCCTCTTAAAACTTTTTTACAAAGTTGTGTGGGGAGTGGGTGATTAATTCGTTTTGCTTCATGATACGGTCGCGATCCCGTCGGGGTCCCGCCAGTTCCACCTAGCGGGGTGGTGGTTCCGGAGATCGAAAAAGCCGCGAGCGAGCGAAAGAAGGAACAGGAAATAACGCAGGCACACACTATCAACGCAGCGTTGACCGAATTGCAGCAAGCAGGCTTGAAGCTGAGTCCCGCTGCCGTTGCGGAACTGCACCAGCTAGAAAAAGCCGGTGCGTTGGAGCGCCTGGATTTCCAGAGCATCGCACACTTGCTCGAGGATCTGAACAAGGCGCCCGCTAGCGAAAAACCCGGGTCGGAGGTGAGTCCAACGGTACTTGCTGAAACACTGCGCGGCCACGCAAAGGTGAAGAAATCGTCAGCTAGGAAAACCTCGAGGAACCACTTGACTTTGGCACACCGTCGCCCCGCCAAGAAAGTTGCACGCTCTCGTCACCCATCTTCATCGACGTCGTTGAAGAAGTCCAAGAGCAGCACCCACAAAAAGTCGGTGAAGCTTCTTTCCAAGAAGCTAAAACGGGCAGCTTCCTCCAGAAAAGCACGGAAGACAAGGAGCAAGTCCAAACTCACATCGACGTCCAAAAAATCAAAGAAAGCCAGGAAGATGAAAAAGGCGAATAAAAAGCTGCACAAGAAGAGCAAGCATATGGCTAAGAAACACATGATGAAGCCCAGCAAGCGCCAGCCGCTGGCCTTCCTGGAGGTGGCCAGCGAAGAAAACAAGACGCCAATTAGAGCGTTTGCGAAGACGGGTAAGGCGAAGCCTATCTCATCTTTGGCAACAAAAGTTGCAGGCACACGAGCTGCAACGTCCCGCTCCCGCGGACGAAAAACGAGACACAGTAAGAAGCAGCTCCCGACGGGCAGAACTACTGCATCAGGTCGCAACGGTATGTCGGACCTGCGCAGGCGGTTGGCTCAACGGGTCGCTGACGCGAAGCAGAAAATGCAAGCACAAAGAAACTCTACTGCAAGTGGAAGTCCCGCAATGGTGACCAAGACGTCGCAGCAGACGCAGACGAGCACAGTGACTGTGAAAAAGAGCGAAGCTGCAGCTGCATCTACAACTTCTTCAACATCCGCCGTTGGAGGAAAGAAAAAGGATGACGACGATGACGAGGAACTCGAGGCTGAGAAGGCGGACAGTGAAAAAGAGTGCCGGGACCAGTGCAACGGCGAAAACTACGACACCTGCGCGGGATACGAGTACAACGAGGCGGATCAATCTTGCAAGCTGTTCACCGACGGCTACACCCCGGGGCGGGTGTACGAGGAGAAGGAGCCCGTGGGCCTCGACACCACCGAGATGGTCTGCGCCGCGCGCTTCCCGCCGCAGGACGACGAGGTGGACGAAGGCGAGGCCGACGAAGAGGTTGATGATGTAACGGGTGAAGTAGATGACGATGCGGCCCCTGCGACCGAAGGGGACAGTGAAGTCGAGGAGGAGGAGGATGTTGCGGACGCAGAGGACGAGGACCCGGAGAATGAAGGACAAGAAGAGGACGAAGCTGGTGCCGAGGAGAATGCAGAGGACGAGGAAGAGCAAGAGGGCGACGAGGAGGAAGACGAGGAGGAGATGCTGGAACAGAATGAAGACAAAGACAGCGACGGTATTCCCGGAGAGTCACAGCCCGAAATCGGTGGAGTCAAAGAAGGTTCGGAGCCGTCGTCCTCTGACGCGGAGGCCAACGATGCCGCTGAGGCTCAGCAGGAGCAGGAGATGGAGGCGAAGGAAGGCGACGTTCTCACGCAGCGAAAGAAACTCGCGGTGAGGTAAAGGGACTGTGCTGATGCTTTGAAGATTATACTCAACAGGCCCTCACGCTCACGTAACACAACACTAGCACTATGCATCGATCTTTTTTAAAAAAGTAAAAGGAAATGTAGTTGTATAGCCAGGATCCACCAGCAGGCTGTATTCATCGTCAGAGGAACGCAAGCCAAAATGTGACTTCTATGGAAGGACCAACTTGCACTTTGTAGAGAACATCAAAGTAGTAGACACAGGGAACGGGGCCGTATTTTTCGTAAATGGACTAAAAGATGATTGCAAAAGAAAAAGCTTTTTTTAACGAAGATTTTGAAACAAAATCCATAGACGTACGAGTTGCTCTCGATCGTACCAAGTATGATCTCCAGTACGAGTAGACGTAGAGCAATAAACAGTTTCAACAAGTCATGTTAGTTTCGATAGGAAAATTGTCCAAGACAATGTTGCATAATAGTGAATGCGAATGCATTTTTAGGATTTGCCGAAAAAACGTTAGACTTAGGTCGGAAAAGAAAAAATCAATGTACAGATGCACAGAGGACGAGGGTCTTCCAGAAGACATGGATTTCGATCAGGACATAAAAGGCCTTCGATTTTGAAGCTCAAACGCATGGAGACCCCACTGCGAGACACGGCGATTTATATCTTTTGATGTTCGGCCCGACAGTGTGCAAGTTCAATTCGAGAGGATGAGGTCGTATCTTTATCGTGTCGCGTTCCATCGTGGTGGACTTTTTTTTCGTATGAATCGAAATTCGTTTCGTTTTCGACGTGAAGGCGAAGTCGGATTGTTTGTGTTTTTTAGCTGCTTCCGGTTAGCGTACTCCTAATCGTGAGTGACGGTGTCGAATCGTGCTGCGAGTGGAGTGGCGAACCCATCTTCGATCACACATTTCTATTTCTTTGGATTCCACAGCAAGATGGTCTGTGGCGTTCCTGATTCATCGTGGAAATAACACTCTTCACCCACGAAAAAAGTGTCGGAGGGCCCTAGACATGTGACAAAGGTTGTTGTCTACCATTGCAGAAGCGAAGCAAGTTTCCAGGAGCATCAAGCGGAACTACGAAGTATAAACCTAGCCAGTCCGAGTAAATTTCTTTCCATAGTAGCCGCACAAAATGAGTTTCGGCAAGGCAAGCCGAGATGTGCATCACATGACCGGGAGTGATAACCCCGGTGCAGCGGACTACATCAAGCCTGCTGTTGCATGGTCTACGGCGAAAGGAACGAGGTAACTGGTTCTGCAGGTTTTCACACGTTTTTTTCCAAGCACGATTCTCCTTCATTCTTTTTTTGTGATGAAAACTGTGTGAATATAACAACGCACGGGTCGAATGCGTCTTGTACGTGTACCTTATTTCGATTTCTTGGCGAGCAAAAATTAATATCAGGATGCAATAGGCAAAAAACATCTTTATCAATTTTCACTTTTTGACCTGCGCTCCAGGGCACCGAAGTTCAGCCGCCGAGAAGGGCTACCGAGCAGAGCGCCGCTAAAGAAGGACCCTCGCCATCACCGAAATTCATCGCTAACATCAGAAAACGTTGCCAAGCACCTTAGCACGGTACATTGTGACTATTTCGCTTCCGAGTGTGTCAAAACTCAAAAGGTAGTACATGAGAAACGACAATGTACCAGCTGTAGGACAACACTGAAAATAGAATAAATTGGTTGTGTCGTGGCCAATAAACCTATCGTACTTACCTGTTGTATTTTCATCTTGGCAATCCCTCGGACTCAACGAACAAGAAATCGTGATCCAAATCCAATTGAAGCGTTCATCTCGCTCACGAAATAAACAGCACGGTGGAAGAAAGTACAGCATCCTGGAGCATGTCACACCCGGCGACAGGTCAAACGATGCCAAACAGACGACCTACCAGAACATGACGGAGGACAACGAAAGCTTCAAAGGTATCTGTGACAAAAATGTGCTTGGTTTGTTTCTTTTTTTTCAAATATGGTTCTTCAAGAAAGGAAGGGGAACGCAACGTAGACTGTCTTAATACTAAGATCCTTTCGCTTCTATGTCTATGGTATGATTATGATAGTGCATGGTCCAGCGTTATAAGTCGTACCATCTTGCAACGAATATCCGGCGTCGGTCCATCGAATAATAGATGTCGAAGGAACAGGAAGTCTCTTCAAAAACAAAACATTCCCAGACCTGGAAATCTTGCCGATGGAAGTGATAAACAAGCCGTGCCGAGTGCAAGAGGATATACCCGATAAGCCCACTGCGTTTTACGATACAAAGCGGTTCACACACGAGTCCGCCTACGCAGCCGCCCGGCGCAACGAGCAGCGGCTCGCCGCCGACGCCGGGAATCTCAACTACCTCTTCGGCAAGAAGTAGCGTCGCTAGAGAAAAGGACCGGTGTACGAGATGTGAATGCAAATCTGAAAAATGTAATGACCACTTTCTCTGTGTGGTTCTGCTGGTGGCTTGTCCGCATACAATTTGAGCTTTGCGTCATTTTTAATCGTCTTCGTCTTGCTGTCCTAAGGACGACCTACTTAATCTTCCAACGAACTAGGTCCTCTGTTTGATGAAAAAATGTTTCCGGCCCGTTTCAGTCCCGGGCTGGACTTCGAAGGAAGATTCTTGTTAATACAAGTGCTCGTCGTGTGTGCTAGAATGACCGATGCCGACAAATCCAATTGCGTCAAAATGAGCTCTGATGTACGTCTAATATGTGCATAAAGGGTATGGCTGCACATATTAGTTTCGACATCCGGCGAACTAATTATGTTTGTATGAAGTGATTCGTTTGAAAGGACAATCAGAGCTAGTTCGTCCCTATTCCGATTGCCCTTTCCGGTTTGCCTGTCTGACAAGAAATAATGAATTTCTGCAGTCACGTCAGGAAGTGCAAGTGGCTTTTATTTCCGTCTGTAAGGGATGGATGGTGTTGCGGAGCAATGCGAAAAGGAAGGCGCGACCACGACCACGAGACAGCGTTGGATTTGCATGTTCTTGTTGGGGCACAGGAACAGGATGAGTGAATAAGTAACCGCCTGCCCGTCATTGGTTACCACGAGGAGAGTGAGATGTGTGTGACAAACAAGAAAGGGTTTGGCCGTGATAGATCGTGTAGTTGAGAAAAATCAGGAGCGGTGAGGTGCTTATTTTCTGGGACGTATATTACACGCTCCAGTTCAGTTGAATCACAACAGGATTTACATCGAAGTAACGAAAGAGATGTGATGTGCTGCTGCTGCATGCGGCAAGGCTAGTACAGTGGCAGATAAAGTATGGCGATTGTCGTCGAAAATAAAGCCTTTCAGCCAACAACGGTATCCGGCGCTTCGGTTTCCTCGTCATCCAGTGAAGACGATGGGAAAGGCCGCAAGGACTTTGTTGCAGAAGGTGAAGGGCAAGAACGTGACACAGCAGCTCCTGCTGGTGCAGGGCCAGATGCAATTTCATGGAACCAGGTTCTGATTCACGCATTCGAGTTGCGCCTAGGCCTTCCCCTTGACAAGTTCTCCTACGCGAAAACAGATCTGGAGAATGGAATCCAAGTTTTGCACGCTTACGACAAGGAAATTAAGCTTTCAGCGCGCAATCATGTTCTGCATCTCCCCTTCGAAAAAAGCACGCCGCTGTGGTCCTTGTCGCGGGAAATCGTTCGCGGAGAGGAGCCAGTTGACCCGAGTCACGGTCTCGGCCTGCCGCCCCAGTTCCAATTGCAGAGCAACAATAAGGCAGGGCCACCTAGTACTAAGCAGAAAAATTCAACCGGCGACCATCTTGAAGGAGTGACGAAGTGCGTAGGTGGAGCAGCGTCGTGTTGTGGTTTGCTGAAATGCTTCAAGACTTGTCTGTTGGACGACCCCCGCCTAAGGAGATGCACGAAAGAGAATACGCCAAAGTTCGTTCCCGCCGTGAAGCGCGGTTTCGTCGTGGATGTCTATGACGGGGACACCATCACGATCGCCGCGAGACAGGCAAAGTCAACTTGCTCCGCAGGGCCACGTCTCTTCAAGGTGCGCCTGGCACGCATAGATACACCGGAAATGAAGGGCAAGGATGTCTCCGAAAAGGAAAAGAAGCTTGCCATTCAGGCTCGGGACGCGCTCCGGGAGAAGATTCTCGGAAAGTTCGTGCGCTTGGAAAACGTGGCCTTGGAGAAGTACGGCCGCCTGTTGGCGGAGGTAGTGGAAGAAAAGACCACTTGCTTCGGATGGCGCCGTGCCGGAAAAAACTGGAACCAGTGGCTCCTCGACGAGGGTCATGCAAAGCTCTACGACGGGGGAACAAAAGACACAAATTGGTAAACTCGTCACAACAATCGCGATTTCCTCCAGCTGGTACACGACGCTCGTGTTTAAGAATGGATCAACATCGAATAGAAATTGGAATGGTGCTACGAGGGTTATCACAACTGTAGATTTGGCGTAGTTGCATCTTTCACTTATTCTTATTTAGCCAATAGTGAGGCCGCAGGCATTCCCATTGTCAAACCGCTCGTGATGCTCTATGATGTTCTTCCGCTCCGCTTTTTACAAAGAAAACCAAAGCAAGAACAAACAACATTTTGACATGATTGCAGTTGTTCATGTTCGTAGCCTTGCAGAAGCACATTGATGTTGCACAGCCTTTCTATTTTTTCTGGGTATCATTTTTGTTTTTCCTGCAGGTGGAGAGTGAGGGAGACGTAAAGAATAAACAAGCACAAACGAAGATCGGTCTCAGACGAACACAAAACTTTCTGTTTGGTAGCTCTAGCTCTTTTGATATCCTGTATAGTGACAGAGCTGCGAAATTAATTTTGATTTACTCGAAAGAGCGACAAGAAATCGGGAGCTGATAGGTCGGTTGTTTGGATCCGAAATGAAGATCATAAAGTATGTAAGACGCTAATAAGCGAAAATGACAAGCGCAAGAATAGAAATCATCTCCTCCAACTCCATCGAATGCATTCACATCGAGTTCCTCCAGGATTGATTCTCTAACAACGAGCCAAAAATCGAAATCGTTCTTTATTGCACGTCCGAAAAACCCTATCCACCTAAAAAGATTATTTCCGAACCCAATAACCGCTCACAAATTGACGAGGAGTTCGCAAAGCACAAGTAAATATTGTGCGTTTTGCCTTTAACACTCACACATAAACACCTAGCTCCTTATAATTCGTGGCAGAACTACTGAACATTTCAAATTTAGTTGTCTTGAAAATCTGAAACTGTTTGAACAACTCAAACCAAACACCGAATCCGACGGAAGATCATTCACCGCAAAAATACTTGGCTACACATACATACAACCTAGAAAAAACACCATCTTGATTTTGTAATCCTGAATCGTATTTGAACCTACATCAGGCTCAGGGCTTCTAATCGCAATTGCATCCGAGCGAGTCTTTTTGAAGAGTCAAATTTCTGGCGCAAATTATTTTTTTAGTTGTTTAGTGCATAACTGTGACAGCATCGATTTTCGAGAAGGATACTTTCTTGCATTTGCATCCCTTTCTTTGTAACTCGATCTGTTCTCATTTACATTTGTTGAAGTTAGTAAATCCGCAGAAAAGAAAAATGTCGACCACTACCGAGGTCTTGTCCAGCGCTCTGGAGAAGGGGACTTGCACTTTGTCCGAGATCGCGAACATCGAGGAGGCCGGTGCGTTCTTGCAGAAGGCCCTTGCCGACAAGAAGCAGCAGGGAAATGCAGTGACCAACGTGCTGAGCAAGCTTGCGAAGGAGCAAGAAGGAGCTTCCGATTCTGACTCGAAGGCGAAGTTCGCTCTTTTGGTCTTGCAGGTCGTTCCCGAGTTGCTGGTTCTGACGGCTGACGCAAAACTGGCAAAGCCCGCGCTTGCGGTGTTGCAGGGCGCAGTGCAGGCCCGTCCGGCCCTGGCAGCTGCCTTCTTCCCGCTCATCCTGAGTGCCATCGAAAAACCACCCCAGAACAAATGGAAAGTCAAGGTCGCAGCTCTGGAAGTCATGGCTTCTGGTACGAGAAATTTTTAAGATTTTGCTTGTAGAAGATGACTCATCGACAAAATAATGTCAACCCTAGCAACCACATCATGGTTCAGCTCGAGTTATTCGCATTACCGTCTTGCTCTTTTCTAAGTCTGTGTATGTACGTTGAGTACTAGAACACAAAAAATATCTCCACAATCTTTCCAGGTCTTCTGTCCGCCTTGGCCGAGCACTGCCGCAAGCAGCTTTTGCACGAGATGGCATCCCTGGTTCGCGTGTTGGTGGCTTGCAGCAAGGAGGTCCGCAGCGAGATCCAACAAACCAGCGCGAAGCTGCTCGAGCAGGTTGGCAAGATGGTCACGTGCACGGAAATTTCCGCGATCAGTGACAAAATCGTGAACTGCCTGAAGAACTTCGGGAACATGAAGCTCGCGACCGAGACCCTGTACCAGATTGCAAACACTACGTTTCTCTCGTACGTGGACGCGGCGTCGTTCGCCCTGCTGTTCCCGATCGTGGAGCGTGCGATGAAGGAAAAGACCTTCGACAGCAAGAAGAACGGCATCATGATCATCGGCGCCGCCGTCGTGCTCATCGAGGACCCGGAGATCCTGGAGAGCTACCTCGGGCAGCTGCTCCCGATTCTGAAAACGCTGGCCCTGGACCCCACCTTCGAGATTCAGCGGGAGGCCGCGAAGTCCCTGGGCTCGCTGGGAAAGAACCTGCCGGATCTGTTGGAGTCGGACCTGATTCCGTGGGCGCTGGACAACCTGCAATCCACGCGTGGCGACTCCCACAACAGTGAAAACGAAAGGACGGGGTCCGCGCACGCGCTCTCCGAGATGCTCAACGTCACACTCGACAAGAGCCTCCTCGGTCGCGTCATGGAAGAGATCGTCCAGCCGCGCGCTCTGTCCGGCCCGTTGCCGGAGCAGCGGGCGGGGGCCTTCTCCCTCATGGAATTCTTGTGCAAGGTAACTGAGTTATTTGAGGCTGAGCAATAAGCTTCTTCGTTTTTTTTCCGTACAATCTACTTCCTTGTTTCTGTTCTTGATGCAAGTGCACGATGTCGAGGTAAAAAACAATGACAATCTACAGTCATGCTTTGCAGATAATCTTTTCGCCGGGTCCTCATCGGCGGGAAGAAATAAGTGTCACCAGCACGTCTATAAATTGAAATTCAGGTTGACGCATTCGAACCAGTGTGCAAGCAGTGTGGCCTGCAGTACGTGCTGCAGGGTCTGCGGGACGAGTCCACCCTGGTTCACGAGCACGCGTTCCAGACCGGTACTGCGATGATCCGCGAGTTTGGGGGCGGCAACGCCGACGCCTTTGTCTTCCCGCTGGCCGACGCGGTCCTGTGCTTCGACCATCAGCACCGGTTGAACAGCCTGTCGCCGAAGGCCATGTGCATCGCCCTGTTCCGCCAGCTCGTGGAGCGCGTCAGCGAGTACCGCAAGTACGGCACCGACATGATGAGCATGGACTGCTGCAGCTTCCGCACCCGCTTGGCCTTCGTCACGCTGCTGCAGATCTGCCGTCTCGACGCCGACCCCGAGGTGCGGCGCCAGTCGAACAAGGTGCTCGCGGAGCAGCTGCAGTCGGTCCCGAAGACCAAGAAGGAGACGCTGGGGTATCTGCTGGCCACGCTGCGCGCCATCATCACCAACAGCGAAAACACGGCCACCCCGAACGCGGCGAAAGTCCAGGCGGCGAACCGCTGCCTGAACGACCTGCGGGAGAACGCGAAAGACTACGATTTCTCGGACGAGAAGTACGAAGCCGCCGACACCGCGCAGCACAACGCGTTGCGGTCCTTCGATTGGACCATCCAGAAGTGCGATTCCCGGTTGAAGCTCGCCTTGGAGGGGAAACACCTCCGCGTGTGCGGGGCGCACCACCACACCGCAAAGAAGGTGGAGGACGAGGACCTGTCGCCGTCCAGCAAGCAGAAGGTGTCCCACGTCGCCGACGACGAGGAGGACGAGACGGAGTGGAAGGAGCTGGCGGACCTGACCAAAAAGGGTTTCGCGGACGCGCTGACGCCCCTGCAGCAGACCATCCTGGCGTGCTACGTGCAGGAGCACCCGACCGCGCAACGCGCGTTGGAGTCCGGCGCGACCGCAGACTTGCAGCTGCTGGGCTGTGGTGCCGGGGTAGTGGAAGCCGCGAAGTTGCACGAAAAGGTGTACAAAAACTACCACCCGAAGGAGCTGAAGCAGTTGGAAAACCCGGAAGAGGTACTGTGCCACGTCGAGAACCTGATGCTCATGTACGGTGGCGGACACATGCTTCTGAAGGACACGACGTTCGAACTGCGGAAGGGCAAGCGGTACGGAGTGGTGGGACGCAACGGGACGGGAAAAACGACGCTGATGAATTTGATCGCCAGCGGCGGCGTCCCGGGCATCCCGAAAACCATGACGTGCATCCACGTGAAGCCCGAGGTGCTCGACAAGCAGCTGAACACCAAGTGCAAGAAGTTTATGGAGCAGGAAAACCCCGACCACAGCATGGCGGAGCTGGAGGCGACGCTGCAGAAGGTGATGTTCCCAGAGGACCTCTGGGACGTGACCATCGGCGAGCTGTCCGGCGGCTGGCGCATGCGGCTGTTGATCGCGGGCGCGATGATGAAGAAGGCGGATGTGCTGCTGTTGGACGAACCGACCTATGCATTGCAAAAGTATCGTACTAGTATAAATCGCAATACAAATTTTTCCAGAAGGAAAAATGGAATTTGTAATGCTGATTTCGCTAGGAAACAAGATTTGTCATGCAAGACTGCCATTCATACGACTACGTTACTTTTGCACAGGATACGACCAATCACTTGGACTTCAAGGCGGTCAACTGGCTCTGCGACTACCTGGTCTCGCTGGACCAGTCCGCCATCATGGTGATCTCGCACGACCCCTTCTTTCTCAACCGCGTGTGCACCAACATCATCAACTACAACAGCGGAAAGTTGGTGTACTACGAGGGCAACTTCGACGCGTTCACGGCCAAGCTGGGCATCAACTCGGACGACGCGGAGGCGCTGCTGGCCGGGCAGGTCGCGGTGTCGGAGAACGGTGTCGAGCGCGGCGCCGGGCCGGGTATCAAGGAGGCCGACGCAAGCAGCACTGCCACTCCCACCAACACGCTGACGCCCGCGGTGTCCTCGAATTCCATCGCGGAGCTGGCCAACGGTGCGGCGAGTGACCGGTCCGTCAGCCCGCTGAAGCAAGGCGCACCAGATGCAGCGGGGCCGCTTAAAAAGGCGCTCTCCACGGGTACGCAGCTCTCCTCGCTCGCCGGCGAGTCCGCGGGCTCCACGGCGAACCTGCAGGCTCTGGACAGCGAAGAGGACAGCGCCGCGCCCGGCGCCGCGGGACCCGACCGCAAGGCGAAGATCGTGTTTCCGATCGCGGGGAAGGTCAAAGGCATGACGTCCTTGGCGAAGCCGGTGCTGGAGATCAAAGATCTGACCTACGCGTACAACGAGGAGAAGGGGGACGTGATTAAGGGTGTCTCCGCGAAGATCACCATGAACTCGCGCATCCACATCAAGGGTGTGAACGGTGCGGGGAAGACCACCTTCATGAACCTGATCTGCGGCGAAGTCCACCCGAACGCGTCCGCGTGCGCGCAGAAGGGGAAGGTCGACCGCCACCGCAACTGCCGCCTGGCCTACATGGCGCAGCAGCACATGCACCACATGAGTGAGTACATGGAAACTTCGCCCTACATTTACATCCAAAAGCGGTACCAAAACGGGTACGACGGTGCCTTGCAGGAGCGGTTGCTGACCCCGAAGACGCAGGAAGAGGCAGAGGACCGCGAGAAGCGGGCGAAGGCCCACGGAAAGTACGGAAACGCGCTCAAGGAGCTGGTCGGGCGCCAGCTGCGGGGCAAAGACATGTGGTACGAGGCCAAGTGGTGGAACCTCGATGACTCCAAGCAGAACACGTGGGTGAACATGGAGGACTTGCGCAAGCTCGGCTGCGAGTCTTTTGCGTTGGCCTACGATGATCGGGCCGCGGCGATCGAGGCCGGCCTGGATCAGCGACCCCTGACGCAGCGAGAAATCACGAAGCATTTGGAACTCTTCGGTATTACCGAGGAGCTGGCGCTGAATCGCAACATCGGGATGTTCTCCGCCGGGCAGAAATCGAAGGTTTCCCTGGCAGCAGCGTTCTGGATCAAGCCACACCTGGTAGCCTTGGACGAACCGACAAACTACATCGATATGGAGACTCTGGACGCACTTACGGTCGCACTGCAGCGGTTTAAGGGGGGCGTCATCTGCATTTCCCACTGCGCCGACTTCGCGGAAAAGGTGTGCAACGAGACGTGGATGCTCGAAGGAGGTGGCCTCAACGTGATCAAACACGATGAAAAGGATGCAAAAAAGCCAGCGGCAAAAACTGCATCTAAGAAGAAATAAAGAAGCGAACTGTGCAATGAAAATGTAGTCAACAAGGTGAAGATGTACGACGAGTAATATCTAGACGAAAATGAACAGGATGATTTATTGAGGAGAATCGCTGCAGATCTAAAGTAGATATGACGTGCCAACGAAGACGTTATTTTGACTTTTCACTTCTAGAGAAAAGTTTCGCGACAAACTTCATGATAGATGAAAGCCAATCGTACCTCCATATTTGACTTTTCGTCGAGAAAAGTTTCGCGACAAGAATGATATATAGAGAGCTGGTGTTTATTTGTTGAGTGCTTATTTCTACGTCTATAGCTTCACTTACAACATTTTCCCTACTCCATTTTCCCTACCCGAATACAACTACCCCTGACTATGTTGCGTTGGTACGTCTGGCCAAGATCGGCAATCGCGACTACAGCACTTTCTTTTTTTAGAAAAATGATTTTCATTCAACATTTTCTTTGTACGCACACAGGATGCTCAGCGCTTCTGTGGCATACGTAATATGCACAGACTCGGCGGGGATGGGTGACGAATACGAAAAGATAGTTTTTATGACTTGAATTGTCGAAAACTCTTTGCGGGTTGCGATCCTACGACTTTTTTCGTTATCGGTGCATTTTTTTCCGAATTAGAAAAGTTCAGCACGACCTCAATGACCTTGCACCTCGCATTCCCGTATAGATGAAAACTAAATATCTACACGACATGACACCATCTACACTCCGTCCGTTTCTGTTTGGCACTGCTGAAAATCAACCTCTCAGCTGCAGTATGCGAACAAGTCCATCAACTTTTCTAGTGTAAACTAGTTTGCGAGGCCGACATCGCATAAACATTTAAAATACAGATGTTGTTGAGCTCTTTTTTACTTCTTCGCGAACCATATTGAGGACATTCATCGCGATCGCCGCCACCTAGTTAACTTTTGCTTTGATAGAACTACAAGCATCTGCGACAACTTCAGCCTCTCCATGGCTTGCTGCTTACAGCACTCGCACAGGCGAGCAAAGTAGCACGACAAGAAGTGGAGTTAAGGTTTGAGTATGAACCAAACAATAACAACATCAAGCTCAAGCACGAGAACGACTAAATTTACGCCACCATATTTTTCTTCTCCACGAATATCCATAGTACATAGAGTGCCTAGCGCAGTCGGCGGAAAATGAAACCGCGGTAGGAGTTTCGAGTAGCAACCGTGACCACATTGCCGGGTGAAACACTGCAATTTTTTGATTTTGGGGCATTCAACACAACGGTACAGATGGTAAAGGTGTTGACTCTGCCCCTCAGGATTTTCAATTGTATGATTTTCTGGCGTGCGTCCTCGCAATTGCTACGTAGAAATGATAGGCTCTGTATCGAGATCGACTCCGACGTCGGTATCGTTATTCATTGCACAGCTTGCGACATGATTACTACTGTAACTGATAGCAGCTTCGACTTTTGCTTCTACGAATAAAGCGTCTCGATTTTGCAAGAACCTACCAACAAATTAACAAAAGAAGAACCATGAAATTAGAAAAGTTCAAAAAGTTTCTAGCTGCGGCGCCAGGAGGACTGCCACTCGGTGTAAGCCTACAGGAGGCATCGAGAGGTGGAAAGGGCAATCGCAAGAAATCAACGCTTACGCTCTGTACAACTTTTCGACCATGATTGCAACACGACACCGATGAAGGTCTTGTACGATGAAAAAGAGATAATATGAGAAAAAAAGGCTAATGAAGCTCTTAGTACTTCAATTATAGAGAACGGAAAGTATATGGACTGAAAATAACGGGGCCCCGATGATGCAACCGCGCAACGTAATCCACAAACAATTTTTTCTTCCATTTCCTTTTCTGCTCTGCACCGTCATGTGAGTGTGTCGTGTGCAGTGGGCCAAGAAACAAATATATACGACGAGCTGCTTTTTCTATATTGCTAAGACAGCACTTTTCTCCTGGGGATGTTCCTCGTTTTGAAGGAACAAAAAAGTTCTACATCAAATGTACTCTCAGTTTTTTTCGTTAGTTGCATCCGCTTCTACACGCTTGAAGTTCACGTTTCCATGTTGCGTCAGCTTTAAGAACATGCGTGCGTTGTTTCGAAGCAACTAATTTTCCGCTGTATCTTCATGTTTTTTCGTCATAGAAAATGCGCGTGCGCACATCTTCATCCACTATTGTGCTCTCGGGAAGTTCTTCTTATTGCGTAATATTGCGTGTACTAGTCGGCGACCTTGTAGTTGTGCAGAAGCATTATAATGGCAGAACAAGCTAACACCAGACTCAGCCATCTCGAGTAGTACAGAGCAATGCTTGCTGCGCCATTATTTTCGGGCCGCGTCCTGTGTCTGATTGATGTCTGCTTTTTCATCGCAGGCAGTTGAGATAAGACTTAGGACTATGTCACTAATCTATCCGACTTCTGCTTGCAATTGCACGAGCACGTTTGGTTGCTGGCTCTTCATCTTGAAAGTGGCCGGCATACAGCAGTCGGCCAGGCGCAGAAAATAATTCTGCGCACGTGATACATAACGAAGCATACGTATCTGCTGGGTACTTTGTTGGCATTTTCTCATGCTGCTCCTGTTCCGTCATAGATGTTGCTTCGCTCTAGCGCGGATTTTGTTTTGTCCTCGGCTTATTCGCTATCGTCACTATGTTGAGTTCGTCGCTGTCGAGACCAAGTGTCCCAGAGAACTTCTCGTTGATCTAGGACGTGAAGCCTCTGAGTGTAGAAAACATAGTTTCTTGTTTTAGTAAATTCCTCACATTCATCGCAATGGTACATCGCTCTGTTGCAGTATCGTCGAGTGATCGACCTCGTTTCGTTTATTCATCGTTTTAGCGATCTCATCGACAGTGAGATTATTATTTGTCTTCCGTACTGTAGTAAGATCTAGCACGGGCGGTCGCGGTAATATAAATAGTTGCGTTGTCGTTTCTATTTCGTATTTATTAACATTGTTCCTCTTTTGTAAGCAGAAGCACGCGCCGGGTTTGAAGGGCTGCGATTTGGTACGTGTATTCATAACAACGCAAAAGAAAACCAAAAAATGCGTGAGCGTGTCCGAAAACCGCTGCCACCGCGACACCAGGCATGAGAACGTTTATCACCACGCAAATGCGGGGGATCACACTCACTGTCACTTCCACTTGAGTACAATACGCTTGTTAGATACTCGCTGGTCAACCGAGCACTCCGCTTACTCGTCACCGCGAACACCGAGAACAACTGCGAGATGTTGTACAACGTTGGCGCGTGGCAGAGTCGCAGCAAGCACAGCTGGAGTTCAGGCAGCGATGCCAGTATTCCGCGGGTGAGCCTGGTCCGAAAAAGCCAGAACGATTGGCTCTATGACCTGGATTCCCGGAGTTGGATGCGAAGCTCCCTCACGACCACAAGAAACACGACCGGATTGGACTATCATCCGACCCTTGCCGCAACCTTTGGTGGATCCCAGTTTCGCAAAACGTTCGACTCTGGCGGCGGAAAAACAAGTAGTGGAGATGTACTCAGACCCGGGGAACATCAGGAACAGCCGAAACTACTGTCCAGTAGCTCGTCCTGGGCTCCAGGTACTGGTATTCGCGAAGATGAAATTGAAGACGACAACCCCTACGCTTTTCCAGCGGGCGTCAACACCGACCCCGCAAACACAACGTCTGCGAGTAATATTTTTGCCCCTGTCATTTTGAAACACATACATATAACTTGAACTTACAGAACGGAGCTGCGTTACATCTGCAGTAGTGATGTCACACTCACATGCACCAAGAGCATGAATGTGTCTTCGGCTTCGTTTGTGCATGTGTGTATGTAGTATCTATGAGTATGAATGTCTCCTTACTTACGTCTCGGTATGAAGTGCGACAGCACGTGCTGGTCCTCACTTTTCGCTGTCTCCTACATCAATCAATGATCTGCAGGTCTCTTTCGCGGCGCGACAGTGATGAAAAGCAGTCACTTCTGGGTGAAGCAGCGAAAGTACCAGCGCAAAGCGGAGATCCAGCGGAAGCAGCTTGGTGGTGCCGCGGGTCGCAACCCAGACGCACACACGAACAAAGAGATGTTTTCTGTGAGCAAGAGCTTTTCGCAGACTGGCCGGCTGCTGGGCCCGAAGAGCAAAACTGCGGCCTCGTCCACGGACCACCAGGATGCACCGGAATTTAGCGTCACTGATACGCTGGGTCCCATGCATTGGGAGCTTCCGCCCGAAAAATTTGAGGTGAGCCGCGCGACGCAGCGGCAGCTCCAGATGATGGCTGTGAGGCGGGCTTTCGATCACGATGAGGCCTACCAAAAGGAGATCAAGGCTCGGTGGAAGCGCGACACCGACGATTTCAACAAAAATCAAAAGTTGTACGACGAAAGGCTCGTCCTGCACGTCTTCGCCGAAATACAGCAAGCCACGATGGCTGGGACGCGTATAATTGTTAGTTTATTTGCTAGAGCTCCTGCAATGGTATTATATGATTTATGTGCTGCTGTGCAGGAGTGATCATCAGCATCAGATCATGCGCTGTCGTCTGTGCAGATGCACCTGAGCACCAGGGGTCCACCGCTCTTGGCGTAGTTGTAGCCGTATTACCAAAACGAGTAACGCTGTACTTGGATAAAATGCGCATGAGATGTCGATTGTCGATCATGTGGTCTACCACGTATCATACACATGTTCGAAAAGAACTGGATTCCAACCACGACATCACAGTTTGGAGGAGTAATGTCCCGCCCCAGTTCATCGACAGCACAATGGCTCCCCGCCATCCGACTTTCAAGCACGAGGGTCCACCACCAATCCGCGAGCTCATTACCTACTGGTGGAAGAGACAAGGGGCGCTGGGTCCCCCTTCTCTTCCTCCTGCGCCGAGTAAAAAGAAAAAGGAAGGTGAACAAGCGGGGGAGGAGGGTACTTGCTTTTTCTTTTATTTGATGTTATCATTCTTCTGTTGATTTCTGATTCAGGGAGTGCGACATTTCAATTTCAGTTATTTCATGTACAGTACTAACTTCTACTTCTTATGCTCATCCTGAGAGGTCTGCAGCTCCGAGAGGCAAAGGTGGAAAAAGTCAAATATAAACAAGCCTTGAAGCCTTGTTTACATTTGACTTTTTACTGAGAAGTATAATATATGGAAGATTGACATAGCTCATGGAGATCCTACGAGTTCTTGTAGAAGACGCGAAACTACATCTACATGATCTCATCTTCATAGGTTCAGGCACAACTAACCAAAGACTGCCGGAGAAGAAGAAAAGACTAGACCCGGATCGCAATCTCGCCTTCGTCAATGGTGTATGGGTGGACACATGCGGAACTAGTTTTCAGCCCGAAGACTGTTTTCGACTCCTGCAAGTCATTCAGGACTATCACGAATGTGCCTCGGGTATGACGAATTCCAAAATGCAACGAGAACGCCTGCACCGCAGCACCTTCTGCAGATTTCTCCTGGACTGCGAAATTGTGGAGCTAGACGGCGTAGCGGTATAAGAGTGCGTCTGAGTCTTTATGTGTGTCTTAAAAAATAGAAAAAAATAAAAACGATAAAAAGCAAATCATCTGTATCATTAGTTCGCTCCGCGCAATACTATTGATTTTGATTCTTTAAAGAAAACCAAACGTACTAGGTCGTCAAGGATTGTACGAAGAGCGGCAAGATTGGCATGCTCTACGCTTGCAACATCTTCGATTCTTATGTCACGTATGACCCGGCTGCAATTGATGCGGCGCGTAAGCGGCAAGTCGACCGAATTCTGCGGCGCGAGTATGCCGCGGCAAAGGAAGAGAAAAAGCGACAATTTTCGCAAGAGTTGGAGGAGCAAAATAAGAACAAACGGCCTGTAAGCAAGCTGAAGAAGGAGACGACCGTAGAGGAATTACCACCACCAGGAGCGGTTCCATCCCCACAAGAGCCTGCGGTCGCCAATGATCAGTATTTTTGCCCTACCTTGCTGAAGTTTGTCCGTCATATTTCGTTGCAAGTGTAAATGAACTGTGGAAGTGGGTATCGAAGCATGGCAAGAGACTAGCAACCTCTTCAGTTCGATTCCGAATACCAATGAAATTTCATAAACAAGGTCATCCGGCACCTCAATAAAGGAGCCCGCAAAAAACGAGATTGAGAGTATGAACTACCTCGGGACGGTGTCCATCCTGGAGGATTTCTTGCCGATCATTCAGAAAATTTTACACATTGTAAATGGCACGGACTTCTTCACCGATTTTCTCGAACGAGCTGCGGATCGGATAATGCGCGTCAAAGAGCAGCGGGGCGTGTTTATTCAGAGTCTCGCCACCAAGTTTGAAAAAGCGGGCATTCCGCTCAAGTTAACCAAGCGGAAACCAGTGGAGCGCAAGTTTTACCCGGTACAGAACCTCAGCCATCGAGTCGACCCCGCAATTTTCAACGCCGCCATTCGGAAACTCGACGAAGCCACCAGCATGGACGTCCCTGAGATGGTAAGTATATGACTTTCGATGATTTTTTAGATTGAACTAGGTAGAGGGATCGAGGACGGACGAAGCGGCACATTTATGTTCATCTCAAGGAACAAAGCGAATTCCGACGACGAGAAATTTATAAAATCATCCCTTTAATAGGTAAACTTCCACGTGCAAGCCAACTCAGTACTGGTCCGGATCAGGCAGATGTTTTGCGAACCCGAAATCTGGTTATGGCAATGGCAGTGGCAACAAGTGTTCGACGAACTATTTGACGCGTTTGCCGACTTCCCGACGGACCTGCTTGGCTGGTCTGAGGGCCACATGTCCTTTGGCGCCTTTCTTCGGTTCACCGTGGACTTCAAGTTTTTCCCTATGGTGCTATCCTTCGCGGATTTGTTTACCTTTTACCACTCCGCGGAGTGTTGCGTCTTCAAGGACGGGGAACTGGAGAACAGCAGCGACCCCGAGGTGAGACGCTTCGCGGAGATGTTATCGATGATCTGCATGTATGAGGAGCGCAAACTGGTGGAAGACCTGGCGGAGTTGCATCCGGTCTTGCCGCCCGAGAAGCCCTCCCCCGTCAAGAAGGAAGGAGGAAGCCCGGGCAGCTCCAAAAAGAAGGCGGCCGCAAACGCAGTGGTGGCTACTACCGCTATGATGGCTGGCGCGGGCGGCTCGTCGCCATCGAAGCAGCCTGGAGCTGGTAGTTCCGCAGGAGCGGGTACAACAGTGGACGCCGCCGGATCTGACAGCAAAGGCGTAGTAGCCGGGCAGTCTGCCTCCTCACCGAGTACGACGACTCGCGGAGGTATGGGGGACAGCGAAACGATCGCAATCAACAGTCCAGACAAGACAGTAGCGGTCGGGGTAACCTCCAGCACAGCAGCGGTCGTATCCTCGTCTGCGACCAAGCCCACAGCTGGGGCTGGAGCAGCAAGCAACACCGCGGCCATGAACCGGCTCTATCTCGGGTTTTCCAGTAGGCAGCAGGAGGAGGATATCGCAAGAAAAAACTGTTTCACTGTGAACTTGTGATGCAGAAAATGGAGGACAGAACTATTTGTCTTGCTACACCTGCAAGACATTGGATTTTCAAGCGTGTTTTCCCTTGGGAAACGCGCATGGCAAATTTTCTGTGTCATGTGTAGCAAACTTGTGATGCGGTTCTTGCAAAATCATCACAGTGAAACAGTTTTTCCATGGGATAGAGGAAGAAGAGAAAGCCGCGGCGAGAGAGATGGACCGCGAAACGTTCTGGACGAAACCCTTCGAGGATATGACCCGGATGGAATACGAAACTTGGCACGTGCTTGCGTCGCTGGACGGCTGGCTCGAAAATCGGGGTGGAGACATCAAAAAACTTTTTTCCCTCTTCGACGTGGATGGAAGTGGAGATGTTAGTGCAGAGGTACTTATTTTGAAAATTTTGATATGCGCAAGCGCAAGCACATGGATGATTATAGAAAATCAAAAATGCTTTGTTCCGTACTTTTCATCTTTTCCACTTTTCTTCTGGTGGTGCTGTTCATGTTTTTCAGAACTAGAAGTGGCAGGTGGAGATGAAGCATTTAAATTGGCTTGATGACGTCGAGCTTTTCCTTGTCGGGTTTAAATAGCCAAAAAATGCAACATGAAAAACCAGGAATTCCGCATGGGCTTGCGACAGACGCGATTAGACCCCTTGCCATCAGTGGACGTGATTTATCCTGTGTACAAACGCCCCCAATTATAATAGAGAAAAAAATTAAATTCTGCATGACCATCACAACTATTTTGTAGTTGGGACGACGTTTTTACACGGGATAAGTTTAATCAAATGTTTATCATGATGGATGAGGACGCGAGTGGCGAACTGTCCGTGTCGGAGCTGTACCGCATCCTGAAGAGGTATAAGGAGGAGAGCGGCAAGAAGCGCGCCCTGGAGGGCGACACGGTGGACATGTCTGTTGACCACGGCCACACGTTCCTGAAGATCGAGGACTACGGGTTCTCTCCCGGCATTGTGAAACCCATCAAGATGCCCCCGCCCCCACCAAGCAGGCGAAACAGTCAGGAGGAGGTAACGCCGGACCCGGTGAGCAAGAAGTCTTCCCCGTCGAAGATGAATAGCTCTCCCAGTAAGGGCACGGCAGGAAAGGGAAACAAAAGCAGCACCTCCACGACCTCGAACGTGAAGACGTATCGCATTTTCGGCAAGCGCGCCTTCCAAGAAACCCTGCTGAAAATGACGTTTTACCACTTACTCCAGAACGGCAACAGTCTGCAGAAGAGCGCGTCCACGTACGTGAAAGCGCTGTGGCTGATCGGATACATCCGAGCGGAGTTTCAGAAATACTATTCCAAAATTGACGACATCATCGCGGAAGCCGTGCGCCAGGACGAAAAGCTGCGCGTTTTGCTGGAGAAGAACGAAATCCAGATGGCGCTGAAAGCCCAGGACGAGGCCCCCATAGTCGAACAAAGTTCCAAGAACATCCTGTTCAGCGAAGCGCTGGGTAAAGTGCAGCAGCAGCAGCGAGCCGAGAAGCTGTTTGACCAGGGTACGGCCGAGCGGCTGCTGCGCCTGCAAAAACTGATCTGCGCCACGAAAACCAGCTACGTGTCGCCGCTCACGCGGCTCTTGAGGCAGCGATGGGACCCCTTCGAGAGTGTCGAAGTGGTCAACTTCGAGTCGAAGGACGCCTGGAGCACTCGGTGCCCCTACTGCTTCGAGATTCCCAAGCGAACCTGCGGCGGATACTCCGCAAACATCACCTGTCTGGGCTGCTCGCCACTGATCATGGACGTGCGACGCTCTATGGCCGACCTGCCGTTGTGGGAAGCGGTCCGGCCCTTCACGTGGCAGGACGAGCTGCGCGTCACGGGCGAGAAACGCCGCTACCGTCTCGTCCTGGGAACCAAGCGACCGCCAAAAGTGCAGACTTTCGATGGGTGAAAGCAGTAGAAGACGAAGAGAGAGGAAAATTGTTCCTGCAGTGGAACAATTCTTGCCTTCGTAAAAGAGCTGGTGCAGGTGCAGGATCGTGGTTGAAGATTATCCTTCAATCAATATAGAAAAGCGTAAACGTATAAACCAAGACCAACGTATCCAGTACATACCTTTCTTTGATACCAATCTAGAACTACGACCAAAAAATGCATGAGCAGCAGTTGGACTTTTGGGCTTCGTAGAAGTGCCTCCCTGTATAATCCAGCAACAGTAAGCGCAAAAATGTATTAACATTGAACGAAGGCTCCTTGTCCTTGCTCTTGCAGTGATGACTCTGAATGCTCGTCCTGGCACTATCTTCTTGTAACTAGAACTCCGTCCTTTCTTGCCTCTGCTCTCTACTTGTTCTCAGTAAATTTAAATTCTCATCATGGACGACCTGGAATCGAATCTATTGGAAATTAACGATGCAAAACTATGCCAGCAAGTATGTCGCAACTGTAACTGTTGCAACCGTTTCAAGAGGCGGTGGCATTCCGAGGAGTGCCTACTACTTGCTCGCACACCGATATTGAGACTCTCAAGTCATGAACAAGATCGCTTGTATCCTTTCACTTTTAGAAACAGACGAGAAGGCGTGTAAATCAACACTTGTGGTTGTGTGCTGTCTCTTATTGTACAATATAGGCAGTTCCAAAGAGCGCAATAAAATGTAAGTGGATAGGTGGAGCACTGTGGTGACCTGAAAAAAAACTGCCCTGCATTCGACAGCCAGGCTGAGGCATGGCGCATAGAAGTTTGGTATGTGACTCTTGTTCTCGACTTGAACGTCGACCGAGGCCGCGAAGTTCTTTATGTTTTTCCGGCAGAAGAAACACAAAAAAGATCTTGAAAAGACAAAGCTGGAAGTTGTTCTAGTCGTTTAATGTTAGCTTCCTTCTATCATAGTTCGTACTTACTAACAATGAAAAGCGCGGCATCGGAATACATGCACAAGATGCGGCTCATCGACGAAGATTGATCTCAATGTCCTAGACCTTCCTGTAGTGGATCATGATACTTGTACTCGTACAGTGGCGCAGGCGATTTTGTGGTCGTGCTCGTGTGTGCACACATACACAAAAGAACTATGGGCATGCAATAAATTTAAACTATCGTGTGCCATTCGCACCAAAGCGAGCGCACTAGGTGCACGAACAACGACGTACATACTACAGTTTTACCTAGTGTACTGCAGCTCGACTTACAGTTGATATATTAACATTCAGCGACACACGCACCAGTTGCAGTTGCAGCTGTACTGCATGATATTTTGGTGTCGTATTTGTCCGGTCTGGTTAGTCACGCTGTTAGGCCGAAGTAGAGATAAGTAGAGAAAAAGTGTACAATATTTATAGAAATAATTCCCGATCTTTTATTCCCGAAAAGAATCGACTGACTTCCGTCCATTCCCTAGGGTGAAATTGAGACGACGATGGCGACCAAGAAAATTGACCTCGACCTGCATACGGTCTCGGCAGAGACCAGGTTGTTGCACGATTTCGGACGGCCGAATGCCGGCGTCGAGGAGGTGTTGTGGACCTGCGCGGTATCCTCTCCAGAAATCGGTCTTGTCGCCGTCAGTCGTGCGAACATGAACATCGCCGTCTACCGGCATTGCAGTGACTTTTTCGATCCTCCATCGCGGGCATCATCTGCTGCAGCAGCAGCTGGTACAACAAGAGGTAAAGCATCCTACGGCGGGTCCAGTTCCTCGTCGTCTAAGACGTACGTCCCCAGCACCCCGTCGTCCGGAGTGACTGCAACAGCGTCGGCTGCCGGTGCTGCCACATCATCTTCCTCGACATCTGGGTCCTCTACTTTGCAGCGACCTTCAGCCACTGCAACGCGAGGGGGCTTTGCGTTCTACTGCAGCGTGGACCTCTCCCAGGAGTGCGCGCGCACTATACGGTCGCTGGATTTCTCCCCGGCTCCCACCGGCAAGGGCGGGATCCTGCTCGCGTGCGCCAGCTTCGACGCGATCACACTAATCCTGCACCATAACCCGAGCGGTGAGCCGCTGAAGAACGTCGCGGGTAGCGCCAAAGTGAAGCACGAGGACGTAGAACTGGTGTCCAGCACGCCGCTGGACGTGCCCCCCTGGGCCGTATACCAGCGGTTTGTCGGTCACGACAACGAGGTGAAGTGCGTGCGCTTCTCCCCCTTCGGGTCCTTCTGTGCAACCTCCGGTCGCGACAAGGCGGTCTACCTGTACGCCATGGACTCTTTTGACTGCATCGCAGTCTTCACTGAGCACACCGGCGACGTGAAGTACCTCGCCTGGCGCCCCAACCGCGAAGACGAACTACTGTCCTGCTCCTTCGATTCCACCATTCGCGTCTACCGTGCCATGAACGCGAAAAACGCGCCCGAAGAGTGGAGCTTGCACATGACCTTGGACAACCACACCAACATCGTGTGGTCCCTCGCCTACTCCCCGGACGGGTCCCACTTCGCAAGTTGCTCCCAGGACAAGACCGTCCGCGTCTGGCGCGAAGTGAAGGGCTTGGAAGACTACGAACTGCTGAAGGACCGAAAGAAAACCGCGCAAAGCGATCGCATGGACGACGTCGAAAGAATTGCCACCGATTTGCTTCTGCTCAAGTACGTGACAACAAGAATGCTCTTGTCTTCGTTTTTTGATAATGCATTTTCATTGTTTGCTGCACCTGTGAAACTATATATACACAGGATGAAGACGTTTCTATTCTTTGATGTTTTGAGTTTGTCGCACATCATTATCAAACGCAACAGTGGCGACTCGGGTCCTTTCACGGGTATCGCCCAGGTCACAGGAGGCAACATTTCAACTGCCGCCGCCCATGCATCAGCGTCTTTGTCGAGCGTTTCGAGAACGAGAAGCGCATCAACTGCATCCTCGTCGGGCCGAACGGGGAACGCATCTGCAAACGCGACAACCGCGAAGGGCACCTCCGCGAACGCGGGAGCTGGGACGTCCAGCCAGCAGGGCGGCGCGTCTGGTTCGTCATCTGGGAAAAGGGCCGGCTCGACGACCTGGCGCAGCAGAATTCCGCTGTTCGGGCGCTTCTTCAGCCGCAATCACGCCGGCGGCTCTGCGGGCGCGGACGCGGGCACCGAGCACGAGCAGGTTGCCTCGCAGCACGACAAATCTTCCCTGCACGACCGCTACTGGGTGGAGGACTTTGCGATCGACAAGGTGCACGAGCACTACGTGTACAGTATCTGCTGGGCTCGCCTACCCGACGGTGTCGGGAATGACGTTCTCTTCACCGGCTGTGGCGACAACACCCTGCGCACGTTTCTGCTGAACACTGCGGGAGACAGTTTTTCCACCAAAGCGACAAATCGAAAGACGAAACTCAAGTTCCGGTACGCCCAAAAGACGCAACTGGACAACGAGGGCAGGTGGCTACTATATTTTTCGCTAAGTAGTGGAAAACGCCATTTATTTTTTCACAACCCGAGTTTTCCTTTTCGTTTTCGTCCAACATTCATTTTCATTTATTTATGTGCGTATCAGAATGTTGATTTGAGATTGAACTTTTCATTCTCACACTCGCACCAGGTGGACGGACCAGGCCAGCAAACTTGCCGAACTGGCGCAAATCGAGCAACTTACAACCACTCCGCACGACAGCAAGAGGAAATACCGTCTACTTCACCGAAGCAAGAAGCACAACAATGACGTCCATTGTGTCATGGCGGTTACGGCTTGGAACAACGCAGATTATGTCTTCTCCGTCGGAGAGGATGGGCGCTTTCACATACAAAACTTCAACATCGCGCGACTTGTCGCATAGAAGATGTAAATATGCTTATGAATTTCTCGAGGCATATCAATATGTTGCACTTGCAACAGCTGCACAGGTGTTGATCATCATGCTACAAATCGTGGCACATAAGACTCGCATACAAAGATTGTTCGCGCAACCAGCGCATGCCTCTACGGCTGATGAACGTTATCGCTTCTCTGAAGTTGTGGTCGATTTCCGTGACAATGTGACAATTGTCAATTCTGTTTTTTATGCCTGTCGTGTTCAGGCACGTGTGTTTGTTTCTTTTTTTTCGGTTCCGTACCCTATAATTGATTCGACATTTATTTTTGCTCATCCTCTCGTGCTCCTCCCATTGCTTCCGCACATCAAAGAGATTGCATGCATCCTTCTCAAATTGCCAGTAGAATATGGTCGAGTACACCTAATGTCATTGTGTATAGAGCTCGCAGCGGTCTGCTTGCTCTTGCAAAGCATAAATCGTTGCTGCTTCTCAATCGTCGTCGATGATTCCTGGTTATGAACCACGAACTTCATCCGTATGATCTTCTTTATCCTCAAGAAGGATTTTCCATTGCACTATCTACTGGTACTGTTGGGTACTCCCTTATGTGAACCCGGATACGAAGGAATGGAGACACCAACCAAAAAAATAAAGAAACAGAGGCAGCGGCTGCATTTTTGACTTAGATAATTGCAAGATCGTCAAGAATGGCGTCTCCGGTGGAGGCACGGCAGGAAGTACGGTCCTACCGGGAGTGCGTCAGCAAGAAAGGACCCGAAGCCTGCAAACAGCAGCTGCAATATGTACATCACCATACTAATTGCTGAATTCAGTTCCTTGCTGTTTTTTAAGGAAATTTGCTCAAGCGCTGTTTCAGATGATGGAGCGCGATTCTAAGTACTTGAGAACAAGCTTACCCATTCTTTCACTTTCATTCTTTCTGCAAAATCTTCTCTGCCTGTGCCTGTGGCTAGCTCAAATAAAACATGATGATCATGCAAATTACGCACACAGTCATGTATGTAATTTCAGGCGGTCACGAGCGTCGCATCAATATCATCGAAAGATTGCGCTCCTCTCGCAGAAGAATTCTTTCAGTGTTACAATCACAAGTTCGCTCTTTCAACCTGTGACGATTCGACG
>JACKZZ010021410.1_pt1 | contig 30203 bp, 10 predicted proteins | sample 8027871 | NCBI WGS metagenome assembly JACKZZ01 (sample SAMN15724774, study PRJNA655200) | protist metagenome | isolation source: fluorescence activated cell sorting (FACS) single amplified genomes of... | place: USA: West Boothbay Harbor, Gulf of Maine | collected 2000-07-19
AAGAATCATGATGAGCTCTGCCGTACTGAATGTCTGTAATTGCCGTCCAGATACTCTGCGCGAGGGGTCCAGCTTCCTCCCCTGTTGGGATTATGATTTCCGACCCTTCATAGACGATACCTTTTACAGGTGCAATAACCACCGCAGTACCAGCACCAAATGCTTCCATCAATCGCCCCTCGTCACTAGCAAGCTTCACTTCTTTCATAGATAGGAATCTCTCAGTCACGACTAGATCAGAATACTCAGGCTTATTTGCGGCCCAGTCTCTTGCTAACTCAAGAATACTGCGTCTTGTCACACCTGGCAAGATGTCCCCGCGTGTTAAAGGTCCAGTAATTAGTTCAGATTTACCCTCTGCATTTTTAATCACAAAGAATATATTCATAGCTCCGACCTCAGTGATGCTCTGTTCCTCGCCGAACAGCCACAGGATCTGTTCACAACCTTGCTCAATGGCTTTTGTCGCTGGTGCAATAGTGGGACCATAGTTACCCCCTAATTTGGCATTACCTACACCACCTGGCCAAGCACGTACGTCCTGTGTATTAGCTAACAATTTAATCGGTTTGAAGCCGGACTTGTAATACGGTCCTACTGGAGACATGATACAGTATATCTTACAGCTAAGACTACGGGAAACACCTAATGTAGCTTGAGTGCCAATTGCAGTAGGACGAATATACATGCTATACCCATCTTTATCAGGAATCCAGCTTTCATCAATCCGCAATAACTCTTTGATACATTCTATAAATTGCTCGCCATCGAATCCCGGAAGACACAATCGCTTCATACTGTAATTCATACGTTCCATATTGCAATCAGGGCGGAACATACGGATGTTTCCATCAGTATCTTTGTATGCTTTCATACCTTCAAAGCATTCAATACCATAATGAAATACTGAAGCTGCAGGAGAAATGCTGAAGTTCTGATATGGACGTATTACTGGATTACTCCATCCATCTTTTTCACTCCAATCAACTTCCAACATATGATCACTCATAGTAACACCAAATTGTAAATCTTCATATGGTGTTTTAGCTTTTGGTGTTGTTGTACGAGTTATTTCTAGCTTACTAGCATCTACTGAAGATGATCCACATCTTGTAAGATTAGGTGCAATAAAGTTTTTACTTCTCTTGATCGCTGATAGCGAAAAACGACGTCCTACTGATTGCATAGACTTGTGTGTGAGAGATATTAAGATGAATTGACTGACACGTGAGGTGGATCCTGACCAAACCAGTTCCTCGACCCATCGTGCGATTTCCCAAGTATGTTGTACTCCTCACTGAAAGAATATATTTTGCGTACAAAGCACTATAACTACAAAGAATGCAAGTTATCTATTGATTAGCTTTGGAAAAAAGATTTCAAGAGGGAAAATGTTGAGATTGGCATCTGCCCCATGTTCAAGACAAAACTTTTGGTCTATCCAGTTCTGCAACCTAGGATGTCGAGCAATACAAACATCCGCATCATCTTATACAAAGGAAAAGAAGGTTAACTTGCTTAGGAATAAACAGCAACAAGGTAAGAAGATCTCCACGAAAGATCTTCCACATGACACACTTTACATTTTGGATGGCACCTCTCTTCTGTTCCAGGCTTATCATAGTCGGGAACATCTTGATCAGTTTGACAAGTGCATCCTGTCAAATGAATTTAGCGCAAAATTGCAGAAGAAGATGAATATCGATATGGCAGCGTACAACGAAGAAGTATTGGCTTTGACAAGTTCTCGGGAAAGTCGAGGCGCCTCTGCCTGGGGCTTTGCATCCGTTGACACCAATAATGACAACATTGATAGCACCAGCATTGATAATGAGACACATTCTCGAGTATACTGTGGTGCTTTATCTATCATGTCTCTGAAATTTGCACGGTTTATCAGGGATGTACGTCCGCGCTATTTGGCTGTGGCCTTCGATACGGGATCTAAAACATTTAGAAACGAGATATATCCAGAGTATAAGGGCACTCGTAAAGGGGCACCATTGTTGATAACCACACTTTTTGGATTAGCACCTCAGGTTTTGTCGGAACTGGGTGCTGAATGCTTCGGATTACCTGGGTTTGAAGCCGATGATGTGATGGCGAGCCTCAGCACATGGGGCACGGCTCGTGGTATGCACGTAGTGCATGTGTCATCTGACAAAGATATGCTACAGCTTGTGGCAGATAATGTACATGTGTTAAGGTCTAGTCGTGATTCTAAGCTTACAGGACTAAATGATGTCGAAACGTTGCTAGGTGTGCCAGCAGCCTCCATCGTGGACTATATGGCTTTAGTAGGAGACTCCGCAGACGCAGTGCCTGGGGTGAAGGGTGTCGGGCCACGTATAGCATCTGCACTTGTGAAGGCTTATGGCAGTATTGAAGGTATTCTAATTAGTCTTGATCTCCCTGATGATGCAGCACCATCTGCCGAACAGGCGAGTAATCTGGCGAGTACAGTGAGTGTCGCAGCACGGAATGCCCTGAAAAATAGCATACAAGAGCTTAAAGTAAAAGCAAGTGCAGAAAAAGTCATTGCAAAATTATTTCAAACAGGAGGAGACCAACTTCGTCTTTATTATAAGTTGATATTGCTACGATCGGACTTAGTACCCTTGGATATGCGTATGAAACAGCGTACAGAGCAGCAGGGCATCATGGAGTTGACAGAGTTGTCTGAAGAGTTTCTTCGTTTTCAAGGTGCTCTTCCAAATGCTGACAAGAGTTTGCGACTGATATCCGAGTCCCTGGATGCGAGTCTTCAAATCGTTCGAGAATTTCAACGAGTAGAACTGTGAGAGATGTGCAGTGACCAGGGCATAGCTGAGGATGTATTTTGTAGTATACTGAACGAATGTGTGCATACATTTTCCAATTATATGCACACCAGGGTGTGCATGTATATCTTCTCAACAAATGATTCACTTCTAACTTGATCTTTGACGAATTACGTTTCAAACTACTTGCGCCCTCTAATGATGGCCGCCGCGACGGCCACAGCCACAGTGGAGACAACACCCAAGGTAGCCCAACTCCAACTAGAAGGATTTGAGATGATACTTGTCTTGTCTTGTTCTTGCTCGTGATATGGATGCTCATCAGGTTCAGTGGCACAATCAGACCCGGCCTCTGATACCGCATCGTCTGCCTTGATTTCCCAAGCTTCTCGAGTGTCCTTCAACCCATCTTTGTTATCAGTGGCAATAAGGCCCTGAATAGCAATGGCTATATCCTCTTCCTTCTGCTGGTTACTGGCTTTCACTTCCCAGCTCTCTTGTTGTACACTCTGCCCATCATTACCCAAAAGTGCCAATTCCTCATTTGCCTTGATTTCCCAAGCTTCCCCGCTACTTGACTGCTCTTGCTCTTGCAATTGTTTCAAAATTTCTTTATTTTCACTTTGTTTCCTTATTTCTAATATCTTTTGTGCAGCACGCTCCTCAGAGCGTCTACGGGCTTCTAATCTACCCTCATCCTGATCTTCTACGGTGTCTTGAGTACCAGATGCTTGAACTTCTGATATTTTGTACACTTCCTCATTCGCTACAGCAGCTGCTTCCTCTTCAGCTTGAACTTGCGCCGCAAATGCTTCTGCTTCCTCCCATCGCGCTTCTTTGTCAGTGGTTGTAGCTGCCTTATGAATACTTGTATCTATTTTCTCTGCTATAGTATCATTTGATGTCTCTATCGTGATGTCAGGAGAAGTGGACTTGCTTACTACACTAGTAGTATTCTTAGGTGCAGAAGCCTCAGACTCTTTAGCTTCAGGAGAAGATACCTTTTTTCCATGATTTGAGTGGTTACGTTTCTTATTTTTGCCCATACTAATATATCCTACATAAATTATAAGAGTGCCTAGAGTTTTAAAGATGTGTGACGCACGGCGCTCCCACCGTGCGTATGTCCGGTCAGAAAGAGGAACAAAGAACATAAATTTACATTCGTTTAATATATAATTCGTTTTTCATAGTCTTGACTTTTGCATTCACAAGCTATAATCTCATTAAATAATAAATTGACCTTAAGCAACTATCTTGCATCGTTAATTAAATCGTATTTCCTTGATAATCAGGAACAAAATGACATAAAAATAATGAGTACTTCTTTGAAATCAAAAACCTCTAAGGCTGGATTAGTGTTCAATGTCCCAGCTGTAAAGAATTGTTTAAAAAGTGCTATAAATGAACGTGGTCTCTCTTTGAGCATAGGTGCTGGTGCTCCCGTGTATCATGCTGCAGTGTTAGAATACCAATCTGCTGAAATTCTTGAATTATCTGCAAAAGATAATGAGCGAGCCCATAGCATTGAATTTCAAGATGTTTGTGATGCTGTTAGCAATGATGAAGAACTATTGAAAATGTATGGTAGAGCGGTAATACTCATGGAGATGCCTAAATTGGATTTACCACAATATATTCAGACACGTCTTGATGAAATCATTTCCATAGAAATTTCTAAAGCTGATGCATCTAATCTTTCTTTGTATCATTTGTTAGAGAATGGATCTGCCTGTTTTCCATTAGAAAAATTATCACATACAAAACAATTTCTTCCAGGTGCTAACAATTTACGCAGTAATAATAGTGATACTACTACTAATGGTGATGATACTGCAGTTGATAAAACACCTGGTTATTACGATAATGTAGATGATGATGACTCTTATCGTCGTGATTATATGGAGCGTCACGGTATTGTTGATCATGAGGGTCTTAAACTTGATATTAATACTTGTCTTGCAGCTGATATTACTCGTGAAGATTTGATTGAACGTTATACATGGAGAGTATATGATCAAATTCGTACACATGCAATGGTCATTTCATCTAGAAACATTATAGATCCTAAGAAGCGTAATTCTATAGTTAACAAAGATAAAGATGGTAATGATTGTGAACCTTATGAAGATCGTAATACTTTCTTGGATAAATTGCATATCACACATCCCCATTTTTTTGAAGATGCTTTGAATATGTCATATATTAGTTCACCACATACCTCATTTTCTTATGATGAGAACGCTATTCAAGAAGCATTAAAAGATATTGATATTGGTATTATGAGTGAATTTGAATCTGCATCAAATAATTTACCCAATAAGAATATTAATCGTCGTGCTCTTGCAGATCTTCGTTATGCACTTGGCCCACCACAATTATTACCTTTGAGCGGTTCTGGGAGTCGTGAAATATCATTTAAAAGATGGTATGATAGAGATACTGCTGCTAAAGCATTCACACGATTTGTTCGTGAAATTGCCCAAGACTACTATAGGACTGATCTTAGATTTTCAAAGGAAGCAATGGAAATGTTGCATCGTATGATTGATATTGTTTTACAAATGATTAGTGCAAAAAGTATTGAAATTTCTAAAACTGAACTAGATGAGGCTAGTAAAGAAGATACGAAGAATACTGCGGCTGGTGGTGGTTCTTCTCCTTCTGATAATGATGATGAGAATGCACCATATAGTTCATTGAGAACTACGTGGAGAATTCTTACAGATTCGCCTTATATTAGTACACCCAAAACCCAATTTTCTGGGGGGAATCGTGTCGATTATTCTTATTATCTTAAGTGCGAAGAAGAGAAGGCTACACTTGGTGCCGCATTTCTTCGAGTATTGGAGGCGGCTGGCACAGACAGTGCTAAGTTAGAAGAACTTGCTGATAAAGATGTATACACTATTTTCGAAGAAGTTGACCTGCAAAAACCTAGTAAGGATATGATGGAAGCTATGATTTTACCAGTAATTGAAAAATTCGAAGCCTTTGATATTGAGTCTGATTTCACCGAATGGGATTTTGTACCTGTCGAGAAGGAGAGAAAACCACATGCAAGTACTAAACAGCGACATGGCCTCGGCAGAGGAGGTGCTAAGAGACGAAGACAAGTATTGAGGGATAACATTCAGGGTGTTATGCAATTTTTTTCAAGTATGCGTCCAAGATGTCGCAAGTATTATACGAGCGCGGAAATGGTTATTTGCATCGTGCGCCAAATAAACGCGAACGTCGTGCACGAGAGATGTGAATTGGCATGTATTATGAAAGAAATTTTGGAATATTGGATTCATGACATTGTTACATTTGCTGAACATGATCGTTGTAAAACTGTTTTGCCATCACACGTATTGCGATATTTTGAAATTGATAAGTGGGGTTTATTGACAAAAGCTCTAAATTATCGTTTATCGCAATTTAAGGTAGAAGATGATAATGAAGTTGATGATCCATGTATTACAAAATTAAGAGAACATGAAGAAAAAATTAGATCACAAGATTCGGAGGTTGATGCCGAGTTGTTAAGTATGATGGAGAAACTTTCCACTATGTCAAATTGGGATGGAATATCTAACGAGAAAATTAATGCGTTGAAGGGAATGGTGGAATCTACTAAGGCTGCAGCTAAAGTTGTCTATGAACCTCCTCTTGCTCAACCAAAGATGATTTCATCAGTTGGTAAACCACCTGCATCACTTGTACTTCTTTTATCACAGAAAGGTATTTTGCATTTATATTATCAAATAATGAAATATATAGGTGAGCCTGTAGCTTCTTTGGCTGAATTGATTAGAGCCAGTCCTGATGAGATTGTACTTGTTTTGGAAGTATTGGCCACACTTGAAATGTCACTACCACATAGTGTTCCTGTCGACTCACTTGATACTGCTACGCTTACGGGCACACCAGCATCTTCATATGCTAGTACAGCTTTGAATGACCTCCCACGTGATCCATCTGATATTTTGTCTTTAGACACTGTAACTCGTCGTATGTTTGCTGGATCGACAAATGATATCAAGTCAGAATATCTTGATGATCCTTATCATCAGTTATATGATATTTATACTGGGAGTGCTGGCTGGTTTGGAAATAGTAGTAATATTTCCACTGATTTCAAACCACAAACGCTATCCAGTACTGTAAAGAAGTCAATTATTCTATGTGATCAAACTAGGGTTAGAACTCATAAAACGCTCAATTCATTTGATGTTTTTCGAAACAATTGGAAATTATTAACTGGTAATTGTTTTGATGGTGTTGATTTATCAAATTGTTTTATTGCTGGTGGATCAATAATGAGGGCACTTACAACTATTGTCACCGATAATCGGCGATTTGGTCGTGGTGATATTGATATCTTTGTGTATGGACTCAATGAAACTGAAGCTACCGCTCGACTACAACAAGTTCTAGCAGATGTCAGTAAAAAGCGTCGTGAGATTAACAGTGATGCACATAATGTTGTGGTTCATTCTAAACATGCGACAACTCTAGTGGGATGCTATATTAACGGTGAAAGTGAATTTCCTCCTGTCCAATTTATTTTACGTGTATATCGCTCTGCGACTGAAGTTCTGTTAGGCTTTGATGTTGACTCGTGTTGTGTTGGAATGGGCTCAGATATGAAGCCACGTGCCAATGCTCGTGGATGGCGTGCATTAGTTACCGGTGTTAATGCTATCGATTTAACTCGACGCTCACCTTCTTATGAGCGTCGTCTAATTAAATACAGCAAACGTGGATTTGGTGTTTATATTGGACATGGATTTAATAAAGAAAATGTGGATTATGATTTGCTTCGTGATATAAGTCGAAAAAGGCGTACTTTGTCTGGTTTAGCTAGATTGCTTTACAATGAATATAGTGCACATTATGCAAAGAAGTTGAATCTGGTGTACAATTCGGTACCTGTTTCAAGCTTGATGCCTTTATCTAATACCAAAAGTAAATATTCAGATGATAATATTGGAGACTATTTTGAAAATATTCGTACTATGCCAAATTATACTCATATGAGTTCTGCTCACGCTGTACGATTATTTGAACATGAACATGAGAGAAATCATGATAACGCTACTGTGCTTGATTCAGTTGATGGTATTGTTCGTAAGCATGGCACAAGTGGTGATGTGGTTACATTTATACAGTTCAAGGATGATAGCGATTGTGACTATATGAATATATCTAAAATTGTTGAATTGAAATGGTTAGTTACAAATCCAGGTAGTCAAGGCAAACTTGTAAAATCAGATGATGGTGACCTTATGACAGGATCGTTTGCACCAATTAATGATAGTGTACAATCATGGTTTCAAGATTCAATTTGGAATAAGAACTACCGCCATGTTGATCCACCCTATACTACATTACATTCTCTACTTCTTGGTAAACCCCGTAATAATGGTATCAAACCCGAGCAAGTGGCTGAAATTGCAGAAAGAAGTAAGATGTCAAATTCCACTAATGAAGTAGATGCAGCTTTTAATCTTGGTCAAAGTATTATTCAAACAACATTTAATCCTAGATACTATTTAGGCATATCTAAAGTATGTCGGCAAGTTCACCCAAATACTTATATTAGTAATGAAGCCATGCGTTCGATTGCTGCATTGAATGCAATGATAAGCTCAATGTTAATGAATCAATCTATCAATTTGGTATTAGGTAATAAGAACGTACCTATTTGGCAAGGACGACTAAGCTCTCGTGAGATTCAAACTGCTGTCAGAATTGTTTTTCCCGGAAATCTTGCCAAATACGCTGTATCTGAGGGAGTAAAGGCTGTCACAAAATACCAATGTGGCTGGCGGTAAGACACCTGAAAAACGGCGATGGGGTTGGTCATGCATAAAATAACGTTTATGATTATATACAAATTAATTAAGGAATTTCAAATATAATAATATTAAAGCTAGCATACTTTACAAACTAACTGGACCTTTCAGTACTATCTACGCGCGTCTATTTACTTGGTGCTGAATGGTAACATAGCTATTTATATTTGCGCCAACACCATATGGGGGGATCTCTTTACTACTCACACACACTTAAAGGTATATAGGCAGGATATGCGTGAGACTAAGGGATCAATTTATTTATATATTCTAGATTAATATTCTAATACTACTATTGTTCTGTCTACATTCTTTGCAATGGTGCTTTCCTGAGCAGATATTTTTTGCAACTCATTCACTTATTCGCGCAGCATTTATCGTCCCTTCTCTTTCTTTCATCTCTAGGGAGATTCATTAGAGGGTTGATATCACAAAATCCTGATGGTTTAAAATGAAATCCAGTATGTTCTACGGGCATAACAGGCCAGTCTTCCAATCGTGGCTGGTGAGTGACGCCAAAATTATACCATAACACCACATCAGTATCCCGAATGCGGCGATCAGCTTGCGTCCATCGCGGCAATCCAAGACAATCAGGACTTTGATTTGGGAAGTCTCCAGCAGGATAACGCTCTTCGATATCAAAACAAGTCACCCAAAATGCGGATCGCAAAAATTGTGCTCTTTTTAACATTGGTGCCGATTGCAAATCACTAAATGGTGTGCATGCGGGTGCAGGGACGAGCTTATAGCCTGTGGGCTTTCCCGTCTTGTTACGTCGTACACTACTTTCGACCTTCCAAAATCGTGCAGTACGAGCATCACACTTTCGTTCAGCTTGGCTTTCAGTGTTGAGTATGGTAGACTCATACCAAAATGCATTTGCCAAAGGATTGCTAGAACTTGCCGTGGTGTCAGCCTTGACATTCATCTCCACTACACGGTTGTATGATCCATCTACTACTGTGTCAAGTCGAGCGGCAAAAAAATGCTGATGTATAGGCGCATATAAACGTGTATCAGAATCTAATGTGATTCCATATTTACGGGAAGATTCGTCGTTTGCCAGTGTGCCAGTACTCAACACTCCAGTGAGCTTGACATCCAGTTCGACAGATCCAGCTAAATCTAAATACCAGTAAAAGCCGTATTCATAATTAGCAATAGTAGATATAGAAGAAATGACTAATCTTCTTGCCCTTCGAACTTCGGCATCGTCAGTGCGCCAGTCGGTGTGCTTCCATGCCGTACCCGCGTCTTCCTCATGCATGCATACCGCATTAGTAATTGTCGCGGCTTTACCAGCATTATCACACATATGTCCATCAAAATAATGAATTTCTCCTTGACAATCACATCCCAACACTAGCGAGTTTGCATTACGACCCATGCCATCCTCGCCTGCATCGAATGCATTCTTCAGTGCATGGGGTTTGCGTGGGTCACCATACGGAACCACTAGCTCTGCAACGGAGAGCTTATGTAGTACAGGACGACCTTGGAAGCACATACCGTGTAGTGTCAAGGCCTCACGAGCATTGAATCCTACCTGAAATGACCAATCTAACCATTTAACACTTGTACCATTAACTTCAAAGGAAGGTCCTTTACTTTGGGAAATCTCGATTGGTTTCAAATCTGTACGCGCTTGTGAGTTGGGAACCTTCATATTGAATTCAGGTACGGCTTTTGGAATAACAAAACGAGCATGAAACTCGCTATCATCATAATAAGTCACCTCCATTTTTGTTATACTCAAACGGACATGAATACCTTCAATGGGACGACTGTACGGCAAATCATTCTCTGCTGGGTCGCAGTAGCAGAGCAAGGACCAGGCAAGACGTTCAGATGGAGCATCATGGTCTCCCGTATATCCGACACACCATGTATCAGCAACAATAAACTCAGGATTTAATCCACGAGAAGCAATGGCTTGACGAAGTGGATCATAACGTCGAACCAACTTCTCGCATTCTTCATATTCAAGTGGACTCATACTTACTTGACAAGCATTCAGTACCCTATTCATACATTCAGCATTCAGAACTTGCTTTTCATCAACTGGAACAATATCAACAAAAGTTTTATTCGATGGAACATGCATACTTATTACACGAGCAAGACGTGGTAAAGTTTTTCCAAGTGATAGTTCTGCTTTTGTTGGTTCAAGAGCATCTACGCTGCTAAACAGTAAATTCATACCATTATGCAAAAGTTTGCACTGATTACTTGCATATTCGATTTCTGCTGCAGTCAAATAACCCATATTGAGTGTTTTAGAGTAACCAGCACAAAGGAGCTGGGAATCATCAAGACATACTTGATTATTATCCTTCTGAGCATTTTTACGGCGGCGAACAGCAAGTAAGTTGCTAACCACAGAAGCTCCAAGTGCTGATACAAATGCTAAACTCGCAAAGTTCATCTTATCAAAAATTAAAAATTTCATCTTCGTGAATCACCATGTTTACCACAGTGACCGGTCATCAGCCCTGAATCGGAAATTCGGAGTTTTTAAATCAAGAAAGGTAAAGTAAAGTAGCGGTAGGTAGTTTAAAATTTAAGATTAAACTTCATTTTATTTGTTTTGATAATAAATAAGGGATTTTTGATACAAAAACACCAAGCAAACAACATTGCAAAATGAATGATGAGTTAGAAGAAACTGATGGTGTAACACTAGAAATGTGGACGATTGAAGCCAAAGTGTCTGTTTTTGAACAGGTTAAGGTGTTTGCTGCAAAAATGGATAAACCTCATGCTCATGGTCAATGGTTAATATGCGATTTTCAGACTCATGAAAAGAGCAACAATAAGCATTGGAAGGGATTTCAGAAGATATTTCGAATGAGGTATAAACCCACAAAATTTGCAAATAAACATACTATGGTGATGAGTAGTAGCAATGACACAGACAGTCCCGAAGAAACTTGGGGGCATGCGATGGAGGTACTTCGCCTTGTGTGTCACGATGATGTATACGTGTACCATGCACACTTGGAAAGGAAGAAGCGTTTGGCACGAAAGCGTTAAATTATTATACATTTGTGTATGGTGAAGATGTAGCGAATGGTTGAAATGTATGGTATTTGCGAACTTATGGACACATTGAATAAATTTGACATTTAATGCAGACACCCTTGATTAGTTTGTTTAATCAGCATTACGCGGTTGTTTGATGGGTCGCTCTGGAGTTACTGCTGTATTAAATAAAATGTTTGCAGTATTTTCTGGTCGTGACGGACTGACGACGATGGTACTCTCTGCAGTTCGAATGGAAGGCTCTGAGTTCAGAAGAGCTAGGAGTGTTGTCAGGGCTGCTGCTGGAACTCTGGCCTGTAGTGATGCTAGTGCGTTTCGGAACACAGAATCGTCCATTGTCGATACCCCCAGAAGTAATAAATATTGTAGAAGCTGTGTCACCGCACTTAACGAGTTATCAACTCCTGCCGAGAGAGTCAAGGGGTACATGTGACGAACCACTGCTTGCAGAGACTCCGCCCGGCGCACCAACAGTGTTGGAAAGCCACATGTTCTAGCCATAGCAACCCCATAGCCAGTTTGCCAAGAGCTTGGGCCTTCCCCAGGTTGATATAAAAATTGAATACCAGCACATTCCGCTGTGCGCATGTGAATTGATCTAGCATTTGGGTACATGTCAGGAAGTAAGGTCAGTTGTGGGAAATGCGTGATGAATAAAGTAATAGCTTTGCGAGATAAAAGCCACTCTGCTGCACTAAATGCAAGACTAATTCCATCCATGTGCCCTGTTCCTTTACCAAGTTCATCCACTAGAACCAAGCTACGTGGAGTGATATTGCTTGTGAGATATGCTAATTCTTTCATTTCTCCACGAAACGTACTCATATTATATTGAAGGTCATCAGAACAGCCTATGCGTGCAACAATTCTATCAAGTAAAGGCATTACAGCGGATTTCGCTGACACAAACATGCCAATCTGTGTCATAATTATACATAAAGCTACTTGTTTCACAAACACAGATTTCCCGCTACCATTGGGCCCTGTTACAAGTACAAAATTTGCAGCTGGATCAAGACTGATGTCATTGCTGACAAATCCGTTTCCTCCCCCTCCTGCGGCAAATGTGCTAGATTCAGCTACTACGGGATGTCGTGCACCAGCTAATTGTATCTTGTTAGTTTCATCATGTATTATAGGACGAACAAATCCACTAGGATTTAATGATACCCTCTCGGCGAAAGCGACTAGAACGTCTAAGAGAGCTGATCCATCTGCGAGAGCAAAGAGGGCCTCTATATGAGTTCTTGCTAGTTCCATGAGATCATGTAAAGCATCAAATGTAAGACGTAATGCAGTTGCCTTAGCCTCTTGGGCACGTTGTGATAAAGCTGATACATGAGCAGTTGTACATGAAAGCAGTGTTTTAGATTGAACCACCTGTAGTTGCAGTAATAAATAATATTGTTGAGAGGATGAGAAGGAAAAGAGTTAGTGGAGTGTATCTTATATATTTGATTTGTAGCTTATTGTAAGATGTTTGACTCACTTGTAGGAATTCAGGTGGCAGCTGTGCGTTGCCATGTACGTGCAAGTAATAACCACGGTGTACGGACGACGTAATCTTAACTGAACATCCTAAGTTTGCTGCATAAGTTTCTGCTGCCAATGAAAGATGATCAAGACTATCTATCAAATTAACTCGGGCAATGTCCAAAGAACCACATATTCCTTGACGTAATGCAAAACATTCCGCATGATCAGATTTCCCTTTGCTTTCATAAGCCACCTTCGTATCGAACATGCTATTAATTTCATTCATGAGACTACCTCCACTTGCACCAAAAGGAACCAATGTTTCTAATATAGCCTTCAAAAGTTTAGCTGCTTCTTGCCAGTCTACACTATTTTCATATTCTTCTTCTCCAGTAGCCAAGTGAAGATTGAGAGCTTCTGCAATTGAGCTGGCAATAGAGAGAAGATCTCGAAGCATAAGAACAGTATTGATTCCTTTGGCTACAACCTTATCCGTTACATTTGAAGGAACTTTGCAAAACCCTGCAAGTACTAGGTCAATATCCGGCATTTTCTTTAACAACGTACGACATTCTTGGGCTGTATGATTATCATGAAAGAGCACTGCTACCACTGCCTGCCTCATCGATATTGTAGACTTTTCTATAAGGGGTCGCACGATATTTGCCCGTAATAAACGTGCCCCAGCCTTTGTTTGCGTACAGTTTAAATATCCAAAAAGTGAAGACTTTTGATTGCCGTCTCGTAAACAGGAAATGAGCTCTAGAGCTACAGTGGAGCGACGATCTATTGCCATTCTATCTGCAACCCCACTTTTGAAAGTAATACGCAAAGAATGACTCGCGAATTGCTGTTTTGTGATATTTTCAAGGTATCGTAGTAAGCAATATGATGCTGCTAGAACTGTATACTTTGCAGCCAAATCTGCATCAACGTCACCAGCCACTACTTTACTCAACTCAGCAGATCCCAGGTCCTGATCAAAATAACTACGACTCATATATACTATCCTCATGACTTTTGTGCTACTATCTGTATTACGCGATAAGTTTGATGATGCCTCGACTTCAATCTTTTTAGATAGTATGGATGATCTGGAGCCGTCATGAAGAAGTACCTCATCAGGTTCAATGTTTTGAATTGTACTTATAGTTTCAATATAGCTGTGAGAGTCTGCAAATACATAAGTCTCGAGCTCAGCACCATTACTCCTCATTACAGCAATGCATACTTCCCTTGCTCTGTTTTCACACACACATGCTACCACAGAGGATATATCTCTATCTGTATCTAACAATCTTTCCTCAGTACTAAACATTCCCATTTCCGCATTCATAATACACTCTTTAGAATAGAATATGATTTTTTTAGAAAACAAAATATAATTATGTGTGTAATTAGTGTGATAAGATCTTCTTAAACACTAACAAAACCTCTAAAAAGAAGCCCTTCAAAACTGGGACCATACGACGCACCACATGGACATCGCCTGGTTGTATCTTGGACAGAGTTACCATTATTGTGCATTGTGATAGCACCAAATCATAAACAATACATTTATTATATTCTTGGCAGTGTGCAAAGTCATTCGTTTTCTAATTGTGTGATGCTAGGATCTCTTAGTGACAATGGTCATCAACTCATTGTTGTAGGTAAAGATAATAGAGTTTGCTTGTGGGATTTATCCACACGGACTCGCAAGCGTGTGTATGTAGAGAAGCACCATTTATCACATGAATATATTTGTCTCAGTTGGCATAGAGGAAAGAAGGATTTAGGTACTCTAGGTGTTGGTTGCAGCGACGGTACTGTCATCATTTGGGATTTAGTAAGAGGTGTTGTTACGCGCGTTATTGGCGAAGTTGATAAAAGTGATGTACCATCAGACATTGCTTTTAGTCATGATGGAAAAACTCTTTTTGTTTCATCGGCATCATCTGCATTAATCAATGAATATTCTCTTGAAACAGGTGAATTAAAGAAATCTTGGAAAGGACATAAAAAAGGCGTACAATGTCTCGCTAGTAATAGTAAAGCATCTGTTATTGCAGTTGGGGGTAGCAATATAAAGCTTTTAGATACTGGAAGTGATGCTAAAAAGAAGAAATTAGAGGGACATTTCTCTGGCGGTGTTGCAGCTCAAGCCTTCTCTACATGTGGTTGCTACCTTGCATGCGCTGGTATTGCTAGCCGCGAGGTATTGGTATATGATGTACGAGCAAGTGCAAAAGCTGATCCTATTCATGTTTTACCTGTTAAAGATTCCGTGAGTTCATTGAGTGTTCGCTCTACTGATGGCTGTATAGATGTCATGTGTTGCTATGCGGGTGCGCAGGCTGGTGGATGCTATATGAGAACATCATCTAATGCAAAGACACAAACGGTTCAAATAACAGGTGAAGTAATTGCAATATCACATCAACACGAAGAAGTGCGACTTGCTGTAGGGTCTGCCATAAAGCCAACGGTACATACCATAGATGCTACTGATTTAGAACAGAAGACTATAAATGTCCAACCAGAACCTGAGGAAGTTGAGTACAATAATGAAGATTCTTCAGAACAAGTTGTTCCACCATCTGTTTTAGGTCCAAATGAATTTGGTGGCGTTAAGCGACCAAGAGTGGAAGAATCAATGACGTCAGCTGAGACTGATGCGAAAAGGATACGACTCGAAGGCAACGATGGCAGCGAAGATGACGAGGAACAGGCTCTCACAATGGAACAGCGTTTATCACGACTCGGTGAAGAGTTGACGCAACTCCATTCTTCATCACCTGTTGATGAAAGTCATACGACACCCACATCAGATTCCCTGGTAACTCTAATAGATCAAGCTCTACAAACAGGCGATGATGCTCTTCTGGAACAGTGTTTTGCATGTGACGATGCCGATGTTGTCGAAGCTACTACTCGTAGACTTCCAAGCGGGCGTATTGTACTTCTTATGCGTAGACTTGTAAGTAAGTTTGAAAAGCGTCCGTCAAGAGGACTACTATTAACCAGATGGTTGGCTTCTTTATTACGACACCATACTGCTTATCTAGTGACTGTTCCTGATCTAACAGCCCAACTTGCTGGTCTCAGTCAAATGCTAGAACAACGCTTGTCTAGCTATGCTAGACTATCAACACTCGGAGGACGTCTTGACCTTCTTCTATCAAGAATGAGTTCTACTAGTGTTGGTCATAAAGTTGACACACAACCTCGAAATGTGGTACGAGAAGCTTAAGGTACTGTACGAATTGTAAAAACGAAAGCCTAAATAAAAAAGAGAAAAGTTCCTATAAGTACATGAATCAAACACACTTAATATCATTCTTGCTTCATGTCTTTGAATAAATAATGAAAGTAGTACCTGGAATGGGATCCGGGTCTCGCGGCCAGAAAACATTCTCTTTTTTACTAAATTATAAATAAACTATTTTTAATTCAAAATAACTAGCAGTTTTGTGTGAAATCTTTTCCCCTAAATGATTTTACCATTACGATTGCAAGCTGAGCCTCTTGTGAGGAAAGCCCTTCAAAGAAGCTGCTTTGTCTTGCCATCTTCAGATGAAGACAACGTTTGTTTTGTTGTAGATGATCTTGGTCTTATTGCTCTTGCAATCAATGCTTCTGTTGGAGCTATGGATGAATCTACATTAGCAAGAAAGATTGGTTGTGATGCTGATTGTTTACCAAAGGTGCGACTCTCTGTGGATTGCCCAAATCAAAAGCATACATGGAAGCTGGCCAACTCTGACTCTATATGCAATGAGTATACTATTCGAAATTGCATTAGAGAGAACTCCTGGTCTCCTGGGGAGCGCCAATGCTGTCGTAGTACGGAGCATAAATGTAAAGTGCCGAGTTGTATTGTCACTGGTGTTCATTCATATTATGCGAGACAAGTATTAGAGCCTTCTATACGAGGTTTTCTTGGCATATTAGAGAAACAATTTCCAAGAAATGATTTGTATCTCTTTGAACTTTTACAAAATGCTGTTGATGACGGCGCTACTCATGTATGCTTCATTGCTCGACAAGACACGACTACAGGAGGTGCTGGAGGAGGTATGGAATTTTATCATGATGGGAGACAATTTACAGCATTAGATGTTCTTGGATTGGCAAGTGTTGGTTTGAGTACAAAAGGTGCCGATGGAGGACCTAAAAGAACGATTGGTTTCATGGGTGTAGGATTCAAGGCAGTGTACAAGCGGTTTGCTTCAGTAGAGATAAGCGATAGTCGGTACAATTTCGCTTTTGAAGAACCTAGCTCACCACGACCAGGCGAGCCTGCGCATGGATGGGTGCTTCAACCAATGTGGAGAAGTATTGACAAAAATGAACCTCGAGCCTTGCCTCCTGTGTATAGCTCCTCGAAAACTCGGGTACCGCCTTCTCAATGGTGTCACTTCATGCTTAGACGTCCAAGAGGTGGATCACAAGGAGTGACGGCAGATCTTGCTCGACTCCCGCGCAGTGTACCCCCACTGTTAGGGCGTCAAAGCTTGCTAAACTCTGAGTTTCAAGAGAATCCTCCGCCGCACTGGACACTGGAATGGGCTGGCTTAGTACATGAAGTGGCACGACCTCAACAAAAGGTGCTGTTTTACTCTGCTACTGAATGGGATCGTATGCAGAATTCCTTACGTAACTCTCTAACTAAGTCACAACAAAAGAATTATCAAATGCAAAAGGGACAACATAGAGCGAAAAATCAGAAGCAGGCTTTGGTGCACCATGCCCAAACTCCGCATCTAGATAAGTGGAGAGGGTTTGGGGAATTGATGGAAATGAGAATATTTCAAGGGGGGCGTGTAACAACTGAGAGGCACAACTATTGGCGTTTTCTTTCCGTTAAATTTTCCCCATCGACTGCTGCAAAAGCTGCTTATGCTACCCACACAAAGCGCGATTGGGTTGGTACTCAATGGTCTGACGTTGAATGCCCTCAAAATATGAAGGATACCCAGTGGGAAGAAACTTCTGTATTTTTTGAAGAAAGGGAAGACGGGGGACCTGTAGATGTACGTCCACGGGGTTGTGTGCACAGTGTGCTACCAACAAAATTAATGCTCCCATGTGGGCTGCAGTGGCAGGGGCCGTGGTTACTATCCGTTGATCGACAAGAAGTGCAAAGTGTTACTGATAATGCATGGAATGCTTGTCTCCTTAATCAGGCACCTCATTTACTATCATGTGTATTAGCATGTGCAAAGCAGTCCGGTTTAACATCTTGGAGTGGATATGCGTCTTTACTTCCACCATTGGAACTGGTCTCCACAGTAGAAAGTGCAGGAAGTAACGTAATTTCAGCCAAGGCCCGCTCTTTGGAGTGGCTAAGTGGTCCTCCTAAGTCTCTAGTATGTTCTCTTCTTGGAGAGAGAATTGACATGCTTCCTTTGGCTGTCTACGCACGTTTCAATTCAGTTATTCCATGCCTATCTAATGATGGAAACGCGAGTTATGCGTGTGGAAACGAAGTTTTTTGGTTACCACCTGGAGTTGTGAAGCTCCTACCTCGAGCTCTCCTCATGAAGTGGGCCGGGCCTAAAAAGGTTTTTGCTGCTAATATACTTGATTCTCGCACTGGATGGCTTCCTTTATGGCAAGCATGTCTTGAGGTCCCTACTAAGGAAGCACTACTACGACAACGATCTTGCTTCCGGTTGAGCTCAATCACCATGCCACTCCACACAACGTCGACAGAAAAAGCAGCAAAGATGGAAATCGAAGAAGGCGAAGAAGGTGAAGATAAAGCTATGGTAGCAAAGACAACTTACGAAGTACATTCGACAGTACTTGCTATCAAAGTCCTTGCAGCTCTTCAAGCAGAAGTGGAAACTACAGTCACTTCACCTACTACAGCTACAAAACCGGCAGCTTCTGCAACACCCCTTTCGACTATAGACAAACAACCAGGAGACATTTGTGACGGATGGCTTCCTAATATGAGATATTGGCCAGTATTTGTTTCAAGCGATGGGCGAGAAGCTTTGGCTGAAGAACTAGTTTGGCTTGATGATACGTTCAATTCTGTGCCCCCGGGCTTGCGTTCTTTATTACGATCAGGAGCAGAGTTAGCATCTGGAACGAAATCCCGCCGTATGGTTATGCATTCAACTGTTCATGACATATTGCTCGATGGGCACAGTGATGTGAGCGATCGTGATCTTCTTCTTGCTCGACGATGTTGCGAGTCTATGTGCAGTCTGTATCCTGAGCATGTGATTACCGTGGCTCACGCAGCACGCGCCCTGCAATCTTCATGGGCTGCCGAGCGCATAACGGAGGTGCGCCGAAAGCAATGTATCGAGCTAATTCAGTGGGCTCGATCAGTATCATGTCCAAGTGCAATATCCCATTTGATAATAGATGGTTCTACAGAAAAGCTTTGCCCGGTCTCGGCGATTTATCTTCAACCTCCGTATATTGCTCAAGCTAGCCAAATTAATGATATAGGTAATACCAATGTTGTTATACAATATGTTAGTTCTATTTATTCTGAAGGAAATGATGCCGAAGCTTTACAACAAGGTCGTTTTTTTAGTAAATGCGGTGTACAGAATGGCATAAGTCTAATAGCTACTGCAGCTACTATAAGTCAAAATGAAATCCGTGGTGATAATGTACTTTCAAAACTTAATCTCAGGAAGAACCAACCTTCTGCTCAATTGTCATTACCATATAATCTTGAGATAATGAACAAAAAGCACATTTATGTTGTTGACTGTCAGCTTAATAGGCTCTGGTCAAAGATTTTGGCGGGACCTCTGAGTATTGCAGCAGCTACTAGTATCTCCGAACTTGTAGCACAAATACTTCAGAATGCAGACTATGCTGATCCAGTTACTGCATCATCTGTCCCAGCAGTTGCATTATTGTTAGCAGGAAAGTCTTTGCTTGATTCAAATGCTTCCCAATTACCACCAGAGTTACCGGGCAAATCAGGAAAACCACTGATGCATTCAGTCTCAGCTCCAGCTTATAAAAGAGCATTTTATTTACCATCAGGACAGGCTGGAGCTTCAGCAATATCACGTGGCCCCGCATCATGGCTTCGGAGTTTGGCGGATGTGAGTTGGGTTCCAGCAGTCGTTCCAGGTACCGAACCTCAGGTGTTACGTCCGTGCGAATGTCTTTTAAGTGCAGACCCAAAAAATGCTGATATGCCAGTAGTAACGCTCAATGCTCAGACTATCAAAACACTGACTCGTGCAAGTACGCATCCTGTAGCAATGGAAGCTTTAGCTTGGGGCACAGTGAAGCCGCGACCACCTGTAGAGCGTCTTGAATTGTTATGTCGCTCAATCGGTACTAACCGTAAGCAAAGTGAACCTGGAGCGTCAAATCTTGAAGAAGCAGGTAATATACTTCGACCAATGCTTGTTGAGTCGAGTGTATATTCTGAGCTTGTAAGTTTATGGAGAGCTATATGTACTGCTTATGCAGAGCGTCGCTTACAAAATTCGGACCAAGTCCGATTGCAAAAATTGACAGGTAGAGGAAGTCGCCCTTTGGATACAGCAAATTACTCAGGTAGTGATGTGACAGTTAAAGGTGCAGTTCCCCTTTTACCTGGCCCTGGTGGTAAAGTTTTCCCTTTGCTTTTATGTATAGCTTATAGTGCGACTGAGAAGATTCCCAGTGATGACGAAGCTGCAGCACACGCATTATCGGACATAGGACACCTTCTTAATTTGTGTGATTCTAACTGGATTTTAGCTGACTCTGCACATGCTGCATGTGCATTATTAAATCCTTTAAAAGTGGCATCAAAAATTCAATGTGTAGATTTTTTACATCGTCGATGTTGTCCAGGAGGTGAACAATGGCATCCAATTGATGGACAAGGTTCGACACCCGAAGTTTCCTTTCGTGCAGCATACACATGGTGTTTATGGCGCATAATAAGGTCCAGTGGAGCCCATGCTAGCGCCGCAATTCAGCGAGAAGTTCCCAAATTGGAAATTTTCTGCAGAAGAGGACCTACAACACGACCAGATGCATTTAAAGCAAGATGGTGCAGTGCTTTTGCATCTTATAATGGGCGTATAGAAAGCGAGACAGTACTTCCTGTTCTAGTCAATGACAGCCATGTTATGGCTCCTGGATGTGGTATTGCAAAATCAGCGATGTTGCGTCCGGGCCATAAGGTTCAACCAATAGGACTTCTTGATACATGTACGTTCCCAGCATCATTGTATGCAGAGGATATACATCGGCGCCTCATCGACATCGAAAGTTCGTGCCTTCGAGCACTAAAAATACCGAAGTTGACAGACAACACTTTTACCCTACGCGTCACTGCAAAGGGTTCTTCGCGTCTAATGCAAGATAGTGCATTGCGATTGAAAATTGTTCTATTATTGCTAGCTCATTCTCGGCTACAACAAGGTATAATGCCACCAAGTTCAGATGGAGTAGTTCCAAAAGCACCGCAACTTATTGCATTTGAGAATCTGCAATTATTGTTTTCGTCACCTTTTGTTGCAAATGTTGACACCGGTAATAATACAGTTGATAAGAATGGAATAACTGTTCAAAGGACTAACGTATGTGCAGTATGGGGAGCTCCTTCACAACGCATTCCGCTAGAAGAAGGGCAAGTAGAAGATGAATCAGATGAAGAAATTGTTTTCGATAACCGGAAACCTCTACTCCTTGCTGGCGATCCAGAATCTTATGTTGCCGAGCTTGAAGATCTAGTTCTTGTATTAGTGTTTGGAACGAAAATGGGGAGTATTCATGGACAAAGTGGTGGCCATTTAAGTTTAACGAAGACTTTACGATTACTGCTTTTCCTCGAAAATGAAGAGAAGTTTCAAAGATTTTTATTATCTGATTTCGCTGGATATTGCTCAGAAACTCGTGAAAAACAGGTCGAATTGGGCATTATGGATACAAATGAACGTATTGTTTATTCATCAGAAGATAAAATTCAGCATGAACTTGATGCATGCGTTCGGAAGTTGCTCAGAGGACCAAAACAAAGAGAAGAACGCAGGAGATTGCAAGAAAATGCAGAATCGGCAAGGTTAGAAGCTGCTACAGAAGCAGATGCTGGTGCTTTTTTAGACCGTATAGGTGCAGAAATAACTGAAACAATTTGTAAAAATCCAGAGAAAAAAGAGGATATAGCAGAAACATTAATAAACGCAGGACGATCTTCAGGGAGAGGGGCTACTTTATTACCAGCTTGGATGACAAATCCTGGCCTTGGTGAGGAGGTTGCCACAAAGCTTGCATCAGAAAACGATGCTCGTTTAGCTGAAGAAGAGAAATCGACACAGAAACATAAAATGAAATCTATCCATGAAGATTCTGATCCTGTAGAGACTTCCTCAGATCAGGTTACTGCTGAAAGCCTATCTCGGTCATCGGGTCGTGGTGCTAATTTATTACCTGCCTGGATGACAGCTCCCGGCCTAGCTGCTGAAATCAGCGCTAAGGTTAAAGAACAGGAAGCGGCAGCTGTTACGCAAGAAGAGAAAAGAGAAGTAGAAACATCTGCAAAGCGAGCTAGACAAGAAGATGATGATGATGACGATGATGAGAAAGCAAAGCGCACACGTGTGGAACGCCCCGCAGCAGGCGGTGGAATTTACGGTCCCTCTATCGACGCAAGTAATATCAAGACCAGTACACCTCAAGAAAATGAAACGAATGAAAAATTAGTAAAAATTTATGGACCTTCGGTTGAGAAGAGGCTTGGAACAGCAATGCAAAAGGTGCAGTCGTGGTTGGCAAGTGAAGAGGAGCTGAGCAATTCTCAAGTACAAGTAGTGATGGCAGATGCTTTGCAAAGACTTGCAAGTAAAGCTATATAGATTGTATTTAATATAACAAATTATTTATTCAATGAAATATAAAAATCAAATCGACCTCTCCGCTTGAACTGCGAGGGGATTATCGACTGCACGCATTTCTACACTATGAACATCTTCATCAACAATATTTCGTTTTTGTTTATTTAGGAGTGTGCTATACTTGGAATATGTAATTAATATGATTTCACAAAGGGGTACTGTTGTCGCCATAATCATACCTGGTATGAAAGACTGTTGACTGATTCCTCCCAATGCAAACGCTTCGGAGTTATAAGTATCATTCACGACGAATGCCAAAAATGTACTTATTAATACGACATAAGTATAACGGGCAAGATTCAATAACGACACGGGCAGAGAACTACATTCTTCTATCACAGGAAACAAAGAAGCAATTGCACCCCATGGCTCATCAATTTCTGAAACAAGCTCCGTAATATTATCAGGATTGACCAGCTGCGTCATATAAAACCCAGGGCGATAAAACATGTGATGAAGGTGTTTACTCGCACTCTTAATTATTCCTTCTCTAGACACATTTTTATTTGATATTGCATTGACGTTATCAGATCTAGGTAACATTAAACCAAAGTCGTCATTCTCTCGAGGTGTCGATTTTGCATTAGCAATTTTTACTAGGTTTTCATGGAGTACCACAACGGTGCACTCCACGACTATGAACTTTCCTAGCGTAATTTGTGATATAAACGTGTCCAAAGAAATGCTCAACATAAGAATAAATGCAAGTATCGGGGATACTAAACCGAACGTGAATAGAATAAGAATACTACCTAAGTACGATGCCATTGAACTATTTGCAGATACAGACCCATTCATGACTAGAAGTGAAGAGTCGTTGGCTTTTTTATAGAATATTCGCCGTTGAGACATAGTCCACAATAATTTAGTAGGTGAAAAAGCACCAGCAAATACAGCAGCAGTTAATGTCTTCACACTATCCTTTACATTACCATTGTAGATTTCAATACTAGAATCTTCATACAGCCATACTGTTATTAAGCAAGCTAAATACTTTGAGTATCTTTTAATACAACTCCACCAACTATCATCGTTTTCAGAATCATTCTCTTCCGTCTTCGATACATCTTCACGATTATTACATACATTTTCATTTTTCGTAGAATCCATAGAATTCGTCGGAGAAATATCAGGCGACGACGTGGGTGACTCTGCTGCAACATTACCATATGCTTCACTTGTGGATTGAGGTGTGTTGTACACATGCAAATCACTTACAAGTGAATAAAAGCGCATACATGACTTAATAAGCATAATCACACTGGTTTGTATATGTATCGGAATATAAGCAGCCATTATACTACTAGTGCATGTGTAATTATAAACAAATGGGTTTTGGATTGACGACCAATAGGGGACTGGAGCACGCTTGTCACATATATTTGCATCATCGTGATGAACACACTGGCTTATGCGATACTCAAATACTTGAGCAGGTTGTGCTATAAACATACCATAGAAACAGCTTTTACTTTGAAATGCCACAGACAATATAGGAATAATCACCCAAATAATATTATTAAACATAAATCTAACAAATATCTCATCTCCTACGAACCTCCTTACAAATACATCATGCACTTTACTAGGGACGCCCATCGAAAGGGTCTGACTTTGAAACAAAGCTGGAACAACATTACCAGTCCACAGAATTTTAAACAAAGATAAGGCAACACCAGCTGATGACTCGACAGCAGAAGAATAATTTCTGAAATAGACGTATAAATAGAGAGCATTTGCAATGATTGTCACACCAATATGGATAGATGATATGAAAAGCAATCTTATCATTGGAATCAAAATGCGACGAAGCCATGTTTCATTTGCTGCTTCGGCTTCATCTAAAGCACGAATAGAAAATACTGTTGAACTATCGCCTTTTGGCTCGTTGGCTTGTCGACTTTCCATGAAAGAAAAATGTTTCTTTGCCGCAGAAGCATCACTAGAAATAAGGTAGCACATGAACAATAATGCGATTACAAAAGAAACTAATAATACAGACGTTGCGATATAACCTGTCAAATAAGCGGCAGTACTAGACCATAAATATGTATGACTAAGCTTTCTACTATTCCCTGTCAAAGCAGAATATATACTGATAAAGACAACAAATATAGTAGATCCACTGATCACAGTGAACAGTCTCAAGCGAGCTAGACCTCGACTATATCTCGCCAAACTTCTGAGTGATTGTTTCAGCTTTTGGTGTGTTTGAATTTCACCTAATAATGAGTTAGAGGAACCGTTGCTGACTACGAGCCACAGATTGACCTCCTTCCAACATAAACGACACCGATCTCCGACAGATCCACTTGAAAAAATCTTAGACAACCAAGTTATTCCAAATACAATCATGACAATAATAGAGAAAGTAAAGAATTCGGCTACACAAAAATTAAAATAAGAACTTCCACAATTATAAGTACTGGATGAGGGATCTGCACTAGGCAAATCATCCTTTCCTCCATCACAGCTAAATATGTTTCCACTGAGAATATTAATCTCTGCCAAACCTTGCAAAGCATTAGGAAGCTCCCCACTAAATCGATTTGTTGAAAGGTAAAGTGCTAAATTTGGATTAACATCATCAAATACATCTAACGTTCCAGCAATATTATTATTATCCAAACTTAAACTTAACAAGTTACTTGCGGTAGCTAAGCCTCTCGTGATTGTACCACTAATATGATTGTGACCTAAATCTACTCGCTTGATCGATGGAGATACTTCATTTGGTATTGTTCCAAGAAGTTTGTTACCAGATGCATGTAGTGTTTGTATTTTGGGAAGTTTCCATAAACAGCTTGGTAATTCACCTATGACAGGTTCCTGAGAATCAAATCCATTGAACGGATAAGGATATAATGCAGTGCCTTCCCAAAAGTAGTTGCGACAGTTCATTCCACTTGATAAACCAGATAATACAAGAGTTTGTAAATTTGAAGCATCACAAATATTTACTGGTATTGAACCACAAAAACAGTTCCCTTCAGCATTAAAAACTTCTAAGCGAGGCAGTTTAAATAAAGCCGTGTCCAATTTTCCACTAAACGAATTATAAGATACGTCAATGACAGAAAGGTTTCGTTGGTTGTATGGATCCAAAAATCTCATATGTGAATTCTGACATGTTTCACCACTATTTTCCAAACCTGGTGAATGAAGATTATTATGTGACAAACGAAGGCTTTGTAAATTCAGTAAACTTGTTAAATCTCGAGGAACACTTCCTTCGAGTATATTGTTTGATAAATCCAAGTGATGCAATGAGCCTAACCTTCCTAATGTATATGGAACTGTTGAAACCAATGAATTATTTTGAAGGAATAGGTACACCAATTTCCTCATTCCAGAACCATTATGCGTTTCTCCGATGGCAGGTATCGTTCCTGAGAGGTTGTTCTGATGCAGTTTCAATTCAATTAAATTCTTTAATTTAACAAAACTATTAGGTATCGTACCCGTAAAATGATTTTCACCTAAAAAAAGAAACTCTAGTTTCACTAATTCACCTATATTATTTGGGATTTGGCCACTCACCATTGTATCAGTAAGATCTAACTTGTTGAGATTCGTGAGTGCTCGGATATCCTCGGGAATACTACCAGACATCTTCGTTTTATACAATTCAATAGAAACTAGTGATGTAATATTCACTATTTGTAACCAAGGAATTGTACCCGTTAACAAATTATTTGTATTGAGATCTATTTCGCGTAATTGTTGAAGACCTTTCATCACAATAGACGGAAGTGACCCTTCTAAATTATTATCATGTAAACGCAAACTTTGTAAATTAGTATATTCACTTAAAGTTTTTGGAATTGTACCATCTAATTTATTCATTGCAAGCATTAAATTTATCAATGAACGTCCCAACACAGGTGCTAATACAAGGTTCCCCTCCAGATTCGCGTGGGGAAGTGCAATACCAGTTATTACACAAGAGGGAGAACATGAACACATCAGTCCAGCCCATTGCAAATCATTCAAACATGGATCATAATAGAAAGATGTGTTGGTTGGTCCAGTGAAATTCCACATTGCGATTCCACTATAATCTGCAATTAAGTCAGATGCAACTAATGACTTATGAAGTTGCGTGTAATTCCAATTGGGACCATTCGAAGATTGCCACAACGAATGCAATGCAAACATTTCATCTGAAGTCAATGTCAAGCAAATATTTATTTGCGACAAAAGCAATAAAATAAGAACCCAGTAGCCGCCAAGCAATGGAAATAGAATTGAATTCATTTTGAAGTCATTTATTCGTCGTAGATTTTAGAAAAAAACACTCACTATTCCCAAGCACTTCGTGAACATGCATATGTTATTCTATGGTGTATAAAAGTGTTAGAAGACAGATTTGTTGGTCGTGGCTTTGGCCGGGACGCCGCCATCCAGGGCGTCAACAACTTCACTGTTTTTTGTTAAAGCTAGATCATAATTAGTAGCCTCAATGCATAGTGTCAAAAGAATATGATTTGGATTACACGCCGCATATGTCCTTGGTTCGATACATGCATCCTTAATAGTTGAAATCGTCTAGTTTAAAAATGCACCACTTTCGAGGTAAAGGTTGACAGTTCTTTCCTTATATTCCAATTACTTAATAAAGAAAAGAATACATTTGATACAAAAGTTAAGAATTGATGAATTGTTTGTACGATTAGTGAGATAAATGTAATTCCGTAAAAATATATACTCTAGGATACATATCGTGTTAATGCATGGGAAGTAATCTTACTAGGTATTCATATGTAATTTGAATCTAATTATATTTATATAAGTATTGGCTTATTATGAAGTGTTATTGTTATTTCTTTTTTGTTATACAAAGATTTAAAATCACTCGCATTAGTTACAGAAGACGATGAGTTAGACCATGATTATACGTCAACGACACATACACAGTCTTATTTGCTCTCAGATCAGATGTTTGTTACAACCAATACCAGACACTTCATTATAATGCATATGTATCATTTGTGTGTGCTTATTCAATATTTGTCAAATCAAATAGCCTTAATGAATGTTTATTATCAAATACGGTTGTTAATTCATTAGTAGCAAGAAGAGTTATTATAGATAGATTAAAATTACTGAAGATTTTGAGAAATACTGCAGTATCAATTGATTCACAGAAGGTTCCTTATCCGATGTATTGATAAGTGCAAGTAAAGAGCTAGTTAGGGGAAGGAAATGTGATGATGATAAAGATGACAATATAAACGAGAACATGGCAAACCAGAATGATATAGAGTAAGTGAAATTACCATTAATCCTATGCTGCAGGTTACGAAGGAATTAAGTGATCAGTTTATTTATACATAATAGTCATTCAAGAATGATGTCATTTCAACTGATATATTTGCAGTTGGATTCATACCTGATCGGAAAGAAGACTACGATGATGTTGTTGTTTGTTGTGAGTGATGGATTGGAGTTCAAGTCTCATAGAAGTTCGTCGACAACTGTAATGTTCTAAGAATAGATTCAATGCTTTGAATAGTGTTGAGTTCTTTTATAATTTATTCTAATAATATTGAAAATAACTATTGCTTGCACATCAAAAGTGAAAACATTCACTTCATCATATTGTCAACGGTATATATATTCTTCTTTAATTTCGCCACGACTTATATCATTCTGCTTTATAATCGTAAGATATCGGATCTATACACATGTTCTCACAATAAATCACAATTGTCAAAGCACAATGGATTAGTGGACCACGGATGCATCAATGTATGGCATATGCAGTTCGATTTTGGGTTACATGCTGATATCAGTAGGAACAAAATCATACATTTGTCATGACAATGCAATATTGTCTCCTCATCACTTATATTCTCATAAAATCTGCTGTTGTCGTGTAGTGAATAATGCTCCTTCACTAACACAAAGCCACCTCATACCTTGAGTTCATGCAAGATAATTCACAGTACTAGCTTGATGATTATTCCAGTAATTGACCATTCATCTATGTCAAAGGACTATTAAGACTTATTAAAGTGCACTCATAACAAGATACATGTTCTTGAAAGTATATATAATAATACCTGAGTCAAATCTCCGGCTTTTGATTTGAGGTAGGATTGGCTCTACTACTCCATATTATACTCAAAAATAACCAAGCTTTTCATAACATATTTAAATACAAGGTTGAATTATCGTAATGGTAGTTGAAGGAAATTCTATTTAATGTGCGAATTGAGTGACCCCCGTTCAACAATTTGATCGTTCTATCTCATTCCTCATGGATTTCTTTTATAATTCACACACATCATCAACGTGAGTTAGTAGATACTCTATATGTCTTAGAATCATGCATATGAATGCAGATTTTGGGTCATTTCAAGTTCTTTTCTATGGGTTCATGGATGAAGATGACAACTGACGAACGAGAAAGTGACTGAGAAGCTTTTTGGAAGAAACACTCTATTGTTTAACATAACTAGATTCAACTTAACTTGTAAGTGAATAAGCGTGCATTTTGGTGAAGTATTCGACCTTTCAATTTTGATTGAAGTATTACATTGAGTGTGATAGTGTGTTTCTTATTGTGAAAGAATTCTTGTGAATATTGAATGTTTTTCTGTAGAATATGCGCTCTATATTCTTATAGATCGAGATACAAACTCGATCATATTGCATTTTACATAATCTATGCTACATATATTTTCATCTAACTTAACTTAATGCATGCACCAAGTACTGACTTTTTCCGCCTCATTCTCGTAATTATATAATTCTCTTTACAATTTGCTTAAATTCAATATTAATTATTTTAATAGGAAGATATATTGGTTGAATAAAAGGACTAAGCGAATTCTTGATTTGAAGTATATTCTTAATAAAATCCTGTTTGAAATTATCCTATTGATTTCAGACGGAGTTCTTAATAGATATGAGAAATATCAATTCTAATGACAAGAGGACTACCATGTCGCTCAAAAGATCCAATTCGTCATATATGCACCTCTATTTGGTACTTTTGACTTTTTTATGTATTGTGAAGCCGGCAGAGGGGTGTACTCCTGGGAAATATTATATTTATCATCATGGTAGTTGCTTCAGTTGTCAACCCGGTAGATACCAGCCTTATTATTCAGATACACGAAGTTGTAAACTTTGTGCTGCAGGTAAATACAGCGGGTACGTGTCCTCCACTTCTACTTGCGCTTATACAATACAAC
>JACKZZ010010620.1_pt1 | contig 30191 bp, 18 predicted proteins | sample 8027871 | NCBI WGS metagenome assembly JACKZZ01 (sample SAMN15724774, study PRJNA655200) | protist metagenome | isolation source: fluorescence activated cell sorting (FACS) single amplified genomes of... | place: USA: West Boothbay Harbor, Gulf of Maine | collected 2000-07-19
TGGCCGCCCCGTCAAAAGTACTCGTCCCGCGCCCCAGTTCGTCGATCACCGCGAGAGAAAACTTCGACGCTTCGCGGAGGATGCAGCCGCACTCTTCCAATTCCATCAAAAACGTGGATTTGCCCTCAATCAAGGAATCCTGCGCCCCGACCCGCGTGAAGATCCGGTCCACTGGCGTGAGCAGCAAGCGGCTGGCGGGCACGCGGAACCCGGTTTGTGCGAGAATTACCGCCAGCGCGGCTTGCCGGAGAATGGTGGACTTCCCGCCCATGTTCGGCCCGGTGACCAGAAGGATGCTCGGTTTGCCGGGGATGGTGGTGTCGTTGGGGACGAACCCGGGGGTCTGGGCCTCCTGCACCGGGTGCCGCCCGTCACGGAGGTCCAAGACGGGAAGGTCCTGATGTTGTTACTTACTTATTAACGACATTATACGCTTGTTCTACGGAGCACAAGAACGAACAGCTGCGACAAAAATTGCACAGCCGATACTAGCACTTTGCTTTCATGTGCGCAGGTTTTCGTTCGTAATCGTATACAAAAATCAGTTTGGTAGAAGTAAATGTAAAAAATGACTCCCTTATTTCCACACCTTTTGCGCATCCTTCACCGGTACGAACTCCGGGCGGACCATGTCCCCGTTTGGCGAGAAGGCGGACGCTTGCGCCATGGAGAGAAACACATCGACTTCCGCGACGCACTGCAGGGCCGCGGAGTAGTGGGCCTTGTACTTGTGGAACTCGCGAAACATGCTGGCAGCGTAGGGGTACATGGAGTCGCGCAGTTTGTTGTCAGCCTCGTCAAGCTCTTTCAGCTGTAAAATAAATGCAGGAACATACATTGGAATGACAAGTCTGTCTTCTTTCGACGCGGCAGTCCATTAGACTGAGCAGATCCGATGCGTGGTCCGCAACTGGCGCGCGCTCGTTCGTTATCATTGGAACAAAAAATGTTGCGTGGTCAGTTGTATTACTAGTAGCGCTTCGCTGCAATAGATCGCACCACGACGAAGCAAACAACTACCTTTTCCACAATTGTCGGTGTGTGGAAGCGAATGAAATTCTTGCGACTCGAAGTGTGTTGGCATTTCTCAGCGTTTTGCGTGAACTTCGGAGGCAGCACGTTTTCGGGCGCTTCCACCTCGTAGCGGTACGCCGGCAGGCGATGGATGTACTTCATGTCCACATTGGGAAACGATTTCTGGAGCTTCTCCAACCTGAGATTTTTCAATAAGTAAATGCAGTGCGTCGTCGTGTGTAAGTAGTTTTTTTGTTCTTTGATTTTAGGCCGGGCAATGTCAAGCCGGCCAAGCCGCGGCCAATGGCATATTCTCAGTTCCCATGATGCTCCGTGCAAAATCCTGGAGCTGCGACCAGTTAAGAATTGTATAAAACAACGAGCTTATACTCCGCCTCCAACGCGTCCGTGATTTCTGCCCTTTTCGCCACCAAGCCGTCGTACTCCTTGGATTTTCCCACTTTCGGTGTGAACGACTGCTTTTTCCCCTCGCCTTCCGCATCCACGTAGTTGTTCATAAAATCCTCGTTCAACGGCTGCAAATCCGGAAACGTGCCCCCGTCCTTCTGGTAGGTCAGTAAGGTCTGTAGTCGTTCCGGAAGCTGTTTCGATTTACCTTGCTGGTCACTCGCTGCCATTACCTGGTCCCCGTCCTCGTCCTCTTCGTTCACAACCTGTAAACTGTTTCGAAACGCCTCGATCAGACCTTGACACGTGCTGAACGCCTCGAGCAAGGAGAAAAACTCCGAAATTCGCTTTCCAATGTAGTCCTGGTACAACACTGCTTTCCGGGTTTGCAGCGTGGTGCCGAGCGAGCAAAGTTTTGTGAAGAGCCGCTCCATGTCCGGGAGTTTTTTCAGTTTCAATTTCAACACGCTGCAGCATTCTGAATTCGCCGGGACGTTGAGAAACAAATCGACGATGTCCTGTCGCTTCTTGATTTCCTTTACATCCATCAACGGGGCCACGAGCCACTTCTTCAGCAGTCGATACCCGAACGCGGTGGAGGTTTTGTCCACGAAGTGGAGCAGAGACCCCTCGTATTTGCCGTCAGTCCGGCGCAGAATTTCCAGGTTGTCCAGCGCCGTGGCGTCCAGGATCATGTACTTCTTTCCGACGCTAGCGGTGTCGTAAACTTCCCACCGGGCGACGGGGAGCACGTTGTTCTTCAGAAGCACGAACTCAAGGTATCTGAAACTCACGGCCAGGGCGAAGGCTGAGATAGTAGAGATTGAGATACTACATATAATGTTGATTTATATCTACTTCGGCTTCGCCCTTTTGACGAAGAGAATATACAGGGATCTGTAGGATTTTTGAGTAGGTGGGGTACCCATGATCGTCGCATTAGCTGACAATCGAGATGACAATCTTCAGGTTTTGGTAAACTACACCTAGCTCAAACACCTGCTTCACATATAGAAACAGTAGTACTGCTCGCCGCATTGAGCAAAACGTCATCGACGTCCATGTTTGTCTTGTCACCCCCGGCTTTCCCGTAGTTCTCCTCTACCAGCGCCTGCGCCTGGGCAACCTTCTCGACCTTGTCGTCGTAGGGGATGCAGGCGGGCTTCAACGGCATCGTCTTCAACATTTTGATCACCGAGCTCGACAAGTTCTTCGGCTGGTACACCACCTCGCTCGGCTGGGTAATGCGGTTCGATACTGGTGCAGGTGCATCTTCTTCGAGCACCAGCGACACAAACGCAAGTAAAAATATCTTTCGCACAGTGGACGGGATCGAGCGGTTTACCCAGGTGAATTACCTCGGGGGGTTTTACCTCACGAAATTGTTATGGAACCCGTTGCTCCGCGCAGCAAATTCCACTTACGGACAGGAAAACCCGGGGGCGGTGCGAGTGGTGCTGACGACGTCGCTGTCGCATTGGGAGGCGAAAAGAGGCGTTGACTTTTCGGACGAGGCGTGGACGAAAGAAGTTGCGGGCTCAGGGTCGTCCACAGCAACCACGACAATCACAAAGGAATACAACAAGCACGGAGAGTCGAAGCTGATGGCGTTACTCTTTATGCGAAAGCTGGCGCAACGTCTCGAAGAGAAGAACAAGCGCAAGAGGTTGGTAAACATCAGCGCGACCTGCTGCCACGTGGGAAAGGCGGAGACGAATTTGCGGAAAAGATCATCTCAGACGAATATGATGAACAGTGTGTTGCAATTTCTCAACCCAGTCAGCTGGTTTCTCCCCAGCCCGATGCCCGCGGAGCAGGCGTGTTTGTCGCAAGTGCTCTGCTGTGTAGACGAAGACGTGCAGAACGGGTCTTTCTACGGCCCCGATCACGTGGTAACCGGGTTTCCGGTGGAAGTGAGCGGGCGGAAGTACCACGAGAGCAGCTTCGCAAACAACGAGGCACAAATGGATGAATTGTGGACGAAAAGTGAGAAGTTGATCGGGGAGAAGTTTTTCGTGTCCACCGGAGCAGTGGTGCCAGAAGTGAGATGATACTGAAGGACGGTTTGGTTCTTCCTCTTCGTAGACTAGGAGTCAGTAGGAGTAGGTGTGGGGCTTCAGCTTCTACATCCGCTTCTAGGGGTCGTGGTGACTTCCTTCCGTGACGAAGCTCTCTACCGTGGCGTAGAGATGAAAAATTCTACCGCGCTATAGAATGTGAATGTGTTTGTTGATCATACAAAATTACGTTTTCGAAATATACTTTTCATCCTAGCTTTTCTGAACCACTTTTGAGCGCAACATAGATTGATCTAACCACCGTTCCGCGACGAAGAAGGGCACATGGAAAATTTGCGGCGTGCTGGATCACGCTCACCTAAGTAATTTCCGCTTGGAAATAAATCTACGGCTGCAGCTACTTGACGTTGTGTGTCGCGTTGAAGGGTCTTGTTACGTCAGGCTCCCACACCTGAGCTGTCAGGCGGATCGTTGCAAGTATAGCATGATCAAAGAGCGAGCGCCGTGTCTGTTTGAAACAAGTGGCGGATCAGATGCAATACAATGTCGGTTCGAACTTCTAAACCTCCCGATGGATGATCGGTAACCCGTTCGTACATACTGCGAATCGTCGTCGGTCGTACACAAACAGCATTACTATCTTCGGTATCTTACTTACTATCTTCGGTGCGCACTTGCTACACATCGTCATCGTATACCAGTACTGATATGTCTAATGCCGCATTCTATCGTGACTACAACATTTGACATGCACACTATACCAGGCGCCTTGAGTCAAGTGACTACTCTTATTCCCACTACTAACGTCGTAACTTGACCATCGGCACGGTTTACCTTTCGGAGGGAAGAAGTGTGTTCGACATTTTCCCGACATTACTTAAGTTTTGGGCCGAAATAGATCGTGGCGACCTCGGAGAGAGAAACAATTCGATGATGCAACCTCGTGTCTCATCGGTGGGGTCGAGGTGCGGGGCCTCAATTCTCGCTGCCCACGAGGCATGTGTCGCGTATAAAGAGCAGGAACGGCTGCAGCGGCGGCGCACGTCTCGTCTGAGCACGCTCTCCACGCGAACCGGCACGTCTCGACTGACCAGGACGAGCACGACGAGCTCCATCCGTCCGTCCATCTTCCAGGTGGATCGAGGTCGTCTGACCATCCCGCTACTCGAATTCGAGAAAATCCCGGAGGAGGGGCTCCTGCCCGCGGGAGAGGAGGATGATGAATCTCCGGTGGACGCGTCGTGGTCGTCGCTACTGCCGCGCCTTTTTTCCGGAGCCGTGCCCCTGTTCTTTATCGGTGTCCAGTTCGCGTTCATGAAGATGACGGACACGGCGCTCGCGGGGCACGTCGACGCTTTTTTCCTCACGGTGACGGCTTTTTCCGACTTTTACACGCAGCTCTACAGCCTCGTCACCAACTCCCGGGTTCTTGGGTCGCTCGCCGCGCCCGCCTTCGGCTCCCAGAACTACCAACTGGTCGGGGCCTACCTCCAAACTGCACTCTTGGTTCTGTTCACCCTGGCCATCCCGGTTGTTCTTTTGAACTGCTGTGCCGCGTTTGTCCTTCGTAACCTCTTCGACCTCCCTGCCGCGGTCGCGGACCTGTCGGGGTACTACGCGATGGTGCTGAGTTTGTGTCTGCCCGCACAGATTTTGATGACGCAGATGAGCCAGTTCCTGGTGGCACAAGAGTGTGCGGACCTGGTGGTTGGTAGCGTCTCCATCGGGCCGCCGGTGTTGAACTTATTGCTGGGTCTGCAGCTTGTGCTCGGAATACCGCTGGCTGCCTACGGGTTTGGATTTTCTGCGTGCCCTTTCGTCACGGTGGTGGTGGAGTGGGTGGGGCTCGCCGCGGTTTTTTTGGCAATGCGCGCGAAGACGAGTAGGAGTGTATTAACTACAGAAAATAATACAACGGCCGGGGTCACGACGTTCACGACCTCTGAGGGGATAGTGATTACTTCTGAACAAGACACGACCGGGGTTGAAGATGAGATCATCACGAACACAAGAGACGTGTGGCGGTGCTGGCCGACCCAATCCGTCATCTTCGACAGGAAGTACCGAAACGAAATCATCCTGCCGAAAGTCCGCCCCTTCCTCGAGCTGCATCTCCCCCAAGTCCTCTCGCTGTCCAGCGACTTCTGGCGGCTGTCGGCCATTGGGTACATGGCCAGTTGGCCGAGCATCAACGGCGCAGGGGTTTTTAACGCAGGGTACAGAATCGCGGAGCTAAACATGACACTAACCTCCTCGCTCGCCACCGCGGGCAACATGCTGATTGGGGCGAGCCTGGGCAGGGGGGACGGAGAACGCGCGCAAGAAGTGTACCGGAAAACGCTTTTGTTGGTGATTTCGATCCTGGTATTCACCAGCGCGATCTGGTTGTTGTTCCCGCGGCAGGTCGCCAAAATTTTCGCCACAGACGAATCCTTCTTGGAGAGCTTCGAGGGGGTTTCGGTGAGTTTCTCCTGCTTCGTGTTTTTCATGAACCTCGCAGTGGCGCTGGAGTCCGTCCTCCTAACGCTGAAAAAGAGCAACACTGTGCTGAAAGCATCCCTGATGGGCTCCTGGCTGGGGCAGGTGCCTGCGGTGCTTTTGTCGCTCTGGTTTCTGGGTCTCCAGCTGGAGAACATCTACTGGGGAGTGACCATTGGATATCTGATTTTGTGCTTGCTCTACTGGCAGGCGCTGAGAGAGGTGGCGTGGGACCGGGAAGCGGAACTTGCGCAAGACTTCATGGACCAGTAAATCTAATGTAAATAATTTTTGTTTTTAGGGGAGGCAGGTTTAGGCCGGCGCTTAAGGCGTTGGTGAAGACGTTCATCACCAGCAGACCACAAGATCGCAAAAAATGAATTGCTCTGCTCGTTCCCTTCCTCCTCTTCCTTCAAATCTGTAATGCTTATTAATTTGCCACTCTGCACACAAGTGCCTTCTACCGCTTTCGCCCAGCACTATGATTCCACTTCCAGAATTGCACTCATGATTGCAAGTTCCAAAATACGAAGATCGTAATTCAACCAGGAACTATTTTTTCCACCTAGCGTGATACTTTTTATGTTTTTACGTAGTTTTATTAGGCTGGTTACCTCAAATGCTTTATTCGTTGTAACTCTCCTAATGTAATTTTTGTGGTGCGAAGGCGAACGGAACAACTTTCCGGGTGTTCGGTGAGACGGCAGGGGTGTTCTATTGATTCTCGAGTGACCTCGGTGCGATCGTTTTTTCCTCTGTGACCAGCGACCGACTTCCAAAAATGAGCTGAGTTCCGAAATATTCCCAGTTTCTGTTCTCATGCAATGGTTCCCAAGCATGAAATTTGAGTCTCATAATGAATTAGTTCATTCTTGTACCGCTATCAATAGAGGCTGTCCTGCTTTCGGATTCGGTCCTTGAGAGGCGGAGGAACGAATAAGCACCGTACTTAGAAGTACTGCTCTTGGGAAAAAGTACACACAAGATGGAGGATTCGACCGGGGAGACTGCTTCTACCGTGTCACCTTCCCGGAGAGTAGCAGATGGCGCAGCTGCTAGCGCATCTCCGAAAAGCGCGGAAGATCGTCCAACCACCGATCCCGCTGAGTCACTTTCATCCACGCCACCGCAGCTGCCTAATTGGAAACTGGAGGAATTTTACACGGTCAATGCGAAGTCCATCGGGAAAGGCGCCTACGCGGAAGTGAAAAAGGTCGTTCACCGGCCGACCAACGATGTCTACGCCATGAAGTCGATTTTGAAAAAGCAAATCGCGGAAAAAATGCTGGAAAAGCAAGTTCTGCGGGAGGTCGAAGTGCACCTAAGGGCGACGAATCCAGATTTGGATACAACTTTCACTACTTCGATCGCACAGGGTAGAAATGAAAGTTCGTCGTCGTCATCCGCTAGAAGAAGAACTTCCTGCGACAACATTATCCGCATGTTTCATTTCTTCGAGACGAAGGATTGGATCTACTTCATTCTGGAATTGGCAGAACACGGACATTTGTTGAAGTACATGCGGAAATTTCCCGGGCAGCGGATTGAACCGCTGGAACAGGACTGTTGCCGGTTTTTCAAGGAGGTTTTACAGGGCGTGTCGTTTCTCCACGAGAAGCTGGATGTGATTCATCGAGACCTGAAGCCGGAGAACGTCTTGCTTTGTAATGCGAGGAATGGTGGACGAACCCGAACGGGAACGCAAACGCATGCTCAGCCAGCAGCTTCCAGCGGCTCACGTGGGATGCTGACAAGGAGCGGCAAGGAAACTACAGTGCCGGTTCTGACAGCCAAAATCGCGGACTTCGGCTGGTCGCGACACTGCCACACGACCAAGGCAGTTGAAGGAACTGAAGTACTATTGCAACAAAATACAAATAGTACAACAGCGCATCAAATACAAATATATCAACGCCACTCTGAGGTATCGGCTGCTGCAGCCGGCTCTGAATATAATTCCACGACGACCGTTACAACCCCCGACCGCCCTTCTTTCTGCGGCACCGCGGATTACTTGTCCCCCGAGATGGTCAACCAAGAATTTGCGAAAGTTGGGAAACCGAACGACATTTGGGCACTGGGGGTTTTACTGTATGAGCTCCTTACCGGGTTCCCGCCGTTTCGAGTTTTTAATGCATCAACGTCAACCGAGAAGGAAACAAGCAAAAGCATCTTCGCACAACAAATGGACAAGATTCTGAAAACCGACTACCAGGACGATTTTCTCTCCACCGCGCTGACCGACAAGCTGCGCTTTCTGAAAATCACCGACCGTGCGGCAATTGACGAGCGGTTGGAGCCTTTTCGTGCATTGTTGCGGCAAAGGATGCTGGTCAAGGAACCGGATGAACGGGTCGTGATTCGGGTTGTGGTGGAAGAGATGGAGAAAATTGTTCCAGATAATTTTATCGGAAACACGACCCGCGGAGGGCGAGGGGACGATGATGAACTTGAAATTCCGCATCAAGGTACTTCATCAAAGCCTTCCGCCTCCAAAAGTCCTCATCCCGGCACGCAGCAGGCGAAAACCCCCGTTCGCCAGCACGATCAAGAACTCTTTCTCCCTCCTACTGTTCCTCGGTTGCCGGAACAAAGTCCTGTTGTGCCGCGCAGTACTGCCGGTGGTGCAATCGGTCCGACTGGAAGATCCGGAGGTGTCGCTTCTCCTGCTTTCGGCACTACCACGCCGGAGAATAGTACCGCGAGCATCTTCGCAAACCCAGCGACGATTTTTATTTCGCCTTTGCAGCCACCTGCTGGTGGTGGTGCTGGGGGGAATAGAAATGGACGGAAAGTCGATGTTGCCGCTGGTGACGTAGAAAAGACGAGGTTCATGAACAGCACTGTACCACCGGCAGGAGCATCTTCAGCAGCTGCAATGCCGCAACCGGCTGGCACTGTTGCCGATTTGAAGCAATTTCTCGCCAGCGTGCAAGGCGAACGGTCGCAATTGATGGGGATTGGGGAACAGGAAGAGAAAGAGATAAAAGCGGTTGATGTAGTTGACGATGCGGTACTTGTCCCTTCTGGTCGTCAGCCTTCGAACAACACTGCGCACAGGCACGATTCTCTCGAACGCACACTGTTCGACAACTATGCGGAGAAGGGCGCGGCAGCGGTGTTGGAGCAGACCAGGAGCCAGGACGCAGCATCTGCAACAATTTTCGTGCCTGCAAGTCGAACGGGAATGAAAGACGACTCGCCGGGAGGAAATGAAAATAACGGTTCATCAGTAACAGAAGCAGCACCTCCCGAGGAGGACCAAACGACCTCCACGGCTGAGGAGCTGCGTTTCGTGGAGCAGTCGATGCGCCCTGAAGAACTTGCGAGACTGCTGAAGTCGATGAAGAACACAGACAAGCCTGTTCTTTCGCGACCTAATGCAGCAGCAGCTCCTGCGGGGGAATTGGAAAAAACAACTACTGCAAATGCTGCTTCCACCTTCAAATGTGAAGATGTTGCCCCTGTTCTTCTGCCAAAAGAACAACCTTCCACCGTCGATTATTCGACCGCAGCACGACAGAACAGCGGCACGGAGAACACTTCTAACAACTACTCCGCCGAGCTGCTGTCCCATCTTCGGGGGAAGCAAGTCTTCGTCGGCGATGACAATCCGGATGACGGAAGAAGTCCGTTTTACCAGGCGAGGGTAAAACCTGACGAGATTCTGGATTCGGACGAAGAGGACGGCGATGGAGATGGTCACAGCCGGCGGAATCTGCATGACGAATTTGATGCTCTAGATGCGCACGACGGGGATCTTCCGAACAAAAGCGTGAATTATCGCAAAAGCAACAAGGCCACAACCCCGGGCACGCTCTTTGCAGAAGAAGGACCTCTGCTGTCCGGGGAAAACGTAGCGCGACTGCCGCCTCCAACCATGGGGAATCTGAAAAGCTTGATGGGGTTTGACCAGTCTCCAAACCTGACCGCAGGGAAGAAAAACCGAGCGGATCCCCAGCAGCCGCATTCCGGCGTGTTTGTGATGGACAGGCAAAGGAAGGATAATGAAAACAGCGATGTTGATCCGCAACAAGAAATAGGCTTTGGTAAATTTGACATAGTGTCGAAAGACAGGAAGCTCGAAGATTTCGTGAATTCAGCGGATACAACTCCAGTTGAAAACCTGGATGAAACACACAAACTTACGCACGTTGCAATCAGAAATAAACCAGCTGCAAAGCGAAAGTGTTAAAATGAGCAACATCGTCGTGATTACGGGCATTTTTTGTTTGTGCTTCGTTTTGCACTTCTTTTCTCTGTCGTGTCTATCGTCTACAAACTTCTAGATGACGAAGGTACAATGTATTGATTACTTTTCTTCCTGGAGAGAAATCAAAATCATCCTCACACGAGAGAAGACAAATTCAGAAAATTGAAACTCGAGCAGAGCCACTCACTCGAAGAGCAGCAGAATCGATGGAAAGATGTCAACTTGCTTATGTGGTTTCGTCTCAAAGTCCTTCTTTCAAACTGGCGGTGCAAACGCAAAGTCGGAGTACTGGACATAGGGATGAAAATGAAAGTACCCTGGGCAGCACACACGAAGAAGGAGAGACAAGCAAAAGTGAACGACGAACGAGAGACAAGCAAAGTCGCATATAATCTTCTCCTTGCAAAACTTTACTTGCTTGCTCACCAATACAATGAAAATGTAGGAAGTTCTGGAACTGTTTTTGAAAGTCGATGTTGGAAGGTAAAAATTTCTACATTTCTTGTTGACTATCTCCACATCAATGAGTTTACGGCGTCATTTTGACCGGAAGAACCAGGAGACCAACACCATGCAGGACCTGCGGAGCTCGCTCCGGAGTCTGAGCCAGACCATGCAGGGTTTGCTCGGTCCGCAACCAACGCGACACCAGTTCATCGGCACGGACCAGACCCCGCCGAGGCTGAGAATAGCAATTACGACAACCACGCCCTTGCGTGGGAAGAGCGTCGGCAGTTGTAACACGCCGACCAGTGGGGGTGGGCAAATAAAACCGCTTTCCGCAAAGGACCGCATGGTGACGAGCACGCCGAAGAGCGGGAAGAACAGCCCGTTTTTGTTCATGAACGACAATTCCGGAGTAGCAGCGCCGTCGTCGAGACAAGTCGCACAACAACCGCCCTCACTTTCGGGAATAAACGCAACATTTGCCGTTCCCCAGGCCGCCCGGACCGCGAGCGCGCAGTCCGCGTTTACAGCCCGGACGCTGTCGGGAACAACCACGAACTCCGTACTCGGTGCTTCCCGCGGTCCGACGACCAAGGCGCAGGTCCATCCGGATGTGCACGTGACCCACGCGGAGGTCCAGGCGGGCCGGTTGTCGATGTCCCGGATCCCGCACCACGAACACGTGAAGAAGCGGCACATCATTCTCCACGGCGGCCAAACCCCGGCGAATTCGCCTTCGAAACAAACGATCGTGAACAATGCCTCCGGTCCGCCGAGTAAGAGCAGCGTGGCCACGGTGGGAGGAGGCAGTGCTGCAACAGCTTCGGCTGCTTTCACTGGTGGGCCTCCAGGTGGAATTATAGGTGCGATTGCAGGAGCTGGATCTAGTACTGTCCGCACGCCACCGTCCTCAGTGACCGCGACGCCGTTCAACACACCGCAACAGTTCAAACCCGTGCAGCTGACCGCGCGGCCGGCGGGGCAGGTGTTGCAGGTCGAGAAGGGGCATCTGGACCCCCGCCACCCGTTGTCTTCGTCCACAGAGAGCTTCGCTACGGCGAGCAAATTGGACCGGGCAGCGGCGAACGCGGTGGTGAATAGCAGCAGTACTACGTCAGGTCCTCTCGTCGTCGGTGGAAACAGCACTGCGACAGCCACAACAACGCTATCCCCATCCAAACGCTCCTCCTCCGCGGGGCCGGCGAAGAAGGTCAACTTCGCGTCCGGGATTGAGGGCGGGTTATCGCAAATGAGTACTACTGCATCTTCTTCGAACATGATGTCGAATAGTACTTCTTCCGTCGGCGGATCTATGGCCCGAAGTACTAGTAGTTCGGGCGTGGGCAAGATGAGATCGGCGACGAGAAGACTGCTCAAACTCCACCAAGCCCCCCAGTTTTCGGAGAACGCGTCGCCGAAACTCGCCAGGTTCTCCATGAAGGAGGGCGAGAAGCCGGAGTTGCCGCACGTCTTCCGCTCGGAGTCGCCCGCTCTGCGCGACCTGGCGGTGGAGAAAGACAAGCCGCACCCGCACGTGCACACGGCGAGACAACACCTGAAGTCCGCGGTTGCGGCGGTCCGAACGAACATGCCGGTGATCCCGAAAATCGTGTTGCCGGGGCAGAAGAGACCCATGCCGAAGAGCGGAACGCCCGTCATGACGACTGCAACCACGCCGACAACGGATCTGACGGTGTTGAACAACGCGGTGCCGTCCACGACCGATATCAACACTCGGATGCTGCCGCCGGGGACCACTTCTGCTGGAGTTGCGAAGCACGAGAAGGTGGGAACCCCGGTGAACTTGAACCCGACAACGTCTTCTAGCGGTATGGCAACTTCTGCTGCAAGTAACACGACAGGTGGCAGACCGCAGCCAAAAGTGCCGGCCTCTCTACTCGTCGCGCCACAAGATGAAAGCAGTAGTGGCACAAGAACCCAGCTAGAGGTTGTACCTCCTCCGCTCTCTGCTCGCGGGAACAAGGGCACCACTGCAAATCCGCCAGTTCCAGAAGTGCCACCAACCATGATTCCGGACACGACGAACCTGGCGAACGTCACCCTCGACAACCTCAACGCGCATATCGACGACCACTTCACGCACAGTATTTTCACCAGCGGCGAACTGTCCGGCGACAGCGCCACCGAATCCGCAACGGCGCTCGCGACCGCGCCGACGGGGCCCTCTTCCGCGCGGTCTGGGTCACTGATCATCGACCGGCGCGGGGAGGCAACTGCTGCACCGGGAGGCGGGTATCTCGCCTCCAAGCCCTTCACGGAAACCAGTCCGCGACGCGTCCCGGTTGGCGAGGGCGAAGAGCAGGCGTTTGGGGAAGTAGAAGCAGAGGAGTTCGTCGATGTGGAAGAGCAGCATACCAGTGCGCGAAGGGGACCCGCAGTAGAGCCACAATCTGCTGCTGCGACAGTACTAGACGCCGCGAACAATTCGAAACTAGTACAACCGCAGCAACAACCTTTTGTCGCGTCTGTTGCGACCATTGATAATGAGATGGATGTTGTTGAAGTTGAGCAGGAACAAGTTGTGGCTGCGTCTGCTGTGTTGAAGATTCTCGAAGAAGAGAAAGTGCCGACAAAGGAATTGGAACAATTTCCAGACGAGGAAGCGGAACTCAGCAGCGTAGCCGGGACCTTGTTACCAGAGGCGGAAATAAGTATGATCGGGGCGGGGGCCGCTGCTGCTACAGGCGCTTCGAAGCAGGCGGTCGTGCTGGCTGGAGGTGCGTCCTCGAAGCAAGCCCAAGCGCAGCAGACCAGAGACGGTTTCGTGAGCCAACGGGTCGCAAGCATCGAGGAAAGCGAGAAGAGGATGTCAGGGCTATCACCGGAAAGTAGACCCGCGTCTGCTAGTAAACCTAGTAAACCGGAAACAAGACCCACATCCGCAGTCACTGCGGCACCCAAATCTAGTACCGCGCGACAGCAACCAGCCGCGACTCTCCCGAGACAAAAATCCGGTTCCCGGTCCCCGGAGAGTCCGCGGACGCCGCCGCCGACCCGGGCGAAAAACGACGGGAAGAATGATGCGGATTTATCCGCCCGGTCCCGCACCCCGCCGTTTTCCTCCCAACAGATCCAGCCCTCGCCGATTCAGCAATTTGACACCCGAATCGTGGACGCCATCCACGAAATCGGGGAGAAACTGAGCCAGAGCATCCGCGAAACCGTCGCGCAGAGCGGGTTCTCGTCCCCGGCAGCCGGGGCCAGGATGATGCAGCGGGACCAGGATCTTCAAACGGCCACTTCTATCACTGCAACCGGCGGCACCACGCAGGTGCAGCTCGGCGGACTCAGTCCCACGCAGCGCAGGTTACTGTCCCCGGGGGCGGTGATTGTCCTGCAAGAACCGATAAGGGAGGTGATTGGGGCGGAGGAGGAAGTTTTGCGGCAGGAAGTTCTTAGTGCTGGCGGTGGTCCTCTACGTACGGCATCGTCCACAGCAGGAACTACACTACGGGAGTCCCAGGAACAATTCTACACGCCGCAAAACGTCAGCGCAGCGTCGTCCACCGAGTTTGCGGCCAACGAACTCGCCGGTGCTGTCGCGGCCGGAACTTCCCCAAGTCCGACAAGGATGAACAATAAGGTGCTCGCGGAGAAACAACCTCCGATCCAGGCCAGTAGTGGCACCAGCACGCCGACCAGAACGATGAATAAAGCTCTCAATCGAGCGCGAACCACGCCTCCATATGCCACGATACCGGAGGAGGAGTTGGAGAAAATGAAAGATCAAGATGACCGGCGCCCAGACTCCCTGTCCCGTTCGCCCCGTACTAGAGGTCGGGGGTCCACCATCGAGGAGAGAGACGAGGCAATTCAGACGTCGATTATCCGGGAAGACCGCAGCGGCAGCCGCAGTCGGCGGCCCAGCAACGAGGAGGTCTCGGTTTCCATTTCCGCCCGCCAGCACGGCGTGTCCGTGGCATCGGATTCCGTCCGGGTTGCGGGCGCTTATTCGCCGAAGCGGATTCCGGAAGACGACCCGGACCTGCTGGAGTTGAAGGCCTTGTGGAACAGTTCGTTCCAGAACTCGCCGAGATTCAAAAAGAAGACGCTCCACTCGGACGAACGGTCGGTACATCGATTGTACTCCCCAAGCTCCGACCGGTCCCGGTCACATTCGTTGAGCTTGAATTTGGGTCCCGGGATGTCGGGCCCACCACCCGGTAGTAGTACTTCTGGAGGTCCTGCCTCCTCGAGGACGCGGAATAAAGGTCGTGGAAAGAGCAGGGGAGGTGGAACGAATACGATGCGAAGTTCCCTGCAAAACCGGTCGTTGTTCCCAGCCAATGTGTCGCGGATCGACCAGGATCAAAGTTTGATGGAGGTGGACCAAACGCTGATCGACCAACTGAACACCAGTAATGTGAAGGGCACAGCTATCGCAAGAAAAATCTGTCTCACTGTAAACTTGTGAGGCATAGATTGCAACACAGACGCATGTGTCTTGCTACACACGCAACACATTGGGTTTTTCAACGGGTTTTCCCTTAGGAAGTACGCATGGCACGTTGTCTTTGTCATGTGCTGTATTAACGAAGAACTTGTAATGCAAAACTTGCAAAAAAATCGATATCGAAATCCTTACAGTGAAACACTTTTTTCTCACGATAACAGCCAGCAATCCGGGAGGCAACTCGACCCCGGCGGACGACAGTCTATCGGTACCGAGTAGCACGAAAAGGACCAGTCCGGGTGGAGTAGCTCCAGGCGGGAATGTTGGAGGTGGCGGGTCGCCTTTGGAAAACTATAGCAATTCCGTCGGGACGAGCAAAATGTCCTCGCCGGGCAGCGGGGATGTGAATATGACGACGGTAAAAATCTACTTGTTGTGAATCAATCTGTAGTACTGCTTTTACTTTTTTATTTTTGTTTCTAGCTTCACAACTGTAGGCCGCTGTCGTGTCAACATAATTCATTGAGAATGAGGATCAGTGGTCGTTTGGAAGCAAGTACCCTGCCTGAATTTTATCACGACCTCATCATCTTTGCACAATTTCAATTCCACAGCTTGGGCCCGGCGGCTCCTCTCCAAAAGTCCGGGAGCCCGTTTCCAGCCGGGGGAACCGGTACACGAAAAAAGTGAAGGAGGACGACCCGGACCTGCTCGCGTTGAAGCAGATGTGGACTCCGTTCCAGATCCGCCCACTCGCCGCCAACCGTGGCGCCAGCCAGGACCGCGTGGTGGTGACGCACGGGGACTCGCCCTACAAAAACACCACGCGGTCCCGAACCCAGTCCGGCTCGCCGAGTCGGAAGCGGCGGAACAGCGCCAACGGGGATGTGCTGCCGTGGAGTCAGCAGGGGACTACAACTGCTGCGGGTGGTGGAGTCGGAACTGGCGTCGTTCTTGCGCCTGCACCAGCGGTGGCTTCAGACCAAAACCCAAACGAAGAAATAAAAAGTGCGGAAGGTGGCCCTGCTCTGCCGAAAGACAGCAACGATGGTCCGGGGTTCGTGTTTTACAAGGAACAAAACACCAGTCTACTCGTTGAAGATGAAGATCCGCCGGCCCTGGAACTCCCAATTCCAGTAGCGCAGGAGGAAAGGAGCAGCATGGTTATTAATCAAAGTGTCCTAAAACTTGACAAAGTTGTTGTTGCACCAAAACAACAAGAAATAAAACGTCGAACGGGAGCAGATGCAGGAGACCACGAAGTTTCTTCAAGAGTAGATCTTGACATAACCGAGTCAAGAAACAGTAGCAAGGAGCTGAGCGGCATGGTAACGCCGCAGATGATCGAGTCCATGTTCTCGTCCTCCAAAAACAGCAACTTTTTTGACAGCACCGGAGGACCGCAACAGCCCCTGAAAAAGCTAATCCCGGAGCAGGTGGTGGAGAGATTGCGGTCCCGGGCGATAGCTCTGAAGGCACAGCAAATGAAAGAGAAGGAACTGCTCAATAGCAGTGTGGTTCTTCCTGGTGGTGGTAATTCTGCTAGTACGGAAACAGCTACGAATTATGTCGGTGCGGCACCGGCTGCGTCGTCCACTTCTCTACTTTCAACATCCGAGCAGCCAGGAAGCGCGCACGCAAACTCGGCGTCTGCCCAGGTTGCAGCTGGAGGTCCTGGCGCGCTGCACCAGAATAAGGGTTTTCGCCCGTTGTCCCGCACTTCTTCTCGCGGCCGCGGAATTGCCCCCGGCACTACGCGAATTGCAAGCGGGCTGAGTCAATCGATGGTTTTTTCCGGCACATCGACAAACACTTCGATCAACCGCACAAACTCCGCCGGCAAGAGCGCGTTTGGTGCGCAGCGAAGCAACAGCACTGCAAACAGCCGCGGTAGACTGCAGCACCAAACTGGTGGCTTCAGCCGCAGCAGCGCTGGCGACTACGTCGTGCCTGCAAATTCCTTTGCCGCCAGCCGGGAACGCGAGGCCGCACAGTCAACGATCAGTTTGCTGGGGGGAAACGCGAGCTTCAAGGGCGGAGTACGACGGTCCTCTTCTGTCAACGCACTAAGAGGGCGAGGAGTTGCAGCTGGACCGGGCCAGCAGCAGCACGTAGCTGTCGGCGCAAGTAGACCTAGTACAGGTCACACCGTCGAAGAGGTCCGTCGGCGAAAGGGCGGCGCGCCGTATCGGGTGCCGAGTCCGGGGAAGGGTGGACCTTCAAATAGGAACAGCAACGGTGTGAGGAACGGGAATGTCAACAGAATGTCAAGCGGGCCCAGTCAACATCACGCATACCAGCCACCGACTCGCATCGTTAGCGTCAACATGCCATCGGTTGCCACAACAACTGGCCCACCTTCGAATTTGCGACAAGTAGCAGGAAGCACAGTTACTTCTTCCGCAAGCTGCCAACCTAAGAGCCCCGCAGTTGCAGCACAAGATGCGGCACTAGCATCGTCCAGCAACCCGATGAACGGCTCCCTCGTAGTTGTCCACCCGCATAAAAACACCTCATCTGCTTCTGCGCCCTCGGCCGCAACCCCGGGCGCTCCGAGCACAAAACGACCCAGTCCTCTGACCAGCTCGAAGCGTCCCAGCCCTTTGACAAGTTCGAAGCGCCCCAGCCCGCTGCAGCAGCAAGACAGTACCAGGTCGCACTTGCTCAAGCTGGCGCACCAGAGGAGGCAAGGGTCTATGACTTTGTCAGAAATCCGGCAGATCAAAAGCAGGAGCAAGCAGGGGGTAATCAAAATTGAACTGTTTTTTTCCATGTTTAGACGTCTGTTTTTTTTCATTTTTTCTGCCTGCAGAAGTCCCTCGTCCGCAGCAGTACTTCTTTCACTCTTCCTCTTGATGATAAAGTTATTATGATGAAGATTGGCCAGACGACGTTCCATCTCCACAACGGAATATCAGCCCACCGTCTCCGAGGTTCGGCACCAACATGCGAAAGAGAGACGAGAAGCGATGGAGGCGGCACAGGAGGAGGTTTTGCGACAGAAGGAGCTGCGCAGGGAGAATAAGGAAATGCTGGAACGAAGGTAGGGTGAGTTTGGTCATCCAAGTCATCGAGGAATGTTGCCATTGTCCTTCATCCCACCAGTCGTCTCTTCACGAAACAATCGGTATAAATCTTTTATAAAGGCAAGAAAAAATCTATCACAGTGTCTTCGAAGAGCCATCGTTCACTTTCTCCCGCACGGAGACGCAAAGCATGTCAAACCTCACCGGCTTTGACGCCGACCAGTTGCAAATGAATTCCAGTGGGGTGGAAGTGGTGCCAAAGAAGGACTTCTTTCCATGGGCGTGCAAGAGTCAGGTGCGTTTTTGATTTGAAAATGGCGTCGCAAATTCTTGGTGAAGCAACATGTTGTTATAAGGCGACTCGACGAAAGATCGAAATCAAATATCAAAATTATGGATAAACAGGGCGGCAGCGCAGCCGTATCGCCACATGAGTAAAGGGCCGATGACGGAGGTTCGGTGGAACGGCTCTTCACGCTTGAGTAGATGCAGGGAAATCATTCTCACATTGAACTTCTTTTTTTCTTGTTGGTCACACAACATTTTCAGGTAAGAAGCAAGAATCGGAAGCATGGAAAATGCCGCAGCTTTTTTCTCTGTGGTTCCGGAAAGTCCATTTACAGTAGGTACAGAACAACAAACAGATGTAAAACCTGAGCTTCTTCTCGCTACATCAAGATCAGAGAAACACCAATGTACTAGGTCAGTGCGCGTTTCGCCTTTGACAGTATCCTCTTATTTTTATAACCACCAGGGTAAGCTGGTGTTGCTACACCATTCATTCAACGAGAGATATTACCGAAAAATGAGAATACAGAAACTTGATAACTTTGCGGTTTCTACCACTATTTGAAAATTTAATAAAGTTTGAGCTTGAAAGAAGATATTAATTCCGAGGCGTTTTTCTTTATTCAATGCGAACTTTTTTACCGCGTTTTTTTCCTACACCGACTCTTCCAGCACCTAATGACGCATTTCGGCACCTAATGACAGATATTCTTCGTTATCGTTTCAGTTCTTCTTCTTTCAACCTGTCACAATTTCGTCCGAGAGCTTCTATCTTTGTCGTGAACTTCGTTTCTTTTCTTGATAAACCAAAAGCAGCTTCATCATCAAATGCCAAACAAGGGATGACCGACGAATTGTAGTCGTTGCCAGTACAAGACTGCTAATGCAACAAGCAGTAGCGAAGTAGAACTCAAATTTATGAATGAAAATGTTAGACCGAGAAAACAATGAAGTTCTACTGCTCGGATTAACAAGTCCGACTACCATGGGAGTTGCACGGTCTAGTTCAGTTGTGTGGTTCGCCAGAAACCAATGACCACTAGGCTCTTGTTTTGGGCCGCTGAAGTAGCTCACCATCAAGTAGTAAGTATTGCAAGCTGTGGGAGATGAAAAAAGCAACTCCAAGCTGGAAAAAGGATCCACCCGCTTTGTGGATTCTATTTCGAGTTTTTTACATTTCCATTTAATGCTTCTTTTTGATCATATCACACTGCAATTTTGTTTTTGCAACAGGACCTCAATACTTTCTTGTCACCCATCGTTCATTTTCTACCCACGCATGGCTTTACGCGTTTCTTTCCCCATATCTGTGTATCGGACCCCACAACAAAAAAGCGCTTTTATCCAACAGATGACATATTGAGAATGAGCCACTTGCTCAAAGAGGCCTTGTTTGGAACGAGAAGGGCGGTCGAACTTTTTGACGCAGGAAGCGAAAGCTGCTGCGCTCCAACTGTTTTGTGTAACTAGTACCAAGTAGTCTCATCTTTAACGAAAGTTACTATCAGGACCACCTTGCAACACCCTCATTATCATGACCACAGCGGGCTCCACCCTGTTTGTCGCGTTTCGCCTTGCCGGCGTCACGGCGGCGTTCCTTCTCGCACAGCAAGTCTGCGCGACGGTCGCACTGCCAATTTTTCTGTCACTGCTGGTCGCGTGGACCGTCGGGATAGACGCAGATTTGAAAAACTTTGTGGCTTCCGATAGTCGTGCTGCTTCGAAAGTAGAAAGTTCTTCTGGAAAGCAGAACCAAAAGGACGGCTGCTCACCGGACGAAAAAGGTGAAGATGACCGCCCACCAGGAAAACCACGAGAAAGGACGTCATCCTCTGAGCACCAGAAAAAGCATCGCAAAAATTCTTCGCACAGCGCTGGTAGCAGTAAGAGCAACGAGTCGTCTGAGGCAGATCAGTACGTGAAAGTAAAGAGCTCGTCTGCTTCCTCGGCATCTAGACCGTCCGCAACTTTTTCAGGAGCTGCAACGACCTCAGGAGGTCCAACGCGGCGAAAATCAAGGACAGAAAGCGAGGAGTCGTTCGAGCTCGTAGACAAGGACGAAGGCGGTGGACCAGAACATGGAATGAATAGCAAAACAAATGCAGGATCATCAGAGAAGTCCACCTCGATGGCAACAAATGAAACATGGCTTGGTGAACAACAAGAAGACCACTCCGCATTGAAGAAGCCCTCGTCCATTCCGGTCTTGATCACGAAGAACCCCAACAGCGACAACGACGAGCACGAGGAACAGGAGGATAGAGAAGTGCATTATAGGACAACTACTGACATGACACCAATGATGAATAGCAAAAATACAGGAAACGTTTCCACAACGGAGCCAGAGGAGCCAGCGGCGAGCTCGACTTCGAATTCCCCCCAGTTGCTGTTTCAGCAGGATGCGCGAGATGAAACAGTTGATGATAAACCAGGTGGATTAAGAACAACGAAACAGGACAAGAAAGCTGTCTCGGGTTCAACTCTAAGTTCCTCCTCATCAAGCTGCAATTCCTCTTCAAACAACAAAAAAGCGACAACCGCCCGCAAAAACAGCAAAAATCGCGAAGACGATTCACCGAAAATGATCGTCACAAAAGCAGCTGATTATGATTACAACTCCGATGATGATGAAGATCACGCCAGAAGTAGTGACGAAGATGACATGCGTGGTCAGCAGGACCAGTCGTCTTCCCCTTCCCCAAGTACCACAAGATCGCGCAGAAAAAAATCAACCTCCTCAAGTCTGAATAGGAACCAGAATAAAGCGAACTCAACATCAAATCAACTACTAGACGGCAGCCCCAGCAAGAACCAAAAGCACCTGCCAGCGACCATCTCCGGGGCTTCGAGCCTATCTGCTGGTAGCGTGGAGTCGGTTACGGTGAATGATGCGGGTGGAGATGGAGAAAATGATTTTCACAAAGCCGCAGACGGGGTCGATGGGTATTTCGTGGGAGACGATTTCACGATTAAAAAGGGCGAGAACCACGACAGGAGTCCGGGGTCCTCAGTGGATATCAGCGAGACCGGGGTACTTATAATACGAGTGATATTTTTTTGGTCCGACGAGTCATCATGCGAAAAATAATCGCAGTTCTTGTGCTTGTGCTTGCATGTACGAGTGAGTAAGTTCATTGTATCTCTATCTTCCGTTACGTCGCTGTTACTCCAGGCCCGCGACGCAGGCGACCTGAGTAGCGACGAAGATGTTGACCAGCGGCAGCCGTCCGCGAAGGATGACGACGACGGGAACATGTTCGATCCGGCAAAGGCCGCAGAGTGCAAAGAGCAGGGAAACAAATACTTCAAGGCGGGAGAGTACAGAGTTTCTTTTGATCATGTGCATGTGCTTGTTGGTACACTACTATCTTCCCGTGCACCGAATGCGAATTACAATTCTGATCGTACATGATTGGTCTTCTAGCAGCTGTTAGTTCTTTCGGCTGACTGTGCACAAGAAGAACAGCAACGTTCGAATTTTCTCCTGCTGCAAGGGAACAAGAATCTGAAAGAAGACCCCCACGAATATAAAGAAATCTACTAACCAGGTTCACCCTCGCCGCGGAGTGTTATTCCGACGCGATTGCGTTTTGTCCGACCAGCGAGAAGCAGCTGCTCGCCGTGTACCACGCCAACCGTGCGGCCTGCTACATGAGTTTAGACGAAGTGGAGATGGCCATCCACGACTGCACCGACGCGGTGGAGTACGATCCGAGTTACGTCCGCGCGTGGCAGCGGAAGTGCACTGCGAACGAGAAAAAGGGACGGTATCACGACGCACTGGACGACAGTTATGGATGTGTCAGGATTGAAATCGACAAAGTTGAAATAACTTGCAATGCATAAAATGGATGAAAGTTGCAACCCAGTTTCCAAGTGGCGCATGACAAGTTTGGGTAGAGCCGAGATCCAGTTTGTCACGCTGTTTGGGTAAGGAAGACGTCTTCTGTCATGCTACTTTAGCAGCTCTATTTCTACCCCGAAATAGGCTTACAATCTGCCTCCCTTGCCTACTCTGCAAGACAGGCATTTTCTGCGTTGCATTTTATGCATGACTTTGACGATTTCAATCCTGACAGTTCCATAACAGTAAAAAACTCATGGAGCTCACACCGGAGGAAAAGAAGAAAGCGCCTGAGTACTTGTTACTATACGACTTTTGAATTCATTTTCGTTCTTGTTTTATTACATTGCTGCGACATTTTCAGCATCGTATCGAGTGTAGTTTTCGAATACGTTGTATGTGCATCGCAGCATGACCAAATGTTGAAATCGTGTCAGGTTCAAGGAGCTTCTCCGAAAACACGCGTATTTGAAGACGAAATCGGAGCAGCAATTCGAGAAGGAGAAGGCAGAAATGGTGGGCAAATTGAAGGACCTGGGAAACACAGTGCTCGGCAAATTTGGCATGTCGCTCGATAATTTTCAAGTCCAGCAGCAGGAAGGCGGGGGGTATAGCATCAATTTCAAGAAGTAAGGAACTTGGAGTAGAGAGAGAACGTGGATAATTGAAGAAAGAAAGAAAGAAACCCGCAAAAAACACTTCTGTTTACAATTGCTCTTCTCGTACTTTCCAATGGAGCTCCAAAGAAACAAATAAAGTTCCGAGAAATTTTTTGTCTTTAATCCTTTTGGCAGACGTGTCTTGCTTCTGCTTCCTCTTCCACTGAGGTCTTTGCGGATCCTTGACAGTATTGCAACAAGCGATCAGTTCTGGAAAAAATTATGGCACAACTACCACAAAAGGATCCTGATCCAAGACTATCAATAGAGGACAGAAGGATCTGCTCTAAGTCGATCGAAATCATGATGAAATACGGAGCCGCGAACCACCTATCGCGATCGATCAGTTTCTTTGTAAGCAAGTATCACTTGTTGTGGTGTAGCGTGATTCGGTAACCGAAACCGAGATTCAGACGCGATCTGAGTTCTGTTATCAGTCCTCGTCAAATGAAGACAAACCAAATGCCGACTTCTATTCGAAAAATCGAAGCAATTATTTGGTGCTCACGGAATGAAACACCAGAACAGTGAAGACTCAAATTTCCATTCAGCAGCGACCACATGATCTCACCGGAGTATTTACTTTCTGCACGACTGTATCTGTAGCGACACACATTGTTTGAAGAAGATTCGTGATCAGCCATTGCATCTGTATTTCAGCGAATCTAGTTTACGAAATCTGCTAGCCTTCTAAGGGTTCTCGAAAAATGAAGAACCTCCGCAACGTGGTGAAGCGCCGCACCCATCTGGAGCGGCACCAGCCGAAAGCGCGACAAAAGCTCGGGTTGTTGGAGAAGAAGAAGGATTACTTGCAGCGTGCGAGAGATTATCATAAGAAGCGCGACTATGTGGCCACTCTCCAGGAGAAGGTGCGCCAGAAGAACCCGGACGAATTCTCGCACAAGATGCTCCGCGCGAAACAGGACGAGAAAACGGGAAAATTCAAAAAGCTGCTGTCCAAAGCGAGCTTGATCGGAAACGGGCGGAAAGTCGAGAAGCTGTTGGTTCACGAAAGCACAAGTAAGAATAGTAGAACATCAGCGGAAAAATTATCGAAGGAACAGCAGATCCGGGCGATGCACTTTGACCACCTGTCAAAGGAGCAGCAATTCATCGCGGAAACAACGGACAGAAACTACGTCGCGACGCGGTTGCAGATGGACAAGAAGCAGGTCGAAAAGCGCAGAGAGAACCTACACATGATCGGGCTCAAGGACCCGAATCAGAAGCACGTTACATTTTCGGACGAGGAGGGAGAAGATGAGCGTTTTACTGGCAGCAAGAAAAACAGAAATTCTGCTCCGGGAGGGAACAAGCGGACGGAGAAGAAGCCAAAGTCCGTCAATCATGACGAGGAACTACAGGATGAGCAGTACGATTCGGAAGTGCGAAAACAGGTGAATGCCAAAGATTCCGCTGTCGGGCAGGCGCGGCACGAGAGCTATCGGCAATTGCTGCACTACAGTACCCGGGCGGAGAAACTCAGTGGTGTTTTGTCTGCGATGGAGAACCGGAAGCAGGCACAGGAGAAGGGTAAGAAGCAGCCAGTTAAGGATATCGACGGAAAGGTCGTGCAATACAAATTCGCGATGAAACGGGCAAGGTGAAGAAGATTTCATGTTGAAACTCGCTTGTTCTTGTCGACGGATTAATATGTACTTGTAGTCCTTTACTAGGCTCATTGCCACCTGTAAACTGTCCTCTCCTGGCAGATTGAAAGGCCGGTTTGCAGTCATACGATATCATGCGCAAACATCATCATGTGCGTGATATGCATTGATGAGATTCAGATTTCAACAAAGAAGACTCATTTTCATTCCGAAAGAGAGTAGAAAGCGTGTTCATCTTGCAAGCTAAGTAGTCGAAACAACCGGTATTGATACGAAAAACCTTTCGCACGTCCGTTGACGTTTTGCTATCGTGCTTGTACTTGTGATTTTTCAGTATGGAGGTACACTCTGCGCGCTGTTTATGTCGTGAAGTTCGTATGTAGTGAGGTCACGAACGTTCTAATCTAGCGATCTTTTTGCCATGTCTTATCCAAAACGACCGGCAGTTTTCAAGTGGCCGGAGATGTTTTTGAGCATAAAATATTTCCATTTATCAAGCGGCCGGGGCTTTGTTGTCAAAAAAGCCCGAGCCAATTCTATCGATTCACGCTTGATAAAACGACGCAGCGGAGCCGGCAAAAGGGGCGCCCTTCTGAGGCGCCCGCCGCATCTGTTTCCGTCGATTTGGGGCGCCCAAAAAGGGACGCCCAAAAAGCAGCCCGCCGAAAAAAACAGCGAATCCGCATAGTATGGGTCTCATTTTGGCCCACATTCGGGCCTCGCAAAAGACGCCACCAAAATCCGCCATTTCAGAGGCGGACTGAAGGCCACAAGATGCGGCATTTTGCCAAAAAAAAAAACAAAAAAACAAAGTTCGCCAAAAGCAAAAAGCCAATCCGCATGCTATGGGCCCGATTTGGGGCTCCCAAGGGTCCGTCCCTGGCGCGGGCCCTGGCGGGGCCATAGCATGCGGGGAAGGTTTTTCGATTCGAAACCAAATGGAGGCCAGCGCTGGAGTGAGATTTTTAGCGACCGCCGTGCCGTCGTGCATAACATTACTCGCGACGGCATGGTGGGCAGAGAAGTTGCGTCTTTTTTGACGTGAAGACAAAAAGACCGCCATGACCTCACTACCTCCGCGGACGCGGCTATTATTGGTAGTCGTTGCCTCTTCGATGATGTGCATCGTCCACCTTCAAGAATTTCGTACTTGTTTAATATTGCGCTCTCGTTCGTCATATTGAAATTGAATTGTCCTGCCTTGTTTGTTCATCTTCTCTGCGGTTGTATGTCTGTCTACGTACATAAGTATCGACCTTCAGTGGAGTGCACCGTGCCTCGACAGCTCTTTCCGCGTTTCTCATTCGCGTTTCTTATCCCCGCCCTTGCAGGGAAGGGGGGCTACCAGCAGGTAGTCAATTGTTCGGCTGCGAACTACATCAGAGCACAGACTTCGGACACGGAAAGTCTGTCCGTCTTGCTAACGAACAGCCCGCCCTTGCAGGGAAGGGAAGCTATCGGATGCTAGTTAATTAGAACAAAACGCCTCGCCCTTGTAGGGAGGGGCGCCTAGCACAAGCTCGCAGCTGGTGCAAAAGTCTCTTCGCATAGCCGACCACGTAGCGGAAGACATTGAGCGAGACGCAGCCTGCTTCCCACAGGGAGCTAGACACACCGGCCCCGGCTTCCTGGGTGCGGGTCTCAACGCAGTTAGGTTGGCCAGCAGCTAGCTAGCTACCTACCGCGCGCGCCCCTCAGCGCTCGCAAGCACCAGGCGCAACGGCGCAACCCTGAGGCGGAGTTGGCGCGTCAGAGCACGCGGCCACTGCAGCAATAGGGACGCACGCCAAGCGCAGGCGCTAACGGCACGAAGGGCCGCGACTGCCAAGAACCAACAAGAGGCAGCCGGGAGCTACCCCAGTTCTTCGCCCGCGTGGCTGTACTGCTGTGTGTGGTGGCACCGGCTTCGCCGGGGGACCCGTTATCTTTCGTAGCTTGTCTTCTCTCTGTCTAGTCTTCCGCATCGCGCGGGCCTTGTGAGGAATGCGAGCCCAGACGGGAGAGCATTGCGGCGCCCCTCCTCTTCTGTCTAAGAAGCTGGGCAGACGAGGAGGGCGCAAAGCATCCGCGGAAGCGCAGGATGCCCCCCGACCGCATCACCTACAGGCTAGTAGCTTGTGACCGATGTGCGCCGGCACTTCGCGGCAAAATCGAGCAACACGGCGCCAGCAGCGAGAATCGCCTTGATGTGGCCGTCAGGAACAAGGAAGAGCTTCCAACTACTCAGCATAGATACAAGCAGGCACTTGCGCGCTCTTGGAAAATCGATAAGGAGGTATCTACTGGCAGACATGTGTGAAATCATAGCAATAGTGTGCAAACAAGTCTTCAAACTGACCCACGCGCTCGCCTCTTCCAGCATTACCATTAGAAGAAGTTTTTGAGCTAGTTAGTACATCATGGCAGGAAATACAACCGCCGCTCAGCATCCATTTTTAAGGCGTTTTACACATCTACTAGTAGTTCTTAAGTTTCGACATACTCTTTGCAGCTACAACACAACAACCGCGAACGATGTGCCACTGCAGGTGCAGCTAAGTAGCGAACTTTCGCAAGTAAACGAAAACGACAAGTACTGCGGTCCTTCGTGTGGCCAGTACAACCTGCTGCGTATTCTGGAGGAGGAAACGGGGCAAGGAGTAGCTTGGTACTACGAGGATAATTCGGGTGCAGAAGAACAAGAAGTAGATGATGACAATAACTCGTCTCGACGAAGTTCTTCTACAACTTGGGACCCGACTTCTCCCAGCGCATGGGAAGACTGCGAGAAGACGGAAGCGAATTATAGAGATAAACTTGCGGGAGCGGCGGGTGGGACTAATAAAGAAGAACAAAAGGAATCAAAAGCGCATCATGACTCGTGTGCCTTCGAAACGACACAGAAATTGTTCGACCGGTGTTGGAGTGCGGGCTGCGATCCCGTGCTGCGTTCCGCGCGGCTGCACGGGAAGATGAAGGACAATGAGGACCAGGAAGAAGAAAAGCAGTACATGCTACACCAGAGCAGAACCAGATACCATAGCAGCTCGGAAGTCTATCCTTGGACTGACTGGTCACAGCTGGCGCCAGGGGGCTGGGCGGATCTGCCAAAGTGGAACGAGACGATCGTGCCGGAGTTGCAGCAAATGGTTTTTAAAAATACGCAGAATGACAACATGAAGAAGTATTACGCTGTTTCCCTGGCGTGCATGCCGAGACCCTGCCCGTTGTGGCCGTTCGACTCTTATTCAGAATCTGTTTGGACGGAGCACAACGAAACAATTCAAGAATGGGAGGCCGAGTGCCACGAAACAGCCTGCTGCGGGGTCATGAAGTTCAATTTTTTTGGACCTGTGGAAGGTTCCAGAGTTCGGGAGTGTGTGCCGCAACATCGGTTATGGAAGGAAAAAGGAGCTCTTGCCCATTTTTGCTGACACGTCTCTTTGCTGCTTCTTTTTATGTGTGTTTTGAAATTTTTATTATATTGCATGCGCAGAACAAAGAACACGACTACATCTACATCACGTTCGGAACAAATTGTTCTTTTTCTCGAACACGAGTGGCTGGGTGTTGTATTTTGGATGTTGCATCAGCATCAAAAAAGAAGATGAGAATAAAATAAAATTTAAGAATTTGCGAAACACTGTCACCGTGCTACTACGTGCTCTTTTTTCCTTGCACATCAGTCCAACCTGACAGAGTATTTGGCCGGCGGCAAAAACATCAAGCGAATTGAGCAAAAGAAAGACGCTTCGGTATCAACGGAAGAGGCGAGGCGAAGACAAGGTCACATAGTCTCTCGTCGGCCGGCAACGCGGCCCGCGCCGGCCTCGTCTGGATCTCAGGATGACACTTCTGATGATCAGGCAGGAGCTTCAGATTACGAGGATGAATACGAAAAACTGCTTCGCGTAACGTCCCCCGAATTTTTGCTAGCCAGCTCGAGAGGCGGCGAAGAACTCAACCCGGGGGAAGTACTAGACGAAAATGCAGGAGGAGGCCTCGAGGCCGGCTGCGCCTGCGGCGAAGGTGGTCTGTTTTTGCAGAATAGTATACCTAATACTTCTTCTACAGCTGCTGTTCGAGGAGAAGTAGACAGAAATGAAGCCACAATGGACGAGGGGAAGCCGAAAATAGATCCGACAGGCGGCGAAGAGAAAAATCGTTCTGGTCGTGAAGCAGCAAGTCGTCCAGTGTCATCATCATTCTTGTCAGGAATCACTTCCAGTAGTGCGGTCCTTCAACCTGGTAGAACTAGAACAACATTCCCACACGAACACCACGACCACACGAGCAGACTAGACTGTATCAGATCCTGCGCATCGAGGACAACAAGGGGAGCAGCCAGACAACTAGGACGGAAAAACATCGACGGCGAGCAGGAACAAGACGGAACACCTGTACTAAATCTGGTCAGCCCTACGCCAAAGTCAAAGTGGTCTACGAGAACATCAGAACAAAGCGCGCAGCGGGGCGGGACGGAGAAAAAGAGTCAGGATGATTTTCAGGATATTGTGCTCGGTCCTGCCGTTCTTGACTCTTCTGTGGAAGAGCTGGAGTCGATGCTGATGGTGTAAGTAGATGAACACTTCTGCCTCCGGAGCTCGTTGTTGGTCAGACAATCGCAGACCTATACCATAGTGCATGAGCATTCTTACATGGAGGTCTTGTACACGATTGCTCAGGTTCACATTTCTTTTCTTGACGAAAAGGGTCCTCGATCTATTCCTGTCTATTTACAACATGGATCGGGGGCGTTTGTTCTTTGTGCTGGCGGCTTTTTAGTGGTTGTGGGGGAAGTGGTTATTTCAGGAGCGGCACCACCGCCGAGCTTGATGCGAAGCCAAACCGCTCTGCCTTGTTGCCATTCGTTCTCGTTTCTGTCTTTCACGTCCCTGACAGAAGGAAAAAAGACTTCTAAGACACTGCTATCTAGACTCAGCGTCTTCGTCCGTACTAGTATGTAACACACGCGTCGTCAACACAATCATCAGCAGAGTCGTATCGTCCACAAGCACAAGTTGTGCCGCGGCTTTTTCTTTTCGTTATCTGCTTGTGCACGGCTGGCGCTCGCTTCGTTTCTTTCTGCAGTGACTCGTACATTCGCAATGTAGTACTTATTTGTCTGATCGATCACGAACTAGCATGTTTTGCGCATAAGCAGATCTTCAATCCAGTTTTTCTTTTTCGCCCCCTATCATCTACACCGGACGTATTATGTTGGTTCTACGCTTATTTATTTGACGTTGCGAAACTTGAAAGATACTGATGAAGATTGAATCAAAACCAGCCCATGGCACGAGCAACTGATCATGCCACTGCCCACCACCCACGAAAAATGCATCTAGGTGGCCTTCTTCGTCCAGTTCATTTCGGCGCAGTCGCGACGTCGGCATTGTTGCAGCTGGTCCGCGGCACAGGAGGAGGAGAGGAATTCTGCGAGACGTGTGCGCCTTACAATTTGTTTCGCATTGTCGATTTGAACACGGGGCACGGAGATGCGTGGTATGACGCGAGGGCGGACCCTGCTGAGATCAGCGAGTGGGATGATGCTATCGAAAATTGCGAAGACGGAGAGGACCGCGCTCGGTGTACAAGACGAGCGACGCAGAAATTGTACGATAAATGTCAATATGCATTGGCAAAAACGTCCTCGTCGTAGTATTAATTGCGGCCCAGTTTTCTTTCGGTGCATATGCATTTGCCCACACGTCGAATTCATTGAATAAAAAAGCGATGCTCTCGCGGCTCTCCGTCTCCTGCTGATTTTACTGAGATTTATGATCATCGTCA
>JACKZZ010001926.1_pt1 | contig 30165 bp, 34 predicted proteins | sample 8027871 | NCBI WGS metagenome assembly JACKZZ01 (sample SAMN15724774, study PRJNA655200) | protist metagenome | isolation source: fluorescence activated cell sorting (FACS) single amplified genomes of... | place: USA: West Boothbay Harbor, Gulf of Maine | collected 2000-07-19
CTTTAGAAAAAGATTTGTATTGCATGACTGCAATTCCTACGAGCACGATACTTTTGCACAGGATAACGAAAAAGCAAAATTGACGGAGGAAGAGCTACAGCACTATTTGGACTTAGAACAAGAATTGGAACAGGAGGTCAGGGAGGCTTCGGCGGCTTCTGCATCCTCTGCATGTAGTTCGGGACGAGATGTTGCAGCTGCGGCCGCGGCGGTCGGTTCTTGTGCAGCAGGACTAAAACCGACAGAAGGCGGCGCAGCTGATGTTCCGGCGTCTTCTGCGGTAGTACCTGGAAATAAAAACCAGCAACAGACGAGTGCGGTTGCAGGTCCTAGTGCGAAGGATAAAAGTGTTGAACAAGAGGGAAACAAGAACGACACAAGCCCCGACATGAGCAAATACAGCTGCACGCTAGATTGGTTCAAGGAAATGCAGGAGCGGCACAGGCAAAAAGGAGTGACCCGCGCCGATGCGGTAAAAAACAAAACGGCTGGCGTCTTGCCCGGCAGTCTGGCCAATAGTGGGAGCAGTAGTAGTACAACAAAAACTACCGGAAAAGTATCATCTTCAGCGAAGTTAATAGTACCGGCCGGAAAGGCCGCAAAGCTAATAGTACCGGTGCGGAAAGTGCCGCCCCTGACCCAGTATCCTGTGCATAAGTATCGTACTACTCGTACGAATTGCATTTATGCATTACAAATACAAATCTAATTCCTAAGGCAAATCCGCATTACAAATTCAATTTGTAATGCTGAGGCAATTTGTATTGCAGTTACTACTAGTTGTACGATGCTTTTGCAGTTCATACCCAGTTCCCAGTGGCGAAGGTGAAGGAAGTCACAGCTTTCGCGATAAAGAAAAAACCCTGGATGAATGTGTGTCCAGTGGTCGGGGACGTGAAGAAAGGTAGTACTGCGGCCGCGGGTGCAGCGGGTGCGGGGGAGAAAATATTAAAGCAAAACGCCAATAAAAATGCCGCGTCCTCGTCTAGCAGTATGGCGACGTCGTCCCGGCTGCAGCTGCCCCCGGGCAACAAGAAAAGCGAAGCAGGAAAGGCCACAACTGTTTTTAGCGAAAATGTTGTGGAATCACACAAGCAGAGCGCCCGAGGAAGACGGAGTTTATCTCGCAGTCGGAGCAGCAGCCGTAGCTCACGTGGCCGCGCCCGGGGCAGCAGTCGGCCCCGCAGGAGATCTGCTGCGCGGGAGGACCGCAGTAGAAGCAGGGACAGGACCGGCCGCAGACGAGATACGAGTAGAAGTAGAAAACGCAAGAATAGCCGGCGAGGAAGGGACAGTAGACGTAGAAGACGCAGGTCTCGCTCTCGGGGGCGTGGCAGGGACAGCAGAAGAAGATCTCGACGACGGAGGTCCACCTCGCGGAGCCGCCGATCTTCTAGTACGCCTAGTCGAAGAAGAGACCGCGCGCGGAGTCCGGATAGGCGGAGAAGCCGGACGCCGACCCCACGCAGTAGACGGGAGAGACGCGGCGGTGGCGTCCCCAGTCCGAGTGCTAGCGCGGAAGATGAATTGGTGATGCAGGTCCAGGAGCATGATGGCGGGGAACCAATCATCACAAGAACATCAAGCGGCAACAAGAAACAAGAAGAGGTGACTGGTGCACCACCTACTGCTGTGAATTATGCCGCCTTCAGTCTGCCGAAAGGCAAAGGGCCTGGACCCCCAGGAGGCGGTGTTCATTTGGATGGGCTAGTACAACCACAAGAAGTCGCTGCTAAGACGGAGGAAAATAAAGGACAACCATCAGGTGAAGATCAAGTAGGCGTTAACAAGAATAACAGCCTCAATGATGATGAAGAAAAACGAATGAAAAGGATGTTGAGGACGGAGGAAGAAAAACAAAAAGGTAGGAAGGCACTGCTACAGGCTTTGGAGAACGATATGTCAGAGGAAAAAGACGAAGAAGGAGGAGAAGATGGTGGTCCACATACAGCTGACTTGGAGGAGGTAGTAAAAAAGGACCAGGGAAATACAAATATCCCAGAAAGAAAGCAGTCAGACTTTGACACGATGAACCAGCACGAGAGACGAGCGGAACAGGAGCAGATAGCAGCCGAAGAGCATTTTCAAGACGAAGCTGAACCTCCTCCGCAGCCTGAAGAGCATGATCTTGAGGAGTTTCTGCAGCCCGTCGCGGAGAACAACCCCTTCGCAACGGCGTCGAGCTGTATTTTCAACGAGGACATGTTTTGCCGGGACAAGAAAGCAGGCCGCTCTACTGCTGCAGATGCACCAGCAGTGGACGACAGCAATCAAAACGGCCCCTTTAATACAGCAGCTCCAGAACAAGAACCGCTGCACTTTGACCTGGCAGACATCTACGGCGCAGAAGGTACTAGTAGAGATGTTGAGGAGCCTGGCGGTGGCGCGATAGAAGAAAGCGACGGGGAAGTGGACATGGAAGTAGCAGACGGCGATCATGTAGTCGTCCTGGAAGAAAATGCCGACTTGGATTTGGCCTTCAACACTTTCCCACCGACAGAAGAGGCAGCACAGGCTGCTGAAGATGAAGAAGCTGCTGCTCATCATGTTCCTCCGGATGACCAAGGTGAAAGTGATGGCGAACATGTCGATCAGGATCGACTTCGGGCAGAGGTTAGTGAAGATCCACCTGCGCTCCAAATAGATAAAGAAGCAGATGATCCACCTTCGGCAAGAACCGGCGAAGACATAGAAGACAACGCTCCAACCACAGGTGGAGCACAACTACCATCCCCTCCCCCGGCAGAGCAGAGTTTCTCGGACTGGCTGAAGGATTATGACAAGCAAGTTGAACAAGTGTGTCCAACGGAGAAGAACAAAGGAGACCCTAAGTGCCGTAGCAGTTTTTCTACTTTTACGAGCAAGAAAGGCAAGGTGATAAGGGAATTCTTATGAAGGTGCACAACTTCTTCCTCTCCCCCTCATTTGTGATGCAAAATGCTTAATTTACACCTTGCCTCTGGGCACTGTTAGCATAACAAGTTCTGGGCCCAAATAGCACTACACTCCAGTGATCCAAATTTGTGATGCAAAACCTGTATAATTCCTGACCTGCTGACGCTTGTATTGCTGTTCATGCAATACAAGTGAGGGGGAGGGGGAGTTGTGCATTGTCATAATTCTTCGTTGACCCGCAGAAGATGCCGCAACCTGTTAAAGAAGTCGCGGACACGAAAGAGATGCATATCATGGACATGATCGCGCAGGAACGCTCTCGGCAGAAGAAACGGGACGAGGAAAAGAGCAGGAACAAGGGGAACAAAATCGTGCTTGGAAAAATGCACAACTTTAACGCGGACGGAGCAGCTGGAAAAAAGAAAAACGCATCAGCTGCAACATCGTCAAGTAGTAAACAGCCTCTGGATCGGTCTAAACCACCACCGCCACCGGCGCCCAAAGCCGCTCCGCCGCCACCGAGGAAGCGGGTCACGAAAGAACCAGGAGGACCAACAGTGGACGCGACGAAGATGAATGGTGGATTTTTACTAGTAGCGCCGGAAACTACAAAGACAACTAGCGGCGCAGCAGCTTCTTCGTCATCCGGAAACAAGAATGTTGTTTTTCCACCCGCTTCAGCGAAAGATGACGATTCCGCCGGGCCTGAAGACGGAGCAGACGAGGACGAGGAGGAAATTCTCCCTGTGGACAACATAACGGAAGATGAAGAAGGCTTTACCCTGTCTGAATTAGTTGATTCCGGGCTGGAGGGGAGTAAGAACATTTATCCACAGAAAAAACCCATCTACATCCAATTTGTCATGCAAAACACGTATCAAGTTATGTGTTTGTCATGCAAAAAATGGATGTGGATGGGTTTTTCTCTGTGGATAACATTCTGCAGCAGGAATTAGAAGCGGACGAACCGGTAGAGGTAGCGGACGAAGATGAGGACGCCGACGACGATATCAAATGTAAAAATGTCTGGGTCTGGAAACTTGTGATGCTGGTAGGCGTCTCATGATGAGGCCACAAGTGCTGGCTCAGCATGGCAAGTTTCTGAGCCTCTAAGTGTTGCCTATTCTGCATGACAAACTGCGTTTCTGCATCACAGAAAAGTGGCAATACTGGAGCTCCACCTTGCTCGCGGGCTTGGATGGTAAAGCAGGTCAGCCACACATAGCGCCCACTGGTTGCAGCCATGCGTAAGCAATCGATAGCGGTTTTGCAGGTGCAGCCGGGTGGTAGTTAGGACGTGGACCGGGTCTCCACCTAGGGGTATCGGCAGAGGCTAAATCTGTTCTAACGCCCAGGTATTGGCAGAGGCTAAATCTGTTCTAACGCCCACCCGCCAGGAGTTAAATGGTACTACTACTACTACTGCATCACAGAAAAGTGGAGCTCTTGGGTAACGTGCATGACAGATTGAAGAGTCATGCCAGACAAGCATGACAAACATGCAGGCTTCCAGACCCAGACATTTTTACATTTCATAGACGACGCTGATAGTGCATCATCGGGAGAGGGCAGTGAGGACGAAGACGGTGACGAAGATGACGACAGCTCCGCTAGCAGCTCTTCGGAAGGTGAGGAAGAGGAAGAGAACCAGTACGTGGACGACATCACCTTGGCCAACGAATTACTGCAGCAAGAAATGGACAAATTCGATGCGGAGGAGAAGCAGCGGCAGGAGTACATACAAAAACTGTTCGGCGATGGTACTGCTAGTCGTGTTGCTGGTATTGCTGGTGGTGCTGCTGCCTCTTCCTCGTCGGCTTCGAGCAGTAGCAAAATCTTTATCGGAGGAGGTCCTGCTGCTGCACCAGGAACTACTTCTCTGGAAGCAGTAGATACAACAACATCCCTTAACACCGCCGGCGTTCTCGACCCGTTCTTCTCACAGCTAGAACCCATGTATGACAGTGCACAACTCCCCCTGCTCCCCCTCATTTGTCATTCAAAATTTCAAATCTACCGTCTGCCTGTTAGCACTCTTTGCATGACAGATTCCGAAAGCCAAAACAGCACTACAATCACCTAGGAATTTGTCATGCGAAAGCTGCATCTTTGCCAGCGCTTGTGTTGCTGTTCATGCAACACAAATGAGGGGGAGGGGGAGTTGGGCACTCTCATATCATGGATTTCGAAACGGCTTTTGGCGAGATCGAGAACGAAAAATTCAAAGTTCAGATGACCAGAACAAGCCACAACAAGAACTACCGAGGCACAGCAGGAGTAGCTTTTCGTGACGATAATAATGTTGCTGGCCATCTTTCGGCTGGATTGTCGCTGTCGGGATCTAATATGGAAGCAGGAGCTCCTTCCGGGTTCATGATGAACCCCTTCGCGACAGAGGACACTGTCGATGTGAACTTGAACGATGCGGAACAAGATGCTGTTCTGGGCGGGCTGAAGAAGAATACAAAAAATGCTACTCCGGAACTTGATGGTTTAGCCAGCGATCTCGATTTGTTCTCGGACTCAGAACTCGACGAGAACGAAAAAGCCCAACAGGTGGACGAGAGCACAGGCCCGGCGCCGAAGAAGCGAAAGGTACTATCTTCAGAAAACACCGCCGCTGGTGTTGCAACAGAAGGTGCTGCTTCCGGTTCATCCGCCTCAGCATCTTCAGGTGGAGCGCAACCAGTACTACCCACCAAGCCCAAGCCTCGCCCGATAGAGAAAAAATACATCCACCCACTGGCCCACCTCAAGCCCATCCGGTTCCAACTCCCCACCAACAGCCAGCCAACGCACCTGCAGCAGCTGATTCTGAAAAAGCTGCGACACTTGCAGCCGCCGGTGAACCAAAAGGAGATTTTAGGAAAAGTGAGGCAGAAGGAGAAAATGCTGATACGGAAAATGGAGGAGATTCAAAAGGAGATCGCGTACGGAAGTGCGATATGAACTGCAAAAGTACCGTACTAGTAGTAATTGCAATACAAATTTCCTCAGCATGAGAAACAAGATTTGTAATGCGGATTTACCTTAACTAAAGGATTTGTAATGCATGAGTGCAATACGAGTACCTACGATACTTTTGCACAGGATATGCGAATTTCGACCGGCAGAAAATGGACCAGCTCATCGATCTATGAGAGTGCACAACAACTCCCCCGCCCCTCATTTGTAATGCAAAATACCAACTCCACCACCTGCGTTGAAGCACTGTTTACATGACAAATTTCGGGAGAGGGGGACGAGTTGTGCATTGTCATACGACCAGCTGTCGAGATACCAGCAGGATGAAGAAAAGTTGAAGAAGGTGGAACAATTCGTGAAGTCAAAAGCAAGTGAGAACTTGTACAAGCAGGATTTGCTGAAGTTCATAAAAAACAGTGGAACTACAAACGGGTCAAAGAAGACTGCACCACCCTCGGTTGATGTAGCACCAGGTGCAGCTGATGGTCCCACCGGCGCGAACACAACCCCTCTCACGGAGGACCCGTTTAACGGATTGATTGGAACGATCTCCCGGAAAACCGGAGAGGTTATTGGGGGGCAGAACAACGCTTTTCCGAATTTGGAGGAACTGTGGAACAACCGCTACCCCACTCCGGTTTTCGGTTCCCGAAGAGCACAGCTGGAAAAGGCCGGGTTGCAAGTGACCGAACTGAATTTCCAAATCTTGGACGCGATTCACAAATACGGGGAATTTGTGGAAACCCGAAACAACGTCATCCCGGATCAACGGTTGCTGCAGGTGCTCGATTTTTGGTACGGAAGCCATAAAACAGAACTGAACAAGTTGCACCCTTATCAACGATATGGACTGCGAAAGTATAGTACTACCTAGTAGTAATTGCAATACAAATTATTTATTATTAGCTCAGCATGGCAAATGGAATTTGTAATGCTGTTTAACGTTGGGGTGGAGATTTGTAATGCATGACTGCGATTACGAGGAGTGCGATACTTTTGCACAGGATAAACGAGGCATGCGGTGTTTGAAGTACTTGAAAAATCACACGGTGGTGGGGCCGTGGCTAACGAAAGCGGAGGAACTGTGGAACGTATGCAATACAAATTTCCCGTACATGTACAAGATGCATCACAAATTTCCCCAATTTGGAGCGTGAAACTTGTCATGCTAAACTAGGATCGAAGCCTAGATTTGCCATGCAAAGACCGCATTTGTACGTGTACAGGAAATTTCCTGTGGATAGAACGAGGCGCAGAAATACACCATGTTTTCTGTGGCAAGAAAGTCGCCTGGAGGGATATGACAGTGCACAACCCCCCGTCCACCTCATTTGTCACGCGAAATATCAAAGCTATTCTTTGCCTCTTGGCACTGTTTGCATGACAAGCTCTGGCATCCCAAACAGCACCACCATCCTGTGCCAATTTCTCATGCAAAACCTGCACTCTTGCTGATGCTTCTATTGCTGTTCATGCCATACAAATGAGGGGGAGGGGTAAGTAGTTGTGCACTCTCATAAGCGATTAAAAGCAACCTCAGCCAAGAAACTGTGAAAGCAGGGAAGAATATAAGAAAGATTGCCCCGCCTGTTGAGGTGAAGTTGCTGGTTTCCGAGGGGAACGTGGTGGTGAAGAAAGACAAAAATAACACGAGTGGTGTACTAGAGAACAAGGAAAAGAAAACTTTCTACTTCAATCCACCACCTAAAGTCGGGGCCGTGACTACAGGAGGGGCAGGTGCTGCCTCTTCGGCCGCGACATCATCCTCCGCGAAAGCAGTTGCTAGCAAAGAAACGCCGGCTGCGACCGATAAAATAACCAGAGACGCGGCAGGGCAGCCGTCCGCTGCAAAAGGAAAAGCAGATGAACCGCCGGCAGATGGTTGTACTACACATCAACCCGGAAAAGCAAAAGAACAACCTGGACCTCCTCCAGATCCTTCCTCAAAAGAGCCGATGCCGAAAAACAAGCCTGCCATTATCTCCGAGACCGCGTTGCTGGAAAAGCAAAAGGAGGAGCAATTTTTCATGAAGCACCCGAGCCAGAATAACCTCGCACAGGAGCGGCAAACGTTCGCGCCCGAGAGGAAGAACATTGCGCGGCCGCACTTTCCTGGGGTAGATCAGTTTGTGTTTTTTCCCCCGGTTGTGGAAATGAAGGCGATCAACGTGCTGAAGCACAAAGATTTTCTTGGCGGATGCCCGAAGATCACGCTCCCGCCCTACGAGGAAATTTGTGACCGGTTGTTACCTATGCAATGCAAAAGCATCGTACTAGTATAAATTGCATTACAAATTAGCCCAGCATTACAAATTTGTAATGCGGATTTACCTTGAGAAAGAGATTTGTAATGCATAAACGAAATTACTACGAGTTGTATGATACTTTTGCACAGGATATTACCCCGCATGCACGGATTTGGAAATCTGATCATCGACATTGACGAAATTGTGGAAGCGATTGACGCCGGGGTGATTAGCATTATGACAGTGCACAACTCCCTCTTCCCCTCATTCGTACTGCATGAACAGCAATACAAACACCAGCACAGTTGGAGCCTGGGAATGACAAGTTCATGCAGTTCTAGTGTAGTACTGTTTGGACTTCCGGAATCTCTCATGCATACAAAGTGCCACAGGGAAGCACTTGGATTTAGGCTTTTGCATTACAGATGAGGGGGAGGAGAGTAGGTGAGCACTCTCATAGGCATCCGCTTGAAGCCAGAGGCGGTGAAGGAGGCGGGCGGCCTTGAGCCATCGCGGAAGAAGCAGCTCATCGAGTACAAACGGGAACGCGGTTTTTTCGACACGAATGACAAGATGCCACAACACCCGACCAGGCGGTTTCCAGTCTGGGACGCCTTGCAGAACTTCTCTATCCCCGTTAATGAATGGGCCTACACCAGACACATTCTTGTCACCCCCGCTTTGGAGAAGCTAGCCGAAGCCTGCTGCCATTTGCGGCCCTTCAACATCAGCAGGGCTAGAGAACGCGAACGGCTTATTGCGGCTGCTGCGGGGCTGAAAGATAAAACGTTCATTGCGGTTGCCACCGGACCCGGTCCCGGACGAGATAAAAAAAACGACACCGACACGACAACGACGAATGTGGTGAGAGAAAACCTGCAGAACCTTCGCAACGACATCCTGCAACACGAAAACAAAAACAGCAAGCATCCTGTACACGCTTTTCTGGAAAATAACGCCAAAAATAATAAGGCTGCAAATAACAAGATTGTGGAGCAAGAGAAGACCACCTCGAAGATTCCGAAGCCAAATTTAAGCTTTTTCGGCTACGGAAAGATACCGAAAATAAATCACCCAAATCCCGGCGGGGGCACGAGTTCCAACAGGATTCCGCTAGGCGGGGGCGGGATGATGCCGCCGCAAGACTTCTTTGTGCCAGATCCTAGTGTTGCAGGAGCTTCACAACCGACGACCGACTACGACCTGTTTTTGCAGAGCCTGAACGACCCAACGCGGACAACCTGGGACCACGAGAGTTTCAGGCCGCCAGCTCCGGATGTTGTAGTACCAGCAGTCGCACAACCAGCACCACGACCGCCGAAGGCCGGGGCGCCGAAAAGACCTCTATCAACTGCAAAAATGTCTGGGTCTGGAAGAATCCATGTTTGTCATGCTTGTCTGGCATGAGTCTTAAATCTGTCATGCGCATTACCCAAGAGCTTCATTTTTCTGTGATGCAGAAACGCATTTGTTTGTCATGCAAAATAGGCATCACCTAGAAGCTGAGAAACTTGTCATGCTGAGCCAGCACTTGCAGCCTCATCATGAGACGCCACCCAGCATCACAAGTTTCCAGACCCAGACATATTTGCACTCCATAACCTCCGCATCCGAATGACCCGTGTCCGGATATCCCTGACGTGGACGAGTTGGTGGATTGGAAGGAATATCCTGTGCAAAAGCTTCGTACTCGTAGTAATTGCATTTATTCATTACAAATCTCTTTCTCAAGCTGAATCCGCATGACAAACTCCATTTGTCATGCTGCGCTAAAAATTTGTATTGCAATACTACGAGTACGATGCTTTTGCAATTCATAAGGGAATGTCCAAACTGAGCAAAGCGGAGCGCAAAATCGCCCGGGCGGCAGCACAAGATGCCGCCGCGGGGTTTGTGCTGACCTCTGCGCAGCGCAAGGCGCTGACCAAGAAAAAAATCAAAGCGGAAAAAGCCGCGGCCGACGCGAAGAAAAAAGCGAAGGGAAAAACCGCCGCGCAAATCGAAGCGGACCGAGAACGGGGGAAGGCGGCGCGGCGCGCGAACGCGCAGGCAGCCGCGGACCTGGCGGCCGCGGATCTGACGCGCAGGGAGAGAAAGGAGAAAAGGTGGGAGGAAAACGAGAAAAGGAGGCGGGAAGTGCTGCTTTCCAGCGCACCCTATCAACTGTAAATATGTCTGGGTCTGGAAAAGTGTAAACTTGTCATGCAGATTCTCCATGGCCCATGAGGTCTGGAATGCGGGACTTAGCATCACAGACTCTGCGAGGTCTCTGCCATGCCTATCCTGCATGAGAAACTCCCTTCCAACTTGGACAAAAGTGGACAGCTTTTGGCACTCATGCAACACAGATTTTTGCATGCTTCAGATTTACCATGACAAGTTTCCACCTTCCAGACCCAGACATTTTTACATTTGATACACCCCCTGCCTTCGCGCCTGCGGTTTCTTCTGCGGCTCAGGAGAGTTATCGTAGGAAAAAAGTGTTTCACTGTAAGGATTTTGCAGGTTTTGCATCACAAGTTTGTTCTGCATGACAGCGAAAATTTGCCATGCGAGATTTCCAGGGGAAAACACTGCTGAAAATTCATCGTCTTGCATGTGCAGCAAGACAAATAGTTCTGTGCTCCATTCTATGCATCACAAGTTCACAGAGGAACAGTTTTGTCTTGCGATAAGACTGCTCCCCCGGTAGTTAAAGAGGGAAAAAACGCGAAGAAGCGGAGACTGCGAGCCGAGGCTGCTCCGGCCGTGCAGAAAAATCAACAGCCGATGAAAAAGATGAAAATGAAGTATGAATTGCAAAAGTACTATCGTACTCGTATTCCTGCATAATTACAAATCTTGTTCCCAAGGTAAAGGTATTCAAGCAGCATTACAAATTCCAGTTGTCATGCTGAGAAAATTTGCGATGCGACAGCTCCTACAAGTACGATAGTTTTGCACTGCATAGGAAGATGAAAAAAGCGAAAGTTCCGGCGCCGAAACCTGCGCCGCCCCCACCCCCACCGGCGAATCCGTTTTGATATACATTGCTCGTATGTAAGTACCGGACGAACAAGAACTAGCTCATTTTCTAACCATATAGCGTACTCATTTGGATTTGATATTGTTCAGCGACAATTTTAATTTTTACTGAGTTTGGCTTTGATATTTTACTAGAAGAAACTCGTCTCAGGAAGATGAGTCAAGCTTTTTGATGATGACAGAAGAAGAAAAACAGCTCGCTATTCTTGAAACATGGCTCTGATACTATGTCTACGTCTGAAACTTTCTTCCCGCAGGAGCCATTTTGGCCCGAGTGTATTGCGGGAATAGCAGCAACACCCCGAGTTGTATCTGAAGCAGTAGCAGCGGCGTTCAGACACAAAGAAATGTTGACTGTGATACGAGATGAGAATCTATTCAGCGACAGTGGTGAGTGGTCAAAAAGAAAATATAAGGCGGAAGTAGAGGCAAGCGCAGGCCCAGGCTGCGGCTTTCCAAACAAGGTCGTTAACTGACCGCTATAGATTTACTTAGATACGCCTGTTCTTACTAAAAGTATTAACTCGCAGCAACAGTTCTGCGTCGACTTTCTGTCGGTCTTTTCACGTCGCTCATAAGATGATAAGTGCACTGTCGCTGCACCTATTGCAACAGCTCTGTGCTTCTGCGTCTCTAACTGTATCGCTCTACTTGTCGGTTCATGCCAGGTTTAGTTTGATGATGCATGTTTCATTTTTCGAAAAAAGTTCGGTCGTTTCCTTTAGTATTGTCGTCGCTGTGTGCAGCTAGCCGCGTCAAGGTCGTCAAGCGGTTTTTCGGTATTTCAGAGAATATTGTTCACCTTGTGAATCAATTTCGGTCGTAGAAGTTCATTTGCATCGCTAGGACAAGCGAGTCTGGTTCTCGGTTTTTTTTACCACGCCATTCATTTCGGAAACTGACTGTAGAATCGGTTCCACTCTCAGTACAACAATGCCCTTTCATCTGACAACATCATCGATAAGCCAGCGCCATAGTGGTAGCGCGTTCTTGCAACATACTTTGCATCTTAATCGTGCTTCTATTTCCTTCTATTAGCCAACAGTTCTCGTCTCTACTCGTTGAGTTTTTGTTGTAAGTACCAAACTTTAGCATTAGCGCACGTAGGAACAAGTAGGACAAGGTTTCATCTCATCTTTGTCATATCCTCAGTTCTTTGCTCAGTACTAGCGCTGCTGTTACATCCACCGCTCCACCCTCTAGTCAAGCGACCATTATCTAAAAGCCGTCGTGGCGCGACCATGGGCAATCAGCAAGCCTGTTGCTCGGGTCGGCAGAAGGAGGATGGGACGACTGGGTATTACTCCACCGAAACCGACCTCTATGCAAGAAAAAGAAACTGTGGAAGTGTAACTCTGTAATGCAGAACATGCAAGAGAGTTTACACCTGTAGTCATGCCGGACAACCATGATGAAGTCCTCTTTCCATCTGTGTTTTCCCTAACAAGCCACGCATGACAGGTTTTCCCTGTCATGGCAGACAAACTTGTGATGCTGCTTTCCCAAAAGACTTACACTAACACAGTTTTTTTCTTGCATAACCTCCCGCCGTCCTACCGCCGGTCCTCCGCCGCGCAGATGGGCGCGAGCAACCAGTCCTACCAGTTCAGCTCCATGGCCGGCACTACACAAACCGACCAGAAGCCCGCGAACGTGAAAAAACTGCGGGATCTGTACACCCCGGACCCCCCGAAGCCGAAGGAGAAAAAGATCATTCCCGGCGTGCCCGCTGGGCCCACGAACAATGCGGAGAAGAAGCAACAAGACGCACAGAAAAATGCGGCGGCGGCCGGGCTGATGGCCATGCAGATGCAAAAGGGGGGAAAGGGAAACGGGATGGTAAAGAACATCCAAGTGGTCCAGCAGCCGCAATACGATGTATCCATAGTACTAATGATTTCATCCTGTAGTACAACAAACAGATGAGACAGACAAATGCAGATCCTGCAAGACAGGAAATTTCTCCAACCTTACTCAACACGACAAGTTTTACTATGCGGCTACAGTGATCTACCTAAACTTCAATTTTGATTTTACATTCGAATATGCGCTAGTACGTGGTAGAATGAATTTCAAAATTTGTCATGCTTCCTGCACATCGTGCTACGGGAAAATAAATAGATTTGTGTTGCATATCACGATCACAACGTCTATGCGAGTCCGGACGACGAACCCGGGTCCCCGAACCCGCGACAGAACTACGCGCTATCCATAGAAAAAAACATTGTTTGGAACTTTGTGATGCGCAACTTGCAAGATGATTGCGTCTGTCATGCTGGGAATGCGTCGTAGGGCCCATTCAGCCGCGTTTTCCGATGCTATCTGCGCATGTTGACAGGTTTTGCTCTCATCATGCCACACAGATTTGTAATGCTGTTCCTTCAAAAAAGTTAGACCTACAATCTTTTTTTCTTGGATACGCGCGGCCGCGGGAACAGTTGCAAAAGTACGAGATGAACTACGACACCATGCAGAGCATGAAGATGGGCGCCGCGCAGTTGCGGGATTCCGGGATGAACAGGAAATCTGGCACCAATGTTCCGGACGTGGGCAACCGCCTTCCCTTATGACAGTGCACAACTCCCCGTCCCCCTCTTCCTCATTTGTCATGCAAAATACCCATTCCACCCTTTGGCTCTTGGCACTGTTTGCATGACAAGTTCTGGTAGCCCAAATAGCACTACACTCGTCCAGTGCAAATTTGACATGCAAATCCGGCGCTGTTGCTTATGCTTGTATTGCCGTTCATGCTATACAAAATGGAGGGGGGGTGGAGTTGTGGACTGTTATATCCCTCGGGCTACGGCCAGACCCACACGGTGGCCGCGCAGCAAGCCCAGATGCACAGTGGCATCGCGAACGGGGGCGGGATATGCATTGTAAAAATGTCGGGGTCTGGAAGGATGCGAACTTGTCATGCACATTTTGCATGACCCGTGACGTCTGTGATGCTGGTGCTAGCGTCACAGATTTTTTGAGAGTTTCTTGATGCTAAATTACGCATGAGAAATGCCCTCTCCGCGTGCCAAGAACTGGACTCCTCTTGCTGCCCATGCAAGAACACAGATATTTTTATAATCCGCAGACAGCATTACAAGTTTCACTCTTTCAGACCCAGACATTTTTGCATTTGATACGGGAAGAAGTTTCAGCCGCAGGGCATGCCGGCGCCCGGAGGCATGGGAGCCATGGTGCAGGGAATGGGGGTATAGGATTTTGGAAAGGTTTTTCCAATTATATATGTGGAAATAACGCAGTGTCAATGTATGTGGAAAGAAAGAACTCTAATATTTTCAACTACTGCCTTCTAGTACAACTAGCATCGTCTGTAAGTTTACGCGCCACGACAGTGTGAACACTACAAAAGAATTCGCTAAGCGGCTCTCCACCATGACATCGTGCGTAAGTTTACGCACGACGGTGTCGTTGATGTGCAGCGAAAACGTAGCACGCCCCACTCTTCCTCACCGTGCTGGATAACTTTACGCACGAAGGTATCAGCACAGCAAAAGAAACCCGCTAAATTCATATCGCTTCATACCATGCAGTCTGACGCTACGCACCATGGTGCTGCGTAAGTGTAATCTTCGCGCGGCAATAAACAGCATTCAGATGCACGAAAACGAACCAATCACTTCGATTTTTATCAGGGCGTTCTCGCGGCCCGGCGCCAGCAGGCCCAAGAAACGGAACAGCTTTTCTCGGGCGCGGGTGAGCTGACCAGCTCCGCTAGGATGCGCAAGCAGAACGAGCAGCAATACGAGCAGCAGCAGCGATATCGCAAGAAACAACTGCTTCACTGTAAACTTGTGATGCATAAAATGGAACACAGAAGTATTTGTCTTGCACTTGCTACACATGCAAGAAAGTGGATTTTTAGCTGTGTTTTCCCTTCGGAAGCTTGCATGGCAAATTTTTTCTGTCATGTAGAGCGAACTTGTCATGCAAAACCTGCAAAATCCTTACAGCGAAACACTTTTTTCGTACGATAAGCGACAGCAGGAGACGGCGGCGGAACGGGTGAAACGCATGGCGGAGAAGCAGGCGAAGGGCTATGGGTATCAAATGCAAATGTGTCTGGGTCTGGAAGATTGCGCGACTTGTCATGCAGATTTTTCATGACCCATGAGGTCTGGGATGGAGGAGGAGGAACTAGCATGACAGATTCTGTGAGATCTCTATCATGCCTGTCCTGCATGAGAAATAACTCCCTCTCAACTTGGTGAAAAGTGGACAAATGTTGGTAAGCATGCAACACAGATTTTCACAGGATGCAGACTTAGCATGACAAGTTGCAACCTTCCAGACCCAGTTATATTTGCCGTGCATAATGGGCACGCGGGGGCAATGGCCATGCCGGTCATGGGGATGGACATGGGAGCGGTGAAACTGAAAACCGTGCCGAGGAACTAGATCTTTTCGTAGTTCAGTTGAGATTCTGCTTGTTGCAACTTGTTGCAAGAACCGCATGACAAAAATAATAGCGAAGTCAGCTCAACCGCTGGACTACATGTTTTTATTGTTTTTATACTTACTCACATGCTCAGGCGAGTTGTTTTTCCGTGTTTTTTTTACATTTTTCATCTAACGTCGACAGGAGCGAATGCGAACAATTCATGACTAATACTTGATGGACTTGTAGTTCCAGACTGATACTTGAAGTCCCATCTTGCTAATATTCCAGACCTGTACTAGGGACAGGTAGCAAAGTTTTATTGTTCTTCACATGAGATGAAGAACCGGGCAACTACATACAAGCAGTAGTTTGCCACCCTTTATTACTACGACGTTTTCCTGGTTTATGTATTAGGTGAATTTTCATCTGCTCTTTTGGTAGCTATTTTTCAAATGCATCAGCTTCAGCAGATCTTATGCTTTGTCGTAGTTTCGAGAAATTCATCTGGCTGCTTGAGCAGGTGCCAGTTCGTGGCCACCAATTTTATTCTCCAGCGGATGAAAGTTGCGGCCTCCGAGGATTCATTGTCTCCGCGCTCAACAAGTTGTTAAGTTTTGCACGAGGACGTCGGGTTTTTTTCGCTCGAATTATTTATGGGCTGACCGAACAAGCGTACGGTTAATTGTTCACCGATGTCGTGTCTGATAACCAGAACAAACGAAATCGTAGATTGTTCTCTGATTTGGTACTTTCTTCTCGTAATCGCTTCATTGTCGTAGATAAAATTATCGTGGATGCACGCCAGTGCTGCTCCTGCTGCATCGATTTCGTGGCAACTAATATCGTCGCGCCTCGTAGTTGTCCTCTTGCTTAGTAGAATAAAAAGAGAGAGATTAGAGAGAGAGCTACATATGTGAATACTAGGTGCGAGTAGATTTCGAAGAAGGTAAAAAAGAATAGTGACCGCGAAGGTATTTTCGTTTTTACTGAACTGTCGTTCCGAGAAGTTCTTGCAATCTTGTGCGGGTGTCGTCATGCGAGCTGCATCCCACGAAAAAAAAAGATCACTCAGAGCCATCTGGTCATTTTAGGAGTATGTAGGCTAGTCCTCAGGCGCGAAGGGGCATTTTTGAGTGTCAACACCTGTTCAGAGCAAAAATAAATCCACCATGTCTTCGAAAACCTTCCCTACGAGCGGTCCTTCCGCTCCCAGCAAGGTGAAAGCGACGCGGAACTACCCCAGCAATAGACAACAACACCAACACCCCGAACCAGCAAGTCCTTCTCAACATGTACAAACCGAACAACTGAACGGAAGACAACTGGAGCAGAAGCGGACCGAATTGCTGCAGAGATCGCTGGAGATCCGCGCGTATGGATTGCAAAAATGTCTGGGTCCGGAAGACTGCAAGTTTGTCTTGCTCGGCTAGCATGACTCTCAAGTCCGTCATGCGCGTCACCCAAAAGCCGCACTTTTCTGCCATGCAAAAACGCAGCCTGTAATGCTGAATCGGCAACACCTAGCGTAGCACCTCAGAAACTTGTCATGCTGCGCCGTCATTTGTGGCGTCCTCATGATTCGCCAGTCAGCATAACAAGTTTCCAGACCCAGACATGTTTGCATTTCATAGCGCGCAATTGGACGCGGAACTCGCGGCAGCGGAGGAGGCGACGCTGAATATGAAATGCAAATATGTCTGGGTCTGGAAGGTTGCAACTTGTGATGCTGTCTTTGGAAGCTAATATATAAAATCTGTATTGCATGACCAGCAAGAAAGGTTCAGTTTGTGCTACGCGGAGTGGGCGTTTCTCATGCGGAATACGCATCAGAAAGTCCTCGCAAAATCTTTGATGCTAGGGCATGCATCACAGACCTCATGGGTCATGCAAAATCTGCATGACAAACTCCTGCATTCTTCCAGACCCAGACATATTTGCGTTTGATACTGAAGATTAAGGAGCTAAATCCCATCGGCACGCCTGCTTTGACTACGACTCCAAAGAGTGTTAAAAAAGCTGCAACATCTGCAAACAATGACGACAACGACGAGGCTGAAGATGTTGAGAACATGGACGACATCGCGCTACACTTGGAAGACGAATCCGTGATCGATCGATATTTTCGGTCCAAAATCCTAAAACACTGGCTCACCTCGGCGCACCAGATCCAGTCCTGGCGGAAGCGGGCGCTTGTTGCGGAGACGAAATTGGAACAGATGAACGAAAGGAGCTTAGTGACGAAAATGAAGTCCTTGCACATGAAGCCGAGCGATTACGGGGTCGGTGCCCACCTCGGAGCTGCTGGTAGCAGCTCTTCTCCCGTTGTTCCAAGAACATCAAGCAATTCGCCGAACAAAAATAAACCCTCCTCGTCTAGTGCTTCTGCTTCCTCCCTCCGACCCAGCACCGCCGCAGCCACCGCCGGAGGTTCTTCTTCCAGTTTATTCTTCCCGGACAGCCGTCACACCTCGGTAGCTGCTGCAGCTGATGTGTTTGACCATCACCAGGTGCAGAACCCCCCACTTCCGAGCAGACTATCAAGCAATAATTCTACAACTGTTCTTGTCCCGAACCCGATCAAGTCTGAAGAATTCCTGACGCACCTTCACCACTCCGCCGAGCTGAATTTTCCGAACACGGACGCGCTTGCGTATGGCGTTGTTCACTCAGACGTTACATTCTCAACTGTTACATGATTTGTCATGGAAAATGACCACGAGCCGCCAGACGATCAAGCTGCTTCGCATCACAAATTCTTGAAGGGCGAAACCGCATCTAAATTTGTGCCAAACTATTTGTGATGCGAGACTTGCAAGCTTGCCCCTTTTCCCTACTGCTGTTTTTGCAACACAAATTCCCGTAAGTAACAGTCGAGAATGTAACACTTGAGAACTCCATATTGCGTCCGCGGAGGTTTTGAAGTTTCAACCAGTGGGGGAACAGTTGCAAATGCTGTTCCACTATGGATTGCAAAAATGTCTGGGTCTGGGAGGTTGCAACTTGTAATGCTAGCTTTCCATACCTAGAAAATCTGTATTGCATAACCAACAAAAGTCGCAGCCTCTTTTGTGCATGCAAAAACGCAGCTTCTCATGCGGGTTTCCTACGAGAAAGAATGGTCGGAAGTTGTCATGCCGGACTGCATTCGGAAGTGTTTTCATCATGCACATTTTAGCATCACAAGTTTCCAGACCCAGACATTTTTACCTTTGATATCCACGATGACCACAACGGGCACACGGTGAACAGCAAGATGCTGATATCAAAAGGAAACTCCTCCCCTCCCCATATCGAAAACGAAATTTGTGATGCTGTATTTGAGTACACAAATCGACTTGCAATGCTAGAAGGCCAAGAGACGCGGCTGTGGCCTCATTTGCAGGCAATTTGTCGCGCTGTTTCCCACTTGCAGCTGCCCCCTGTCATGCTGAAGATGCATGGCTTTCCCACGCCAACCAGCCCTACAGTCCGCATCTTTTCCCTTCTAGCATGACAAAGCTGATTTGTGCCCACAAATCTGCATCACAAATTTCAAGTTTGAGTATGGGGTGGGGGGATTTTTCATTTTGATAGCTGATGTTGGTGAAGAAAGCGAAAGAGGAGTTGATGAAATCTCTACAAGTTTCGGAGGAAGAGTATGGCGTTCTCAGCTGTTACAGTTTCAACTGTTACATCATTTGTAATGCAAAACGAACATCAACATTCACAAGGTGAAGCTACTTCGCATGACAAATTTTGGAAAGGCTAAACAGCACCTATATCTGTGCGGAATTTGTAATGCTACAGATGCAACCTCCCTGCTTTGACTTTTGCCATTCTTGCATCACAAATCATGTCACAGTTCAGAATGTAACAATTGAGAATCCCATAAAGAGGAAAAAATCAAAAACGCAACTTCAGGCGGTGGTGGAACTAGTGCAAGAACTTCCTCTAGTGTTAAAACAGCAACTTCATCAGCAGGAGGTACCACTAGTAGAAACGTCAACCCTTCCGACATGACGAATATGAACTGCAAAAGTATCGTACTCGTATAAATGCATTACAAATTTCCCCAGCATGAGAAATAAAATCTGTCATGCGGATTTACCTTATAGAAAAAAATTTGTAATGCATGAATGCAATTACTACGAGTACGATGCTTTTGCATTTGATAACGAAACTGATTCAGCAATTGGAGCACAAGCTGGATAGCTATCAAATGCAAAACTCCCTGGACGTCTGGAAGGATGCAAACTTGTGATGCATGCTTGGATCACACAAAAATCTGTCATGCTTAGACAGCAAAGGGAGCTCCTTTCCCTGTCGCCGAAAGAAGGCATTTTTCATGCGGATTAAGCATAGGGAAACCGTCTCACAACCTGTGATGCTAGGCCTTGCATGGCACACCTTCTGTGTCAAGCAGACACAGCATCACAAACCTCAGCAATCTTCCAGACCCAGACATTTTGCACTGGATAATAGCTGCAGAACGGCGATGTCGAAATTGATCAAGCAAGTGGAACAGGACCGAGTTCTGCTCGACCTCCGGAGGTATCCTGTGCAAAAGTATCTGATACTCGTAGTAATTGCAGTCATGCATTACAAATTTTTTTCTCAATGTAAATCCGCATTACAAATTTTCTTTCTCATGCGGAGGAAATTTGTCATGCATTTATACGAGTACGATACTTGTTTTGCAAACCATAGGAGGCAGCAGGCGTTGCTTTGTCAACAGGTGATACAATCCACCAAGGCGGGGAAGGCGGGGGTTGAGAAAGTCGAAAAGGAGAAATCTGGGGTGGAAAAAAAGGAAAAACAGGTGAAGGTTGTGCTGGAGAAAGTGGTATTTATTTGAATGTTTAATTATCTCGGAGTATTAAACTCTTGGACCGCTCTGCAGCTGGGTGGTTTGATGATCGGTTCATCAACTTCAAAAATAAACTTAAACGAAGAAACTCTTGCAGACTGAATTAGAACTACGCAAGAACAACCGACTTCACAAGAAGATTGTCATGCGTGGGACCACCTCCACCTCTTCGAACAATGGCAAACTTCCCAACCCAGGTCGCCACCCTCAGCCAGCTTTCCGAGAAGGCGAAGGGCTTTGTGAAACGTACAACCGGCGCTACTAATCCAGCAGGGATCGGGCAAGATCCGTCGGTAAGACTGCTACTCGGTGGGGTATGAACTGCAAAATAAAGTATCGTACTCGTATAAATGCATTACAACTTTACTCAGCATGAGAAATAAAATTTGTGATGCGGATTTACCTTCAGGAAAAAATTTGTAATGCATGACTGCAATACGAGTACAATGCTTTTGCACAGGATACGGGGGCACGGAGGACGATGACGTCAACCTCCAAGGCGACGCCTCGATATCCGCACTGGGTGACACCTATCAAGTGCAAAAATATCTGAGTCTGCAAAAGAATGCAAGTTTCTCATGCTTGTCTGGCATGACGCGAGAATCTGTGTTGCATAGACACGACGAAAGAGCCCTTTTAACTGTCATGCGAACAAAAGGCAGTTTGCCATGCGGAATACATACGACATGGCAGCCACAAAATTTGTCCTCATGCATAGCTGCGTATTGCGGCGCGTCTATCATTCACTTTTAGCATTACAAGTTTCCAGACCCAGTAGACATATTTGCAATCCATAACACCACTACGACCTCGAACCTAGCCGGTAGCGGAGCTGGGGTAGAAGCAGGAAATGAATCAGCAAAGACATCATCATCGTCGCAAATGAATAACCTGGCCGCGAATGCCAGGATGTCGGTGTTCGATCGGATGGCGAAGGAGTTTATGAAGTGCAAAAGTACCGTACTCGTATTGCAAGTGTCACAGTGGGGACGGAGCCCCCGTACTGTACGGGGCCCCCAGTACAAACAGGAACCTGCAAACAAATTATGCTATTGGAAAACAGCCGAAGTCTGCATTTTTTATACAAACGTATGTGCCGCCAAAGGTACCCGCTCGCACCGTACAGGGTTACCAAATACACAGGCCCGACGGGAATCTCCGGAGGCCCCGTGATCAACAGGTCGGGCCGTTTTGTACAGGGCCCAACTCTGCATGACAACTATGTAAAGGCCGCTCGCTGCCACCGCGCCCGTCGTCAATAGATCTGCAGGCCCTCGTGAGCACGGCGCCGCCATAGCCAAGCACTTCGCTTGCCTACATCAATAAGTCTGCCCCTCTTAAAACTATGCTGCCCTCACTGCCCCGGCATGCACTGCAGTGCCCGTGTTCCCACACACAACATCAAGTCGCGCGCGCGCGCGCTGGTGCGCGGCTGCTCAGCCGACATGCTTTTCCATCTCCATCTCTGACTACGTCTCTCTTTTCGCTGTTTCCTATACAAATCCGTGTTCGGAGGTGCCCCGTTGCACAGCCCCGTCCGTCTTCTCTTTTCTACAATTTCGTGCCTTTTTTGTACACTTTTCCTGTTTACTCATGAACATATTTTGTATAAGAGGGCCCGTACCGTCAGGGGTACCCGTTTGCACAGGTTCACAAGCATGCATTGCAAATCTTTTCCTTAAGGTAAATCCGCATCACAAATTTTATTTCTCATGCTGAGGAAGTCATTTATACGCGTGCGATACTTTTGCAGAGCATAGAGCTGGATAAACCGCAGAAGATCGTATGAGAGTGCACAACTTTTTCCCACCTTCCCCCTTCGTTTGTCATGCAAAAGCAAAATTAATACCAAAGCACTAGCACTCTTTTCCTCTTCCTCTTGTCAGTGTTTGCATGACAGATTTGGGCAGCAGCCCAAACAGCACTACGGTCCTGAGTAGATTTGTCATGCAAATCCTGCGCTCTTGCTGAGACTTCTATTTTTTCTGTTCATGCCCTACAAAAGAGGAGATCACTGGGGACGAGTTGTGCACAACTCTCATAGCACGGGAAGTTTGTCGTGGAGAATTTGGTCGAGGAGCTACAGACCATGTGCGAGACGATCATGGTATACTCGTACTCATCGCAGTCATGCAAGACAAATCTTTGTTCCGAGCTAAATCAGCCTAGGAAATTATTCCATCTGCCATGCTGAGCTAGTTTCTATTGCAAGAATTTTTACCAGCAGTAGTGCGATACTTTTGATTCGTCTTGAAGTCTGACAACTTATTATGTTGGAGTTGATGCACTCGATTCTCATTCTTCTGCATGAAAAACAAGCATAAGCATAGTTTTTTTATTTTTTTCATTTGCCTAAAAAATTTTAAAACAACAAGCATGGTAGTTTATGTGTTCATTCCGAAAAGTCCGATATTAATGCAAGGAAAACGTCTTCTACCACTGCAGGTTGCTCTCGACTCGGTGGCCAGTGGTGGCTTCGAAAGTGGTGGTCCCAACTTGTACACGGCCGCAGCTTATCAAATGCAAATACGTCTGGGTCTGAAACAAAAATGCCCTTCTTTGGCATGCCTCTCCTGGATTTTTATGCACCAATCTCCTCGATTATGGACCAAGAAATGGTTTCTAATTCTATTCCATGATTCGCATCACAAGTTCTAATCTTCCAGACCACGACATATTTGCAACGCATACAGCTAGTTCAGGGACGACGAATCTGGGCATTACGTTAGGTGGTTCTCTCCCGGCACAGCTGCAAGCGGGGGTTGGGAACTTAAACGGTAGCAGTCTTTTTCCTACAAGATCTTCCAGAAGTGCTGCCGCCGCTGCGACTGCGAACGCGTATTTGCAGTATTACCCTCCGGTAGCACTAGAGCGGGAGCAACACCAGCAGGAGGCGGCATCGTATCAAATGCAAATATGTCTGGGTCATCTGGGAGAGTGCGATGAGGTCGAGGTTTGTCGTGCTAGTCCGGCATGACTCTGGACTCTGTGTTGCGTTGCTGCAAAGAGCTCCTCTTGCCTGTCATGCAAAAACACAGTTTGTCATGCGCATGCGGAGTACGCGAGAACTCAGAACCACGAAAAAACTTGTCATGCTTGCTGGCAGCGCATAACTACACCAGTGTGCAGCTCGCTATTCCCTTCCTTGCATCGCAAGTTTCTCGACATCTCGGGGTATTTGCAATGCATGCATCGCTACAAGAAACGATCGATCGGACGAGCACCACGGCGCATGAAGCGTACCGGCAGATTATGGTCAGCAAAAACGTCTCCAACCCAGAGTCAAGATGGGAAATCTCTGCAACTTTGTGTGTTGCGCATGACAAACTTGGATTCGCTATGTAGTCGTCTTTAGTTAGTGCAGCGGCGTCACAGATCTAGCCTAGCGTGGGGATTTGATCATCACAAATCGCAAAACACCAGTAGAAAGTGCTGCTCTTCATGGGTCTCCGCATGAGAAACATTTTCAGCATGCAGATTTGCATTACAACTCTGGGGTGGGGACGGTTTTACAAATGATGCAGATGGTAAATAAGTACTCGAAAGGTGGTATCCTGTGCAAAAGTATCGTACTCGTATTGCAATCATGCATTACAAATTTTTTTCTCAAGGTAAATCCGCATTACAAACTTCATTTCTCATGCTGCAGGAATTTGTAATGCATTTATACGAGTACGAGACTTTTGCAGTTCATACGTGGGGATAGTGTTGTCTTGGGCAGAAGCTGAAGCTCGGGCGGTGGGGCATTGTCAGGGAGCGTTGCTAGTCGAGCTCCTCCTACTAGTCAGAGATACTGAGGTCTGCTTCTAGTCCGACAAGCCTGTCAAGATTATACATAGTCAGCACGGAATGTATATGTACATGTAGGTGCAAAAGGAAATAAGGCACGCAAGAACGGCAAGAACGACCCAGTTTTGTATAGAAAATTAGTCAGGCCCTATATTTTTTCTGAACGTGTATAATTTGATTTTCAATTTGAAAATGAGTAGTAGAGCAGCTACAGAATTTACAATTACAACAACGAAGTTTTTATATAAGTGCGGCTAGAGACGAACGCGAACAAGGTTGGCAACACGACCATCTTCGGAACAATTTTATACTAGAGACAAAAAATGTATGATGCATGACGCGGACCACCCCTGGTCCTGACCACACTAGGCAAGAACTACGAGTTTTACTACCCACGTCGTGAACATAAAAGCCGGATTCAATTATCGATAGCGCCTTGAGTTGGAAAATCAAAGTTTTCATCGCCTTTATTTCCGGAAGGTGCTGGTCCAGAAATTGAAATGTTGAACAACTTAAAAACCGATCCAGAAATAATTCTCCAAATAATCGCGAAGATCCTACCTGGTACTTTTTCTGAGGGCAACATCATGTCGGTCGTGTATCTATTCGAAATGATTTCGTCAGTAAATAGAAGGACAATTTGAAGCGAGGTCGGTATGAAGAGTTGATGTGCTGCCTTTCTGGAAACAATATCATGACGCCTCCTCTAGATAGAAGACGATCAACAGGAAGATACAGCTGCTGCAGATCCTAGGAAGAGACAGATAGTTTTAGCTGATCACCCCCCCAAAAGTAATCCCCTTCATCTGTAGGCGCTCGCCGCGTGCATACAAGTTTTGACAGATCACCCCCCAAAAGTAATCCCCTTCATCTGTAGGCGCTCGCCGCGTGCATCCAAAAAAATTATCAAAAGTATCCTGCTCGCAAGTATCAGCTAAACGCAAAAGTAGACCTTTGATACTTGTTACCTGCATTTTTTGTTTTCTTTGTAAGATTTGAGCCTATAATATTCTCTCTACTCGATCGGTCGAGCTGGCTAAGGACGAATCAGTTGGGGCAGCGCTTGTTCTCGGCATTGATAATTGGAAAATGACTTCTGCAAAGTCTACTCTCGTTGCTGGGGCTGCTAGCCTCGTCGTGCGCCGCGCGCTCCTCCTCGTTGCTATGGAACAATTTATTTGGCGGGGAGCGTTGCTGGGCGGGGAAACTACTAGCACTACTAGTCCCTCTCCCCAATTGGTCGTGAGCGCACTACTCATTTCATCTTCCGCATCTTCTAAATCCGTGCTCGCACGGTCGCGACCTCCAGCAACGCCCGGGCGCCGCACCGCGGTCGAAGATGCAAAAAATACTAGCCTCCCGAGCGAGCTATTTTTTGGTAACTGGAACGTAAGAGGATTAGAAAACAAGAAATACCCAGCAAAGAAGAAGGACATTCTTCTAGAAGCAGCCGGACACGGGGTGAAAGTCCTCGCGCTGACGGAGACAAAAGGAGAAAAAACCGGCAAGGAGGACTTCGGAGAATGGAAAATCTTCAGCGCAGGGGGACCGACGCCACACACCGGCGTCGCGGTGGCGGTACACCAATCGCTCGCGCACCTAGTCACCGAGTGGCACGCGTTCCGGGGCGGCCGGGTCATCTGGGTCGACCTGCAGCTGCAGGAAGGACAGGATATGCAAGAAAAAAGCTATGTGAGCGTAAGTCTGTGATGCAGAAAGTGCAAAAGTGCCACACTTGTCATGCTGGATGTGCATCAAAGGGTCTTTCCTTCGTGTTTTCAGGTACTGGATACGCATGACAGGTTTTCTGTGTCATGCAGAGCAAACTTGTGATGCTATTCCTCCGAGAAAATTACACCTACATTGTTTTTTCCTTGGATACAGGACCCGTTCCGAGTAATCGCCGCCTACGCGCCCACTATCAGAATGAAAAATCCCCCCTCCCCATATCAAAACGAAGTTTCTGATGCTGGATTTGCGTACACAAATCAGATTTGTCGTGCTGGCGAGGACTGCAGTCCGGTATCAAGCCTGAAAAGACAGGTTTTGGCCTAGGCAGTTAGCATGAAAGACGTCTACGCTTTAGGAGCATGAGCATGACAAACCGCCTGTAGAATGCTGCGGAGCCTGTGGAGTTGCCTTCGTGCAACATAGAGATGATTTGTGGCCACAAATCAGCAACACAAATTTTCGAAAACGTACCTTGTCAATATGGGGAGCGGGGATCTTTCCTCTCAATACCCACAGCAAAGAAACCGCTGGCCGAGAAAGAACCCTTCTACAACCAAGTACAGAGAGCAGCAGCACAGCGTTCCAAGTTTTTGATCTTGGGCGACTTCAATGCAAGACTATGGAAACGCGCCCCCCCCCGTAACGGGACCGTACGGGCGAGAAGAAAAGCTGAACAAGAACAGCCCGCACCTTCTTTCCTTCCTCCGCGAGAAAGAGTGCTGCAGCGTCGCGTCGTTTTTCCGGCACAGCTATCCTGTGCAAAAGTATCGCACTCGTAGTAATCGCAGTCATGCATTACAAATCGTCATCCCAAGGCAAAACAGCATGACAAATCCCATTTGTCATGCTGAGCTAATTTGTATTGCAATTACGTACTAGTACGATACTTTTGCAGTTCATAACAGCCCGAGGGCCTACGCCACCTGGCGACACGCAGACCCAGAACTAGGGCAAAAAGGCTACCACCAGATCGACCATGCCGTCTGCCCGCAGTCACTCAGACACGCAGTGCAGGACTGCCAGGCCGTGGACGTGGCTGGCTGGCCAACGACGTACGACCACCGAATGCTAGTAGCAAAAGTAAGCACTGCAGGCCTGAAGGAGCGGCCCGGAAAAAGAAAGCGAGCGCCATCACCTCCAGCAAGAACCCCACGACCCGCGCACGAGAGCAGCGCAGCGAGGAGGACAAGGAGGGGGCGAGAGAGCGGCGCTGGGAGAAGTTAGCTAAAGAGCAAGAGCAAAGGCAGAAACAAATCTGTCATCCTTATCCATTGCAAATTATATGTCTGGGCCTGGAAGAATGCAGGAGTTTGTCCTTGTCATGCAGATTTTGCATAACCTTGACCACCCATGTTGATGTCTGTGGTGCAGGCCGAAGCATCACAGACTCTGCGAGGACTTTCTGATGCCCATACCGTACCACGAGAAATGCCCTCTCCGCGTAGCAAAAAACTTGACCTTTTTTGCTGTTCATGCAATACCGATTTAAGATTTTTTGTAGAATGCAAAGGTAGCATGATCACAGGTTGCATCCTTCCAGACCCAGAGCGATATTTGCAATGCATAATCCTGCTTCCTACCTGATGAAACCACATATGGATAATTTTCGCTTTCCCCAGACTGGGGAAAGCTAAAATTTTTTTGATTTTTGGAAGGTGAGTGGTGCTATCGCTCCCAAACCAGTGCTCAATCTTCAAAATTTGTATTTACGTTTGCCTCATCCCAGAGGCCAGCACTCACGACGAAATAAATGCCTCCAAATGAGCAACTCATCGTCATGCTCATGCCACAATTTTCATCAAGCGTGGGGTACAAGCAACTACTACTGAATCGCGATAGATGAAGTGTAGCTACGATTTATTTTTGTAAATCTTCTTTTTTCTCCCTGGATCATCTGGCAAGACAAGGAGAAACAGGAGATCCTTTTTATGCTGGATATTTATGAGCATCAGTTGCACTCCCCGGTTTTCGTTGATGTCCACAACCCCCTGGTTTTGAAGTTGATGCCCACGATCTCCCCTGTTAATGTTATTCAGTGGCACGTCGTCGGAGTATAGTAAAAAGTAGAAACTACGTGCGCCTGAGGTCGGACATGTTGCTGCGCAGCATGTTGTGAGGACTCCCACTCCGCGCAAGAACGTGAAAACTATCCTTGAGTTGTACGAAATTCCTTCACAGGAGCGCGATTTCTGCTCGTCACATCTCCGATATGAAAATGAATGTACTGAAAACATTAACTCGCAACAGAACAGAAAAGTGTTGAGTGGGCTGCACGGCGGGGACCAAAGTTGTTGCAGCTCGCGTTCCAATAGATGCGTTTTCTTCTTTGTTTCTAATATTCTTCGTTAGACCACCTATTGAACGTCGTTTCGGTATCTAGTTCTTCAAGAAGGTAGTTCCTCGTCAGTAGAACATATCTTCAGTAGAAGATGAAATCGCCGTTGTTCGTGCGGCCCTCCTTCGTAAAGATTCTGAGGAACTGACTTCTTGCAAAACAATTCTCGGTCGTCCGCCCAAGTGGGGGTTTCGTCTCGTAGTATAAAGCTGCATGACCATCAGCAGGGACTTTTACTAATTAGTATAGACTTTGATGGGGTCGTCGTCCGTTTTCGTATCGTCGTGGTGGTTTTGAATTGTCTCCGGCTCCAGCTCGCTGGAAGTGAGAGAATTTGGCACAAAATAGAACCTAAATAAACTGTCTTTCCCTCTAATTCCAATTTTCAAAGATACAAGAAGTTGAATGGCGGTTTTTTTTTTTCTAAATTATTGTAGCTACAATTTTATTGCAATCGCCAAAGGCCACCACCGGAAAAAAAAGAAGCATCTCCTGCAGTTGTACTTGTTGTTCGTGATTATATTCAAAAATGAACGGCGCCATCGATGTCCATTGGATGGACGCCTTGCAAGACAACGTCGAGCAGCTCTACGAATATCGTAAAGAAAAATCCCCCCTCCCCATATTGAAAAGGTATGTTTTCGAAAATTTGCGTTGCTGATTTGAGGTCACAAATCACATCTGTGCTGCAAGAAGAGAACGGCAGAAGCTTCCGCCCCATTATGGAAGCGGTTTGTCATGCTGCTGGGCCTAAAGGGCAGCCGTTTGCCATGCTGAACAACTAGACCCATACGCCCCTACTTAGCCTGGGGATCTGGCCGCAATGTCTCTCTGCAAGACAAAGCTGATTTGTGTACACAAATCCAGCATCAGAGATTCCGTTTTGATATGGGGAGGGGGGATTTTTCCTCAAAATAACGAAACTGGTTTAACAGCGTTCGCGCGCCAATTCGCAGGAGGCAGTGACGATGATGTTGATGATGAGAATATCCTGAGTAAAAACGTACCCACACCAGAGTCAGGATGGGGATTTTGCAACACAAACCTAGGAGTTTTGTGAGTCACGCATGACAAGTTGCGCTATGTAGTGTAGTGCAGGTTAGCAAGTGCAGCCGCGTCACAGATTCATCTGCTCATCCTGTTCACAGCATCACAAATTCCAAAACACGATTGGAAATGGCTCTCATGGGGATGCGCATTACAAGTCTTCCTGTCTTTGCAAATCTGCATTACAACTCTGGTGTGGGGACGTTTTTACACAGGATAGAGAAACAAGAAACGGGTTTAACAGCGTTCGCGCGCCAATTCGCAGGAGGCAGTGACGATGATGATGATGATGAGAAACAAGAAAGGCGGTTGTATACTGGTGGAAGTGCCAGCACCTCCGAGCAGCTGCATGAGAGGAAACAAGAAGAACGGGGCGGAGGTATTAAACCGGAGGGAGGCGGGGGACCAAGAACTTCGCCCACCAGAAAGATCCGTCCGGCAAGCTACTACTACGTCAACGAAGAATATGCAGAGAAAGAAAACTGTGTAAGTGTAAATTTGTGTTGCAGAGGATGCAAGACACCTATCCTTGTCATGCTGGACATGCATCAGAGGTTCGTTCCATGTGTGTTTTCCCTTACAAGCCACGCATGGCAGGTTTGCTCAGTCATGTAGAACAAATTTGTGATGCTGTCAGCCAAAGACAGTTGCACTAGCGCAGTTTTTTCTTGGATAAAGAAGATGAGGACGAGTCTTTCAACGCAGAGATTGGAGAGGACAACGTCGTATCAAATGCAAATATGTCTGGGTCTGGAAGAGTCGGGGCTTGTCATGCACATTTTGCATGACCCATCAAGTCTGTGATGCTGGTGCTAGCATCACAGATTTTTTGAGAGCTTCTTGATGCTTATTACGCATGACAAATGCCCTCTCCGCGTGCCAAGAACTGACT
>JACKZZ010011016.1_pt1 | contig 30133 bp, 42 predicted proteins | sample 8027871 | NCBI WGS metagenome assembly JACKZZ01 (sample SAMN15724774, study PRJNA655200) | protist metagenome | isolation source: fluorescence activated cell sorting (FACS) single amplified genomes of... | place: USA: West Boothbay Harbor, Gulf of Maine | collected 2000-07-19
AGGTAGTAACCGTGCAAGATGGCGGCAACCTGTTGGTGGGTAAGACTTCTTCTTCTGTTTCTAGTTCTGGTTTGACTGTTATCGCAAACGACTTTATGTCATACACAAATACATCTACAGATAGTGGTGATAGATGTTTAGTTTTAAATAGGCAAAATGGCTCAGGTAATATTCTTGATTTTAAACAAGCAAATGGTTTAGTAGGCAGTATTGGTACTAACTCAGGTTATATGGTTATTGGCTCACCAGTAGGTACGGATGCACACTTGCTGATAGGTAACGGTTTAATACATCCTGCGACTTCTACAGGTAGCGCTAAAGATAACGCTATTGACATTGGTGGCTCCAGTAACCGCTTCAAAGACCTCTACCTATCAGGCGGTGTAGTCTTCGGAACCACAGGCGGCGCAGTTTCAAGCAAAACGCTGGATGACTATGAGGAGGGGACTTGGACTCCTGTTACAAATAGTGGGAGCTGGACTGTAAATGCGGCTTCATATACTAAAGTTGGAAATATGGTTACTTGCCGCTTTAGAGTAACAGCAACAGCAACAATTGCGGCGAATGATTTTACTGGTCTACCTTTTACTCCTGCGGCTGAATCAGCAGGGGTATGTGGTTATCAAAACTCTGAATCAGGCGTAGTTTTTGGTGTTTTAGTTCAATCCAGTAATGTGTGGAATTTTAGAGTTGGTCCAACTCAGAAAGGTGTAGCAAATAATGCAATAGTTTCTGGGATGTTTACTTACCATACAACAGCATAAACCATACGCCTATCGGACGGTAGGCACAGACAGGAGCAATACAATGGCTTTAGAAAAAGTAATAACAGAAGACAAGATTGAAATCGTAGGCGAGTTCAAAGCAGTACAAGTACGAACCTGCACCAAAGTCCTAGAGGACGGCGTTGAGCTATCTTCAGGCTACCATCGCCACGTTATAACCGCAGGTGATGACTACAGCAACGAATCAGCAGAGGTGCAGGCTATCTGTGCTGCTGTGCATACTGATGCAGTTGTAGCTGCATACGAAGCATCTTTGGAAACCGTAGAGGAATAAAATAATGCCCCTGACTAAAGTCAAATCTGGAGGCGTAAGTGATTCGATCACACTGACTTCGCCTGATATTAATGCCCCAGATATTGACGGGGGCACGATTGATAACGCGGTGATCGGCGGGTCCACCGCTGCTGCCGGTAGCTTCACCACAATCACAGCGACGGGTGGTAGCTCGTCGAACTGGAACACTGCGTATGGCTGGGGTGACCACTCGACTCAGAGTTATGCCACACAGACATACGTAGGCACTGAGGTCAGTAACCTGGTGGACTCCTCCCCCGCTGCCCTGGATACGTTGAACGAGTTAGCTGCTGCGCTGGGTGACGATCCCAACTTCGCTACTACTGTAACTAACAGCATCGCGCTGAAAGCCCCGCTCGCTAGTCCTAGTTTTACTGGCACAGCCACGATGGATGGGCTTACTGTAAATCCTACAGCTTCCGCTGAAATCAGTGGAGCCGTGCCTGGCAATTACATTTTAAAGTTAGATAACACACACGCCACATCTGGTAACGGTCTGCGAATTGAGACACCATCTACATCATCTAGTGAATATAGTTTAGTTGTTAAAAGTAATAATGGTTCAAATAATAATCTAGTTGTTAGTAACAACGGAGACATCAGCTTCTACGAGGACACAGGCACAACGCCTAAGTTCTTCTGGGATGCTTCTGCGGAGTCTTTGGGTATTGGTACTAGCAGTGTTGTTTCAGCCCTTGATGTATTAAATGGTGGGAATACTTACACAAGCGGCTTGGTGTTGCGTAATGGCTCAAGTACAAGTGAAGCAACATCTTTGTATCACGACAACACAGGCTCTACGACAACCGTATTAGCAAACCGATATGGAAGCGACTCAGCCGCAATAAAACTTGTACTGCAAGACGCAAGTGCTTCACCTGTAACCGCATTGACTGCGTTAGGCAACGGCCGCGTGGGTATTGGTACATCCAGTATTGACAGTAATGCCAAACTACAAATAGAAGATTCTACTAATCCAAATATAAACATTGATAGAACCTCGTCTTTACTTACTGGAAATCATTTAGGTTATATTAACTTCCAAAATAATGGAGCTGTTTACGGCTATATGGGGGCGTGGGTAGAATCAGCAAGTGGAACTGATGGAAAACTTGCTTTTGGCACACGAAATGGTACTAGCGTAGTTGATAGGCTTACAATAGCCTCAGACGGTGCGGCTACGTTTAGTTCTACGGTGACAAGTACAGGGCTTACTGCAAATGTCCCCACTGGAAATGGGCTTGTTATTAATAGTGCAGATGTAGGTACTATTAAAATGACACTTGCCAATGGGAGTCAAAAAAATTGGGGATTTGCGACTACTAATTTAGCCGCTGGAGATTTTGGTCTTTATCAGTCTAACTCTAACGGTGGAGACCCTATTACGGCAGGTACAGCTAAACTTTATATTAACTCCTCTGGCAATGTGGGTATTGGTGAGCCAAGCCCTAACCGTAAATTTCATGTAAATTCAGGTTCAACAAATGTTGTCGCTAAATTTGAAAGCACTGATGCAATAGCGGCCATCGAGTTTGTGGATAGCGGAGGTAGTGCCGAAATAGGTAACAGCGGTAATGCTCTTGTATTCTTTCCTGCTGGCACAGAACGCATGCGCATAGACTCCAGCGGCAACCTAACTACACGACAAAGCACAGGCAACAACTTTAGAGTTATAAGAAACGGCGATAACTCAGTTGAAGTAGGGAACTACAACGCAACCGATGGGTATCAAAATACCGCTTACATTTCCAGTACGCATACTTTTTATGCAGGGACAGCAGGGGCAGGAGGCGCTTCTAGGGCTGTAGATATCGACTCATCAGGCAACCTGTTGGTGGGGCAGTCTAGCCACACAAGCCCAGGAAACGGTAGCACCACAACAGGAGGAGGTTGGGAAAGCTCAGGAAGATTTTGGGCTTCTACATCTGCCTCAGACCACGGATTTAATAGAAACAGCAATGGCGTAAATGTTTCAATTCGCAATAGCGGTAATCAAATAGGCTACATTTATAATAACGCCTCATCTGTTACTTACAATACAACCTCAGACCAGCGCCTTAAAAACAACATCGTAGACGCACCTTCTGCTTCTGAAGACATTGACGCTATCCAAGTACGTTCGTTTGACTGGAAGGCTGACGGTTCACACCAGAAGTACGGAATGGTGGCGCAAGAGTTATTAACCGTCGCTCCTTCAGCAGTGGCACAACCAGAAGACTCAGAAGACATGATGGGTGTGGATTATTCTGTTTTAGTCCCAATGTTAATTAAAGAAATACAATCATTACGCAACCGTGTTGCACAACTAGAGGCATAACCAATGGCACTGACTAAGGTCAACACAGATCTCCTCGAGGACGGTGGCAAGCTAGACGGCATTGAAGCTGGGGCGGATGTAACAGATACCACTAACGTGACAGCCGCTGGTGCCTTGATGGATAGCGAGTTGACTAGCGAAGCCTCCGTAAAGGCTTTGAATCAGGGTGTTGCTACTACTGACAGCCCTACGTTTGCAGGGCTTGACGTAAACGGAACTGGCAGTGTCATAGAGTTAAGTCAGTCAGCAGCAGGTTCGGCAACCTATTATACAATGGATAATACTGTTGAAACTGGAGGTAAAAGATGGAGATTTGGATACTCAGGAGGCTCTTCAGATAAAGGGTCATTCAGCTTTTACAATCAAACAGACAACAACCTTGCGTTATTGCTCGCGTCTTCTGGAGCCACATTCTCAGGTAGCGTGGGTATTGGTTGCACTCCTACAAGCCCTTTGCACATAAAGTCAGCTACTAATGTCAATGTGCGATTTGATGATTCTGGAAGCTCATCACATACATGGTACATGAATGACGCTCAAAATCTTTATATACCAAATGTACAGCTCGCGTCTACGCACACGTTCTATGCTAACGGTCAACGCAAGGTTGACATAGACGCATCAGGCAATGTGGGTATTGGTACTAGTTCGCCTAGTGCTAAGGTAGATATTTTTGACTCTGGTGCAGGCAATGCAAATCTCTCTGGGCTAGAGCTTACTAACTATGATTATGGAGCAGGTGAAACTGGTCAATCTATTTCCATCGAAGCATTAGTTAGAAACGATGGCGGTGGAACTAGCCCACTCGGTAAAATCATATTTGGTAAAGACTCTGATTACTCTTCCGCAGCAGCGCGTGACGGGAACATACAGTTTTACACTAATCAGTCAAACGTTGTTACAGAAGCCATGCGCATATCCTCCACAGGTGCGGCTACGTTTAGTTCTAGTGTGACTGCTGATGGTCAGCTAACTAGTGCCAGAGGAAGTGACACAGGCACTTATGGGTTTAGGCATGAAGGTGCTGGTAAATATATGCGAATGGGGGTAGCTAATGCTTCCTTTGCTTATTTTGAAACTGACGCAAATGGCGGCTTTAGTTTTGAAGGAAATGTTACTGTACCGAATCAAATACTACACGCGGGCGACACTGATACCTATATGCAGTTTCATGCGGTTAACGAATGGAGAGTTGTTGCAGGAGGTTACGAAAGATTTGCTATTGGGCCACACGTTGTAGTGAATGAGGACAGCCATGACTCTGACTTCCGCGTTGAGTCTAACAGCAACACTCATATGCTGTTTGTTGATGGTGGCAATGACCGCATTGGTTTTGGGTTAAGCAACCCCGCGCAATCTTTTGCCGTTCAATTCGCTACCGCAGATAGAGTTGGTACGTTTTATGACACTGGTACTAACGGCAACGCTATGCACAACGGTGCGGCTGTTTTAGGCGTATCTCGTTCCTCAAACGGGTCAACCAGTCTTCACGGTCCTATTTTTGAAGTAGGTCGAGACAACGGTTTAAACGCCACTTATAACGTAAGCGATCGTTTTTTAACCGTCAGAAGTGACTCGACTGTTATAAACGAAGACTCGCAAAACTATGACTTCCGCGTTGAGTCTGACGCTTATGCTGAGGCACTATTTTTAAGCGCGGACGTGAATCGGTTCTCCCTTGGCCAAGATAACTCTGCTCCTTGGGGACAAACTTCAGGACAAGGTTCTTTTAATTACCGTATGGTGGAACAGAGTGGAGCGTTTTCAACTGACTCTGCAACTGGCTACGCAAATATATATATAAATAAATTTAACCTTCCCACAGATGATACTAGAGCAATCGCTTTTTATGGAAACGGTACTCAAGTAGGTACAATAACCGTCAGTACCTCTGCCACAGCTTATAACACTTCCTCAGACCAACGCCTAAAAGAAAACATCGCAGACGCTGATGACGCAGGTAGCAAGATAGACTCCATCCAAGTACGCAAGTTCGACTGGAAAGCAGACGGCTCTCACCAAGACTACGGCATGGTTGCACAAGAGTTACAAACCGTTGCACCAGAAGCAGTATCAGCCCCAGAAAACCCAGACGAAATGATGGGCGTGGACTACAGCAAGCTAGTCCCAATGTTAATTAAAGAAATTCAATCATTACGCAACCGTGTTGCACAATTAGAGGAATAGAAACATGGCAATAACAAACACTTGGTCAGTATCAAACATGACACACACAGACGCTGATGGTGGTGTCTTTTTAGTTTACTGGTCGATGGTTTCGTCTGACGGCACTTATAGCGCCAGTGAAGGCGGAAAGCTGCGTTGTGAGTATGACGCTTCAAGCCCGACCTATATCCCATACGCTGACTTGACAGAAGCCACCGTACTAGGCTGGGTATACAACAGCTTAATCGAAGGCGAAGAAACTGCTGAAGAAGCTAAAGCGCGTATAGAAGCTGACCGAACTGCTAAAGTGCAAAAGCAAATCGATGCTGCTGCAACTACTGCTTCAGGAACTCCTTGGTAATGATTGCGGAAATCTCAGCAGTTGTAGGTATCCTCAAGGCCCTTAACGATGGCATTGCTACTGTTAAAGAGTCTGGGGATCACTTGTCTGGGCTTTCTGGATTATTTACCAGTCTCACTGACAGCAAGACCGCCGTCGAAAGTATCGAAGAGGCCACAAAGGCTGGAGATCATGTACTAACACAAGAAGAAGCACTAGAGCTTGCATGGGCAAAGAACGCAATTCGCGAGCATGAGAAAGAACTAAAGCGCATTACCCCCAAGGCAGTGTGGCGTGACATGCTGATGATCCAGAACAAGTCTTTGCTAGATCACAAGCACAAGCTGGAGAAGATACGGCTGGCTAAACTCAAGAAGCAGCGCCAGATCGGTGACGCAGTTAAGAATGTTGCCGCGGCTGTATGTACGGTTGCCTTATTCGCGGGCAGTTATTATTTCATTTCCAACACAGGTATTTAACGTGGACATTATTTTAAAAGCACTGAAGTCAAAAACAGTTCAGTTTTCAATTGCACTAGCTGTACTTAGCATCCTTCAGGGCTATGTCGGTTTCCTCCCCGTCTCGCCAGCTGGACAAGCAGCTGTAGGTTGCGTGATTGCGAGCTGCGTTACAGTTTTAAGGTTCGTTACAACCGGCCCCCTATCAGCTAAGTAGCTTCCTTTATATTAGTTAAGCTAATATAATGCAGGTTAATTAACCCGAAGGAGTCGAATATGACTGATCTTACAGATGAAGTGCCAACTCTCACCGTTGGCGATAAAACGCACCTAGTTTCTGACCTGAGCGACGAAGTAAAACAAATGCTTTCGTTACATCAGCAGGCGCTCGAGATGTCCAATGCAGCTAAGCGCCAGGCGACTATCCACGATCTAGCAGTCGCTAGCATAGCTTCAACGATCGAGAAGGCGCTTAACGAAACCGAAGAATGAGGTTTAGATGGCGTATTTCAAACGCGACAGATTTAGCGGTATTGCTCCTGGGGTCTCCCCCAGGTTGCTTGCTGATCAGTTCGGGCAGGTAGCAGAGAACATAGACTTTGAGTCTGGCCGCTTAGTTGCTACCAGTGAAAACTCTGATACGTATACGTTACAAAACGGCGCTCGCCGCTCTATTTATTTCTACCGTGACACAAGCTGGTTGGAATGGAGTGAAGACGGCGTGTCCGTTGTTCCTGGCCCCATCCCTGGCGATACCCTAGACCGCCTATACTTTACTGGCGATGACTACCCCCGCATCGGGACAGTCGCTACATTAGTCAGCGGCTCTTCAGGGTATCCAGTCAACTCTTACAGATTGGGCGTACCAGCACCAAGTGGTACACCTACAGTAGTTAAGAGTGGCACAGCTAACGCTGACGCAACAGCGAATGACGTTAGCTATGTTTATACGCTGGTTACAGCCGATGGCCGTGAAGGTCCGCCTTCAAGCCCAAGCGCAGTGATTGAACTGACTGATGGTGAGACAGCCACTATCTCGATGCCCGCGAGCTACAATCCTTCTGGCTCAGGTCACAACTTTGCAGCGGGTGCTCTAAAACGTATTTACAGATCCAACACAGGTTCTACTAATACACAGTTTCAGTTTGCTGGCGAAGTAGGTTACACAGCCACCTCATTTACGGACACTCAGGACGCCGCGACTTTAGGTGAGGTACTACCAAGTGCAACATGGATTGGCCCCCCCGACGATAGCTCTCTTTATCCAGATGGCCCCCTAAAGGGGTTAATTTCTCTGGCCCAGGGCACAATGGCGGGCTTCACAGGCAAACGATTCTGTCTTAGCGAGCCATTTCTCCCCCACGCTTGGCCAATTCAATACCGGATCACCACTGAAGAAGACATCGTTGCTATAGCGTCTACCGCAAATGGTGTAGCTGCCTTGACTGACGGTCAGCCCTACTTCATCACGGGCACCGAACCGAGTGCAATGACCGCGGTCCGTATAGATTTAGCGCAGGCATGTGTCAACGTAAACAGTGTCGTAGATATGGGCAGCTATGTTCTTTATGCAGGCCCTGATGGTTTATGCGGCTTGGAGAGCGCTTCGGGGTCCGTGGTCACCGCTGGGCTTATCTCTGTTAAGCAATGGAACGACGACTTTAACCCAACCACGATCCGCGCCTTTAAGCACGAAGGTACATATGTTGCGTTCCACGCATCGGGCGGCTGGGTATATGACCCCCGTGGAGAAGAGAACGCACTGTCTACGCTCACACTCTCTTCGGAGGTCAGGGGTGGATACACGAACCCTAAAGATGGCGAGCTCTACGTTATCGTAGCGGACAAAATTCAAAAGTATCGTGGCAGTAGCACAAGCAAAACTCTAAAGTTTAAGAGCAAGAAGTTTGTCACTCCCGCCCCTGTATCTATGGGCTGGGTCTCGGTCCACGCTAACGAATACCCAGCGACGGTTAAGGTCTATGGGGACGGAGTGTTGATTGCTGATTACACGGTAACAAAGTCTGGGTCTACTTATACGCAGGCGACTACTGTGCCGAGTGGCATTAGCAACGGCACACTCCGCGAACCAATTATGCGTATGCCCGCAGTTGTTGCTCAGGAGTGGGAAGTCCAAGTCGAAGGTACTGATCTCAATGAGTTCTGTCTGGCGCAGAGCATGGACGAGATACGTCAATCATGACAGTCCGTCGAACGGATCGCCCAACGAAAATACCAGGGATACCAAAACCCCCAGCTAACGTAGGTCCTGAACTTCGTAGATACCTCGAGTCTATATCTGAGGCTATGGAGATACGATTAGGGCGTAGAGGCGATCCTGTTGATCGTGCGGTTACACTACGCGAACTGATCCAGTCAGGTCTTGCAAGAGAACTACGCGCCTCCCCTTTCGACCCCAATAACATTGGTGGCGGTAATATAGGGTTTGTTGATGATGGCCAAGTCGATGTAACTAATACGCCCCCTCAGCCTACGGGTTTTACAGCAAGCGGCGCTTACAGCGTGATAAACCTTATGTGGGATTTTCCGCTATACACTGGGCCTAATCACGCGCACACAGAAATTTACAGCTACCCTACAGACTCTTTGGGAGATGCCATATCGGTAGGCGTAATAGGCGTCGAACCAGGAAGAGGATATATAGACCCAGTAGGCAGTGGCGTAACTCGTTATTATTGGATACGCCACGTTAATGAAGCAGGCACACCAGGGCCTTGGAACAGCGCTTCTGGGACAATAGCCTCTACCTCGCCCGATGTTGATGTGATACTCGGTGTACTTAATCAGGCGATTACCGAAAGCGAGTTGGCTACGGATTTAACGTCAAAACTAGATGGTTTTGAAGACGACATTGCTGATCTTGAAACAACGTTTGGTAATACCGCATCAGCAGCAACAAGTGCTGCAGCAGCAGCCGCAAGTGAGTCAGCGGCTATAGCTGCAAAGGTAGCGGCTCTCCTCGCGCAAGGTAATGCTGAAACCGCAGAACAAAATGCTGAAACTGCAGAGACTAATGCAGTGACTGCTAGATCTGGAGCAGAAACAGCTCAGACAGCTGCGTCACAGTCAGCCACGGGCGCTGCTGGATCAGCGTCATCCGCATCTCAAAGCGCAATAACCTCTGCTAATTCAGCAACAGCTGCGGGTTCTTCCGCTTCTGCTGCAGCAACGAGTGAAACAAACGCTGCGACCTATGCGACTAACGCAGGTACAGCTTCGACCGCGAGTCAGACATCTAGGCTTGCAGCAGAAGCGGCTGAAACAAATGCAGGTACATCTGCAACAGCGGCAGCAACCAGCGCGACCAATGCTAGTGCGAGTCAGACAGCAGCCAGTCAAAGCGCTTCTGTTGCTAACACAAACAAGATTGCTGCTGAGACTGCGCGTAGCGGGGCTGAGACCGCTGAGACCAATGCGGCGAGCAGTGAAACTAATGCGTCGGGCTCTGCTTCATCAGCTTCTACAAGCGCAACCAATGCGGCAAACTCCGCGACAGCTGCGGGCAACTCTGCATCAGCGGCTAACACTAGCGCTCAGACAGCTTCTACACAGGCGACTAACGCTGGCACATCTGCCTCGGCTGCGTCTGCGAGTCAAACGGCAGCGAGCACTAGTGCGACCAATGCCGCAAATAGTGCGGGGGCTGCCTCCACTAGTGCTACTACTGCAGCAGCGAGTGAAACAGCTGCTGGACAGTCAGCTACTACTGCGACTACTCAAGCAAACACAGCAACTACAAAGGCTGGCGAGGCTTCTACGTTTGCATCAAATGCCGCCACTTCAGAGTCAAACGCAGCGGGGTCTGCTAGCGCAGCATCGAGCACAGTAAACGGTTTGACCGCCAGGTTAGATAACGCAGGCGGCACCGGTGTTACAGTTGAGCAACAGTTTTCTGCAAACGCTACCTCACTAGGGACGCTAGAGGGGCAATACACAGTTAAGGTAGACGCCAACGGTGCAGTAGCTGGTTTTGGCCTGGCTAACACTACGACATCCTCGGGTAATAATACGAGTGAGTTCTACGTCAACGCTGATCGCTTTGCCATTATGCGCGGAGGGTCTGATACAACTGCTGCTGTAACGCCTTTTACGGTCCAAGCTACCGCCACGACTATTAACGGTATTGCTGTTCCAGCCGGTGTTTATATGGATGCGGCATTTATAAAAGCCGCATCCATTACTTCAGCTCAAATAGGCTCTGTAAACGCTGACACAATTACTACAGGAGAACTAGATGTTGCTGGTTTGATTACCGCTAATGCAATTGACGCTAGCAAGCTCAACATTGATGGCTCTTCGATTACCTCTGTGGTCGTTAATGGCACTCCTACTCTTCAGCTCGGTTCGGTAAACGTTAATAAGCTAACTGGCAACAGTATCAGCGCAACGATCATGTCTGGTACAACGGTGTACGCAGACAATCTGACGGGCGACGTTGCTGTCCTATTACCCTTCCGCTCAACTTCAACAGTTAGCGTTCGAGGTAATACTGCATCTGGTGGCGGAACCGTACAAGTTACTAGCCAACAGTTACCAGCTACCTCGCATAGTACCAACGGCCATAAAGCGTTCGCGTCTGTAACGGGCTGGTACGATTCGACCGCTAACAAAACTTACGCTTTCCGCTTATACATGCAAGACACTGCTGGCGGGAGCCAGTCGTTAGGCAGCCCTATCTCTGTTCATAACTATAGTGGCACGCTAGTTATGATCTTTTCCGGTGACAAGTCTAATTTAGTTTCAGCGGGTCAAACTATTACCGCGAGCGGAAAGTCTCACACTACGACGTCTGCCTCCTACAACACTGGCTCCAACGCGACTAGCATTGTGTATACGTTAGGCAGCGGGTCAGCATTTACTACTAGCGATACTATCTCAACTAGCAGTAGTAGTGGGTGGCAATTAGTAGGTCAGACGCGTTTTAAAGCAAACACGAACCTCTATGCACAGTTCGCGCTGAGCGGCTCGTTGTCCAACAAGACCCTGGGCGCGGTGAACATGAAGTTAGAGGTGACTAGAACGGGTACGTCTGGAATTGGCGACAACGACACATCAACAGCAGTTGATTACATTCACGAAGTTTCTGGTTTTATTATGGGAGCAAGGTAATGCAGTTGTATGTTAAGTGGGACGCCGAGACCGAAGAAATTTTGTTTGGCCCTCAAGGGGCAAAAGGTGACGGGAGCGGTTGGTATCCGTATGTAGATGTTGGCGAGGTTGTTAACCTGCGCACCCAAACACGCCGTTTTGTTTTTGTCGAAGAGGCTGAATTAGTAATGGGGGTTGTTGAGGGCGATGCTGCACCGACCTGGTTGCAGGCCAGACAAGCTGGTTATGGCGGTCTAGAAGAGCAACTCGACATGCTCTGGCACGATATTAATAACGACACCCTCGATACAGAGGGTGTTTTCTATACTCACATAAAAACTGTTAAAGACAATAACCCCAAAGGAGACTAACCATGCACGTAGGTAAAGGAAAACAATGTTACTTAAACGCTAAGCCCGCTAAGAAAAAGGCTAAGAAAAAACCTAAGAAGGCGAAAAAGAACTATGGCTACTAAACGCGACTACAAAGAAGAGTATAAGTATCACCAGACTGAAGCTCAGAAGAAACGACGCGCTGCCCGTAACAAAGCGCGGCGTACTGCCCTGGCAAAAGGTAAGGTCAAGAAAGGTGACAACAAGGATGTACATCACAAGGATGGTAACCCTCGCAACAACAAGAGTAGCAACGTTGCTGTGGTGAGCCGAAAGAAGAACCGCGGCGCGTACCGATTTGCATAACCTCTATGAATTTAATGCATTAGATTCATGACCTGACCCCCCGTATAATTGCGCCTCAACTAACCAGAGGCACATATGATTCTTTACGCAATAGTATTTATTCTTATAGCACTAGGCGCTATAGCCAAGCAGGACTTGAAGCTGTGACATTGTCACAGTGCAAAATGATATAAAATAAATTAAATAGTAGTATCAATAAGTTACGCAGATCTGTAGTTGTAGTACAGATAGACATAAGTAGTAGCTAACTTATTGATATAGAAAGAAAAGGTGGGGTTAGGAGGACAGAATCCCTCTCTCTCCGCCATAGTTCTAAGTGTATGATTTAGATAAGAAAAGTTATAGAATTAGACCCTCAGTCACACCAGGGTCACATCGCTATGGCAACCGTACGGAAACGGGGCAAGAAGTACCAGGCACAGGTACGCATCAAGGGGCACTCGCCCCAATCAAAATCTTTTTTAACTAAAGCAGCAGCTCTCGCCTGGACACGGCGCATAGAGTCGAGCATGGACAACGGTTCGTGGATCGATACTCGTGGTTCGCGGTCCGTGTTCATTGAAGACATTGTCGATGACCTGGTCTACTCGTATGAGAGGTTTGGGCTAGAAGTTGCTGGGCCTAAGCTTGGACAGTTAAATCAAATCAAAGAATACTTTCACGGTGTATCGATACACGACCTGACTTTTGATGGTGTGTTGGACTTTGCTGCTTTTCGTCTAGAGACCATCGCTGAAAGCACACTACAGGCTCAAATGTATTATCTAAAGCAAGCCGTTACAAACAGCAGGATAAAAACTGAGCTGCCTGTTGTGGACATGGCGATCGACGAGCTAAAGAAGAAGAAATTAATAATGGGGAGTAAGCGGCGGGATCGTCGGTTGGAACCAGGAGAGTATGAAGCGTTGATGGACCAGGCAGCAGGACATTGGATAAGCGGAGCGATAGATCTAGCAGTGGAATCTGCCATGCGTCAGGGTGAAATACATGCGCTGAAGTGGTCAGATATCAATGAAAGTAAAGGTGTGATTCGATTAATGCGCAAAGATAAGCACGCTAAGACCGGTCAATCAGCCCAGCAAATACCACTTTTAAAGGGTGTGAGAGAGGCGCTCCTACGTTCACAGAATGTGTTTGGGCAAGGTCCAAACCTTATCCCTGTAGAGCGTGCAGCGAGCATTTCTGACAAGTTTGCCAAGATGACTAAGAAGCTTGGGATTGACGACCTGCGCTTCCATGATTTGCGGCACGAAGCAATAAGTCGGCTGTTTGAAAAAGGTATGAGGGTAGAACAAGTGCGGGTAGTGTCAGGTCACCGCACACTTGATCAGCTTTCTAGGTACGTTAATCTCCGACCGGCAGACTTAGCTGGGATGTGAAGTAGTTAGCTACTTCTTGAGTTGGAAATAGATATTTTTTACCGCGTTTGACATGCGGTATGTCTAGACCTTCACGGTAAATCTGTTGATATAACGATTGCTTCTTTATTCTTAGTAGAACGGCTAATTCTTCTAAGTCCATGAACGGCCCGTACTTCTCTAATAAGATTGCTTCCACAATATAGACCTCCTTGTCTGCATATGATTGTTAAGTACTGTTACTAATATTATTATTAGTATTTGCATTTTGCAATAATATGCTTACAAATATGGCGGTTTAGTTGTCTATACTGTTACTTATTTCTGTTTCTAATACTGCAAACTTTTTTGCTATTTTATTAGCGGGGGGCAGGTCGTCTTTGCGATATACAAAAGCTTTTTTCTCGCCCTTCAACTGTATTAAAAAAGCTCTGGCGTCTGGATAGTCTTTAACTGGGCACACGTTCGTATGCCAATTTGTATTTATAGGTAGCACTAGTTTGGCGATTAACTTTTCTAAATATTTAAAGGCGCGGGGGTGAGTTTTTACCCAGAAAGAAGACTTTGGATTTCGATCGTAGAGTTTTGTGTCAATTGTTCTTGAGAGATTATCGCAGTCATATCGAATTATGCGTGTGCGGACATTTGGTAGGAACCCTTTTACTTCGGGGTCTATATCTAGCGGGTCAACTCCTAAGAAATTTGCGAACTTAATAACCGCTGATGGCCCGAGGGCTGTGATGTTGTTGAGGTAGTGCGATATAGCACCTTGTGACCAGCCGAGCTCTTTGGCCGCTTCGACTTGGGTGAATTGCATTTCTATTTTTTTCTGTTCCCAGATAGCTCTCAAATTATTTATCGCTTGAGGCAACTCGCTTGATTTCTTCATGTGCTCGTCCTGAGTGTGTTTGGTTGTAGATCCACTCTGCTACCTGCTTTCGTGGAATACTTTGTTCTACATACTTAGATTTACATATATTAGTAGAAAAGTCATCTACTATTATTAGTGCGGTGTCTTCGCAGCCTAAAATTAATGCTACAGGGGAAGATTGTTTCATGCGGTCTAACCACTGTATTTGAAGCGCGGACAACGAGTGACGAATCACGGTTGTGTCTTTCTTGGGGAGGGATTTAACGTACTTATACTCTACGAAGAGCACACCTGCAGGACCTGCATACATAGCGTCGGGGACACCTCCCGTATATGTATCGTGGATCTTCCACTTGTATACATCGGGTGACAGAGCGTTATGTATGGATCTTACAAAACTGTGCTCGTTCATAAAGTAAGTGATCCGTTGTGACCAACGGTGGATCAATCCGTAGTGCAGGCAAAAGAGGGCCTTGGTCGACTTACTCCCTTTTAAGAGTACTGTTCGTACAAGGCTTCAGCAGCCTTGTAATCTTCTTCTTGAGCCCAACCAACAAACGAGACTTCGCAATTCATGAATGCTTTGCCCATCTTGTTCTCGGTAGGTACGCCAGATACTTTCCACAGGCCCGCGAATCGATCGCCGCCTTTCATACCGATCTGAGAGTTCCATGCTTTGGATACACGCAGCTTAGAGCTAGCGAAATCCATAATGGCAGGAGAACGCTCTAGCTCACCTGTCTCAGGGTTCTTGATAAGCAGGACATGCGCGTGTGTTTCGTTGATGTCCCATTCAGCTGGTTTGTCTTGTGACTCGACATAGGCTTGAGCATCGGCGATTGAACTGAACGCCCCACCATAGCCACCACCTGCTTCTAACTGACGCCAAACAACATACTCAATCTTGAACGTTAAGCTCAAGCAGTACAGGTCGTTGCCGTAGTTGTGATTGTTTAGTGTGTTGACCAGGTGTCCTGGCTCGCATCCTTCGACGTAAGCAGCGTGGTGCTTGTCGACTTCGTTAGACATTTTTTGTAGGAGCTTAACGCGCGGTATCTGTACGTTTTGACCTACGTGTTCGTTACCACGCCCAGGACCGTCGACTGATTTAAGATGGGCCGGTAATTGGTCGGTGGATGCTACTAAGTTGTTTGGTACTACTGCTACTGCTGCTGATTTACTCATAGTTTGTATTCTCTTCGTGATTCATGATTCATGTTTAGTGTTACAAGGTTCGAAAGTTAATGCGCCGAATTTCACGGGGTTGCAGACCAGGTACTTCTTGATCGAGCTTGAGAAGTTCCTTGTATGCAGTCGACGAGACCCGCCTTTGTAAGAGACTGTAGTCCTTGGTGGTGTTGATGTGCTCGTACAGAGCATCCCAATCAGTCACGTCAGGTACAGTATCTTGGTTAATAGACACGCTGGCTTTGTCATTCGCGGTGCGCGACAAACCCTGCTCGTCTAATTGGGTTAAGAGCTTGTAATCAAGATCGTCTTTGGTCTTGTTTAGCTCTTTAAGCTCAGAGTTAAGACCTGCCATAGCGTCTTTTACCTGGGCTCTTGCTTCAATTAGTTCATTAATGTTCATAGTTTTTCCTTAGTTTCTTTTCTTAGTTTTAAGCTGCTTGTTTTAGTTTGTTTAGGATTCCGAGGAGCTCGTCCATACGCTCTACTTTGCCTTCGAGCTTCGCGTACACGTCTGGTTCCCAGGTGTCGCGAGCTGCTATCTGAATGACCTCAGTCTTTTCAGTCTGACCGGCTCGGTAGATGCGTCGATTGAACTGCTGATAATGTTCTGCGTTGTATGTTGGTGACGCCCATATGACAGCCTTAGCTTTAGTCATAGTCAGTCCGTGACCTGCTGATTGGGGGTGACAGAACACAACTTGTAGTTGGCCAGCTTGAAGGCGGTCGACAATGTCTTTGCGTTTGTGTGCAGCAACAGATCCGTCGATCGTTTCGTGTCTGATACCTAGCTTGTCTGCTAGCTCAACCATGCATCGTTGTTCGTGCTTCCAATTGAATGCAACGAGTGATTGCTGTCGTTGGGCTACAAGTTGCATGACAAGCTCATAACGTTCTTTGTGGATCTGCTGCGTCTCACCGTGCTCGTCATAGACAGCGCCGGTACACAACTGGAGCAGCTTCTTGACTTTACTGCCCGCATGCACAGCGTTGATTGTTGTTTTACCCGTGTATAACACTGAGTCTTCGCTGAGCGTTTTATACTGCTGCATAATTTTACTGGGTAGCTGCACGTACATTGTGTGTACATTTTGAGCTGGCATGTCGATACATTCAGTCAACTCGTACCTGATGTTGATGTCACTAAGCGCAGCGGCTACGACTTCTTCTGCGTCGTCTTTTTGTACCCATTCGTTTGCGAATCCGTTGAACCTGGGCGTACACACAGAGCCGCGGAAACTATAGAACCGATGCCCAAGCCGCTCCCCGTCGTCGACGATAAGCGTCGGGTGCCACACGTCTAGGATACCGTTGCTGTTGGGTGTACCAGACATAGCTATGCGGTATGTAAACTGCTCTGCAATCTTGCGGCATGCTTTGCTGCGCTGGCTGTCTTTGTTTTTGAAGGCAGTGAATTCATCAATGACTAGAGTATCGAAGTCATCGAGCAAGTGCTTAGACTTGAGTATCCACTTTACTGCGTCGTGATTGGTAATAACTACTTGGGCGTCAGAAGCGAATGCTTTCTCACGGTTCTTAGCGTACGCAATTGCATACGTTAGGTCGGGGGTAAACTTGAGAATGTCATCGCCCCACGATGCTTCAAGTATGGACAGCGGTGCGAGAACTAAGATTCGTTGTTCGCGGCCCACGAGCGCATCTAAGACAGATCTTGTCTTGCCAGTGCCTGGGTCTGAGGTGATAAGACAACGAGGGTTGTCGTTGATAAAATCGGTTGTGACTTTCTGGTGCTCGAAAGGTTTCATAGTCATCACTCATTGATGGTTTAGTATATTAGCATAACTAATATTAGTGCTCAATAAAAGTTATTGGGTTATCGCTAGACCAACAGTAGCCACAGGATGCACAACTGTCTGTTTTGTCCAGTTGCTCTGGACATATAATACCCTGCTCAACGTACGCAGAATCACTAGCGTCGATGACATGCGCGCTGAACTCTGTGTCCCAATCGTCGGAGTAACGGATGCGAAAACGATCAGGGTGTAAGCGGTTAACGTTGTTGATCATAGAGCCCAGCTGGGATGTGTACTCGTGGTGCGTGTACCCAAAGGCGTTCATATTAGGAAACTTGTTAAGCCACAACTGCCATTGGACAATGTATTGACCACTGTAGAAATCACCTAGCACATGCAGACGGACCACGAACCCGTCTTTGTGCTTGTCGTTTAATGAAGACAATTGATGCTCGAGGTTCGATATAAAGTTTGGGTCGGTGTGGTCAAACCTGTGCGCAAACGGCATATTGTCACCGTAGCAGTTGTCCCATTGAGCGCAGCCACTAGGGCATGTAGCACGTTCTTCGAGAGACAAACTGTACATTGTCATGCCCTTCCACATCTTGACAGATACTTTGTCACCAAGTTTTTTGTTTTGCTTGCCTCGCTTCAACATGTTGAGGCTAGCTGGCTTTACGCCTTTGATGTACCTCGTCCTTGGAGGGCGGAGATTTTTTACTGGGATTAGGTTCACGACTAAGGATGTCACTTAATATCTCCTCTCTATATTGAGCTGCTGTCGATTTGTCGCACTTCGTCATGATCTTGATCTCTGACTTCTTCAAACGGTGTGTACTCCACACAGTCGCTTCTTTTGGATCTGTGACGAGCTTGTACTCGACTACGCTCCCATCGCGCTTGTAGTACATTTGCATACATAAGGTCCTTTACTGGCTGGATAAACAACTTTTTATAGTCTTCATTTGTCATTTTTCTTTCTCCTGTTATAACGATTGCGGTAGGCTGCTTCGCGGTCATTGATCACGAGCCATGCTCCGTAGAAAAGCCACATAGCTGCTAATGAGCCAATAACTGCTACAGCTATTTCTAGCCAGGCACTCATGATGGATCTACTTCGACCCAGCGTAGGGATCGATATGGGAATGTTTTGGTTTTGACGAACATGAGCTCTTCACGAGTCATAGTTCGTTTCATAACAAGTAGTGTGATTGATACGACTAGACCGCCGACCATTGCAGCCATCATGCCGCCAAATGTCCCTGCGAACAGGAACATAAGGAGGCCAGTACATGCGACATCGAGCGGGATATCAAAAGAGATAGCGCGCCGCACACCAAATTTAAAGATCAGGAACAGGAGACCTGCTGCTGAAATGAGTCCTGCTGTAATCATAGATGACTCCTAATAATGTGATTATGATTAGTGTTATTTCTACAGCGTTGAATATTGCTAGTAGTGTCATTTGTTAGTCCTTAACTGGAAGTAAGCAACGCAACACACAACTGCTATTAACGCGAAGGTGTATAGGCTAAGAGCAATTATGTTTGCGAAGAGAGTTAGTAAAGCGGCCACTGCAATTGCATAGCCAAAACGGATAAGTAACTTTTTCATAGGGATTCTCTATTCATGATTCATGGGGATCAGTTGAATTCCGATCGGGAATAAAAAAGCCCCGCTAAGCAACGACTTTTAACTTAGCGGGGCAAAGGTCTTACACGGGGAGGAGTAAGTTGGTTAGCTAACACCCCAGGTGCATTCGGGCTCGTCACCTTTTCGGAACGAACACCATCTACATGCATCTTTGCTGGGTGTTGGAGCGAATTCTGTTTCAGTTGTCATCTTGATGGCACGGCGATGGAAGCCTGGTGCGAACACCATTGCTTGATCACGGGTGTATGACTTTTTAGTGGTTTCACCTTTGTCTAAATACCAGAACTCTACTTGCACATACTGCAAGTGAGGGTATCTAAAGAACGTACCTATGGCGTACAGCAAGCCTTGTTGGCCGTGGGATATCTCGTTACCCCATTTCTTGCCTGTTTTATAATCAATTACGCGAGCAGAGGTGTCATCTTCTTGCACCAGGGCATCGAGTTTGATTCGAGCCCAGGTTTCTTTTTGCATCCAACCGACTGTTGCCCAGTCAAGGTCGAAGCCCCATTCGCCTTCTAGTTCTACTTTTGCATTGATGTACAGTTGTCGCAGCTCTTCAAACTCGTCTTTGAATTTGAATAGTGAATCATGCATCTCACCCATAGTGCCGTTGACATAGTCTTCAGCGTATTGGTGTATTTGCGTACCGCGATCTGCAGCTGGACCACTGGGTTCTTTTACGCCTTTGACACGGCTGATATAAGTTCGATAAGCGCATTCTTCATAGACTTTAAGAGCTGAGTAGCTCCACGCTCGGACATCGCCTAGTGCTTTAGGCTTTTCGAACTCTGGGCCAACGTCGTCGGGTCTCGTATCCTGAGTCAACTTAATCATTTACTTTCCTAGTAGTAGTAAGTAGATATATTAGTATAACTAATATAGTTACTTGACAGCAAGTAACTTGCGATCCTTGTCATCGAAGTACTTGTTAGTGACTTCGTTAAATTGTTCGTCATCGATGCGCCACTCAACAACTACACCGCGCGTTGGGTTGGTTAAGCTATCAGCGTTATAAGCGCGTTTGCGTTCACGAGTTAGTCCGTTACGTTCTGCGCGTTTGATGAACTCACGTTGTGATATACGGTCGTCAGTGAGTACGCCATACACAACACGCAAGTGCTCCATAGGTATTACTGAGTACTCAGCTTGTGATTCTGCAATCCACTGCTTAACAAAACGTTGTGCCGTAGTAATCTCTTGTCCTTGAAGCACGTTAGTAAGACTGATGTCTAAGATATCTGTAAGGAAAGAGAGTTTGCCGTGGCGTACGGCTGCGAAGAACTCTTCCATAACCGACATGGTGACTTGAGCCATCTGTGCTTTAGCGTTATTGGCAATAGGCGTACGTACTAGCTGTTTGTTAACTTTATAATTACGAAGCAGGGCAGCGAACTTGTGTAGTTCAGTACTGATGTCATCGATGCCGTCGATAACTTCTGGGTATACATGCTCTAGTTTTTGTTCTTGTCTCGGAGCGATGTTGTATCGCCTGTCCCCCTCCTCGATTTTCACGGCATCCATACGGTTGGTGAGGAAGATAAAGTTTGTGTAGTTAGGCATCTCAACCTGGTTAGAACGCATTGCACGAATGGTTATCGTGTTTTCTGTAATAGCGTTCTTGAGTTTGTCAGCAATTTTAACAGTGCCTGCGTTTGCTGATGCCATATGGAACTCATCAACTACTAGGAACAGCGCTTGTCTCATGTACAAGTTGAACTGCTCTTCAATGTTCTGCAATGCACGCATCGGTACGTGCTCGTTACCGAATAGTGGTCTGAGTACCTTGGTGTAGAAGATACCTTTACCTGTACCAGGGACACCTTGCAGCACCCAGGCGGTCATTGCTTTTCGTTTTGTCTGGAAGATATATGCCAGCCAGTTGGTGAAGTGCTCAACCTCGAGGCTTTGTCCTCCCAAGATGTGAGTCATCAACTTGTAGATCAGTGGGCATGAGTCCGCGATTCTTGCTGCGTCACCCATGCTTAGCGATTCGTGCTCACGGTTCGACAGCATGTATTCCGTCTTGCGGAACATGTTGATGTGGTATGGCACTTTAGTCAGGTTGACGCCTGCATCTTTAGACGCAGGGTCGAAGATTACTCGTGCGTCGGGTATGTAGTCAGGTTTGCTACGGCCATGAGATCTCATGAACCCCTCGATGCTTGCTGATGAGCAAGGCATCAATGGGAATTCGTCACTAAACTGATTAAGGTTTGGATCAAATACGCCGTTGTAGTACGTGTCTGTGTAAAAGTCGCGCATTGCTACTGGGAAGTTAGCCCGACCTTCCTTCTCCATCTCTTCTTGATACACATCAAACAGTGATTTGTAGAAGTCAGGGTCTGCTTTCTCGATAGACCAGATGGGTTCGCCTTTGAAGTTGAACATGTAGGTCGGGTCTTCGAGCTTGAAGTAATATGCGTTGCTGTCGCCACCATTGACGTTACACCGTATGTACGGAGGGTTTGTATCGTCAGTGATGTGGATCGACATGCGATCTGGGTTGTCTAGAATTTCTTCTGACTTGTTATCGACGGTTGCGATAGTCAGTCGTTCTTTCTTTGCTTTGAAGCCACGCTGTGTACGTAGTTTGTTTTTGTGCTCATTGCTTTTCTGATGCACAACTTCTGGGCTGATGTCGCCCATGAGTTTTGCAAGATCAAGCGTCTCCGTGATACCGGAAACACGCACGATCCGCTCAGCGGAGGAACTGAACGGATCGTGGGTTCCGTCTTCAAAGGTAGGAGGAGCAATGAAGATGAGCTTTGAGTTGTCAGCTACGCTTGTGTCTAACGGATACTTTAGTGAGTGTCCGTTACTAGACAGTTCGAGCTGCGATGAAAACAGCTGAGACTCAAAATTACAGCTCTGCAGCCACAACTTCATAGCCTTAGCAGGCATGGCGTGTGTCAACAGAATAAATATGTGTAGAGAAACTTTGTCACCTTTGAGCCCAAGGCTAGCTGATGCTTGCGCAATAAAGCTGCAGTCCTGCACTTCAGGGGGTAGCTCGCGCATAACAGCTTTCGCTAATGTACTGACATCTTTGTCAGTAAACGCTTTCGGGTTGGTGTGACCTGGTAAAATAATGCCATCAATATCAAGCACGAGCAGGTTGGAATAACCGATACGATCGGTTTTGCCTGCGCGAGATTCATTTTCTATTGATCTTTTTAGGTTACCTTTAAGAAGACAGTGGCCTTGTTGGCCGTGCTCTCGGATAAGGTTTTCTAAAATGGAGAGTCCTGCTCCATTTAAAGGCACTTCTATGTCGTGAGATGTAACGTTTTTTACGTGTGGGTACGGAGTGAATCCGTTTTTAGGACAGTGTCGTTTACTCAGCCGCTGTCCGTTGGCGGCTTCTAAAAAAGTAAGTTGCATAGCTCCTCCTACAGAGCGGTAATATTAGCATAGCCAATATTTATTTTGTAGGAGCGTTTTTGTCGAAAACTTCCTGTCGGTCAATCCTGACCGTGTCATCCGCTTCAAATGTAAGGCGGACTTGATTCCTGTCAACTTTTGATACTTTTACTTCCGCAAGAACGCCGTCATCATCATGAAGGATGACTTTCTCGTTGATTTTTCTTGTCAGTACTAGTCGTGGCATAAATTACTTGCTGTAGCTAACGTCATATCCGCCTTCAGCATCGAGTGGGATGTTAAGAGCCCAACCTGGCGGTTTGCACATGTGTGCGATTAGTTTATCCATTGTAGCATCAGGGTTATTAGCTTGGCTAATTAAAACGATCTCATCATGCACAGTAAGTACAACTTCTGCTTGTAAAGTCTTGTCAGCTTGAATACGCAGCATTGCGTCGGTGACAATAATCCTGGATAACGCTTGAACTACGTTCTCTGTGATGCGCCCGCCCCAGGTAGACTCGGTGGTGCGTGAGTCATAGGTTAGCTTGCCGCCTTCGAATCTAAGGTTATTGTAGTGCAGCGCGAGTCCGTTAGGCAGGTGTATCTTGCCCTGGTGGAAATACAGACCGTGCCAGTCTTCTTCGTAGTTGGGGTTAATTGTGTTAGCTAGCTTGAGTTCCAGCTTTTGCCACAGCAATTGTACACCTGAGTATGTGCTGCGGTATGTATTTACTACGTTATATGCTTCGTCGGTGGTGAACTTCATGGGTGGACCCATTGCTCCAGCTTCTAACGTTGCCTGGAACTTAGACGCACCCATGCCATATCCAAGACCGAGCACAGCCGTCTTACCAACGAACCGTTCAGTTGGGTCGTTGTGTTTGTTAATTGGCCTGCCGTAGATCTGTGTAGCTAAGTTGCTGTAGATGTCATCACCCGCTCGGAACTGTTCGAGCAGGTCATACTCATCAGCAAGCCACGCCAGCATACGCGCTTCGATGTTAGATAAGTCAGCTACGAATACGAGCTGCCCTTCTGGCGCACAGAGCGCTTTGCGAAGCGGGGAGTTGCGGGGCATGTTCTGCATGTTGATCTTTTCGGTGCCACCGAAGCGTCCAGTGTGAGCTGCGTAGTAACGCAGAGGTACAGAGATAGTGCCGTCATCATGCGTTGCGTCGATGAATCGTTGAGCCCTGGTCTCGTTTATGCGGCTTTTTACTGCCTTTCTGGCATCCCATATATGTTGATGTTCGGGATACATACGTTGCATTTGAGTAAACGCTTTGTCGTTTTTACCCAGGGCCGGTATGTTTTTACCTGTTGTCGGGCTGACCTTTGTGGGCGGTACAACTCCCATATCTTTTATGTACTGTGCAAACTGTTGGTTTGAACTTAGTACTTTGCGATCTATACCGGCGGTTTCGATCGCTGATTCGCTAGCTGTGATTTGCTCATCACGGAACGCGATTAGTGCTTCGCGGTCCACGATTAGCTTTGGTTCACAGAACATGCGGCAGGTCATGTCGATCAGCTCGAGTTCAGTTAAAGGCATTTCATTGATCATCTTTCTGTACAGCGCGTAGGTAAGATTGACGTCTTGTATACAGTAGTCTGCTAACGCTTCTTCTGTTTCAGGGTCTAGATCATAGATGCCTTTGGCGTCGATTAGCTCATCACCTTTACGCATTGACTCATCATCAGGGAATGCACGTACAGCACAGTCTTTTAGCCTGGCTGATTGCCCAGGCGCTAATGCTCGCGCCATAGCTGCGGTATCTACGTAGAACTTGGGTGTAACTCCGTAGTACCTGGTTAAAATATAACCATCGAACGGGGTGTTGTGACAGACAAGCGTTGCTTCGCTCCAGTCAATGTCATGAATTGCAGCTTCTGCTTCGTCTTCGCCGAACCATTCGGTCTCATCATGATCTATCTTGATGCCAACGCCCCACACTTTGAACTTCTCGTGTCGGACGTAGTCCATGGTGGTCAGCTTAGTTAGAGACACTTTGGTGTCGAAGTATGTCTCAAAGTCGAGGGTTACCAGCATTAAAAGTCTGCTCCATTAGATTCGTGCTGGGCGTATATCTCGCCTTCGATAGACTTGAAGCGGGCTTTGAGCTCTTTATAGGCTTCTGGCATACGAGACTTCATCCACACGGTGGTGTAGGTGTGGAACTCGGGGCTGATCATGTCTTCGTTTAAATCAGGTATTGCTTGAAAGTAATCTTTGGTGTCCATAGCGCCCTCCTGGGTGGAATATGTCGATAACATCAAGTTTCTTTTTGAAAGCCTTGTATTCTTCATGGGTAAAGACATACAAGTTGCGTTGGAGGTCACAAGCTAAGTAAGCGGTTTTACTTAGCTTGGTTTGTATGAAATGACCTTCTTCTACAGCTGCTTCGATATCTGTGAAGCGGTTACTCATTTTCTTTTGTGACCATTACGGTCAGCCGGTTTAGATACCAACCTGCTTTTTGTAGGTCTTCTACCTGCTTGCCTTTGTAGTCATAGCGCCACAAATATTTTAAACAGTTGCCCTTTAGGTAGCCTTTGAATGCATGACTGGACATGGACTCTTCAATAGCTGTAATACACTCTATATTTCCTGAGTTGTAGTGCTTAGGCTTACCTACTGGGTCGTATTGGATATCGTACGGATCAGCGTACTCTTCTTCATGGGCTTCTTGCATCCAGGCTTCTAAGCCTGTCTTGTTTGCGCCTGTCTTTTCTATGGCGGGGTGTTGTTGACGTACGCGGTCCCAATCTTGGGGGGTTGCTTCGTTGATACTCATCATACTCTCCTAGTAAGAGCGAAATAGTACTACTGCTAATTTATTAGTTCAACAAATATAATTCATAGGCAGTAAAAATGAACAGCACAAGTAGTGCCAGTTGCGTTGTGAATAAGAGCTTACTCATTTTCGAACATTTCTTCTTCTACCATCCTGTCATATTCGTCATCGGGGTTTGGTTCGGGTTTCGGCGGGAACAGTTCGTCATCGTCGTACTGCGGTCCGTCGGTAATGCTACATGGCATACGGCTCATGATACGTTCTCCACGGTGTTAGGGTCGGAGGATGCAACGTAGATACGTAAGCGCCCACGCGATGCGAGTTCGTGAACCCTGCGGTCGACGATTGCGGTTAAGTCTTTGATCAATTGAGAACGGTCGATGGCTGGCCAACTTGTGTCTTCTAGCTCGCTGATACGGTCTTCGTGGTCAGAGTAATACTCGATCTGAGACTCAAGCTCTTCGATCTTTGATTCGAGCTCCGCGGTACGGTCTTCGTGGTTCGCGGTACGATCGTCTTCCGTCAGCATAGTTTCAAGGCGACAGTCGATGCGTTTATTTAGAAACTGTACAAAATCATCTAAAAAGCTTTCTCCATGATAATTATTCATCAGCTGATTTTCCTTCTGGGTTGGTGAGTTTTGCTGCTAAGTTCCATGCCATCCAGGCACAGGTGAAAGCAACGATAGCTTCCCCACCGTGGAACTTGGCGATGTAGTTTTGTAGTTCATCTACATTTTTAGGGGTGTGGACGATGCCTACAGGTTGAAGTAAAACGGTTTTGTCACTCATGATTAGTACCTGCTTGTTGGCCTTCTTGATAAGCAAGGCGTAGTAAGACGATCATTTCGTCACCTAATATTCTTTTGTCATTTGAATATATTAATTGGCGGCATTGGTGTATTACTTCGTCGATAGTCATGATTCATCCTTTAACAGTATTTTTTTAAGTTCGGGGATTGTTAATCCGGTTTCACATGACAAATCTAAAAGCGTCATGTTTATGTTTCGATCGTAAAACTCACGTATTTCTGCGGGAGTCATTTCGTTCATGATTAATACTCCGAGGGCAGCATGTGAGTGTGAGCATTGAGCTCGTTGCGTACAGACCAGATCTTTATCTCTGGCTCGGGGAAATCGGTGAACGGTATTTTCCATTCGCTTAGCGGGTCGTCGTTCCCGTTTGTCATGGTCAGCGTTGCGCTGTCGTCGTCATGCACAACCATAGTTGTTTGTGCCCAGTCTGCCTGGTGTTGGTCCAGGTATGACTGTATTGAATCGAACAGCCAGTACGCACCAGCTTTTTCAGCTACATACAAAGCGCCTTCAGTCAGAACGCTTTTGGTTATTGGCGACCAGCGCGTGAAATACATAGATCCAGTGAATTCATCAAGTTGTAGTGCTGACATTAGTCGGTCCTCGGTTCGGGGTAGTTAAGGTTTACCTGGTATTGATCTTCACCTACCTGGTCGACGAATCCGCTGAGCAGTGCTTGCTCGAGCAGCTCGTCTGCGTTTTTTTCAAAGTTGAAGCCAGGTGCTTGGTTCTGCCACAGCTGCTTTTTTGTCCATACAATTAGTTCCATCGGGGGCTCTCCAATAGTATTTTCTTGAGTTCGGCTACTGTTTTGCCGGTGATTTTGGCTAGGTCAGTGAGAAATAAGTTCGGGTGTTGGTCAAACATTTCGATAATTTGTTGATCAGTCATCACATTTCTCACAGTAATAAGCGGCTTCTTTTGCAACTTCTTCTGCAGTTTTAACGCATTCGATGTAATACGTGTCGCCGTCGTGGTGCTCTGCAGTTGCGATGTACCCAATCAGGTTGACGTAGTGGTGGACTGGCCCGTAGCAGAGGTATTCAGAGCCGTCGTCATCGTCGGCATCTGTTACAGACCACATTTGCGACTCTACAAACCCCGCACGTTCCATTTCTATGCGGTTGTCGTAGTAGTCACCAGTGGGGGTTTTGAGCTCTTGGAATGGGAACTCTATTTCGTATTCAGCCATTATATGTACTCCTCGATTTCGATGATGTCCCAGTCAACGATAGCGCTATCTACGACGCGTTGATCGCCCATACCAATAAGGTCGCGCGCTTCTTCTTCGGAGTCAGCTTCTACTGAGTATTCGATTGATGATATTTCGCGCACGGTTATGCGATAGATGTTCATGATTCGCGCTCCGCTTTATCAAGCATGTGATCGAGCAGGTGTATAAGACCCAGGATCTCGTCGCTTGGGTTTAGGAAGTCAAGCAGCTTGGCTCGTTGAGCACGAAGCAGATCAACGCTTACGTTTTCTACAAGAATGTTCATGATTCACGGTCCTTAAAGATTAGCTCTTTGATTTCTTGAAACAGTTGGTCATCCGCCATTTCTAATATGCCGCAGCTATCGGTTTGGTCCTCAATGATCTGATGCCCTAGTTCAATGCTTTGGTCTTCAATGAGCCTGGCACTTACGTCGCCTAACTCTTCTGGGGTCCATACGATTACTGCGTAGCCATCACTAGATAGTGAGGTAATGGTTTTCATTTGTTCGTTGGTCATGGTTCGCTCCTATGGCTGACATAAAAAAACCCACCCGACCACAAGGATCGGATGGGTGTAGGGGAAATCCTACGTATTAAGCAGCTTTCTTCTTAGCTGCTTTGGGTTCCTGCTTAGCTCCGAATACGTGCGTTGATGCATGTTCACGTTTTTTGGCTTTCGCTTGCGCACCAAACTCTAAGGATTTCTCTGCTAACACTGACAACATGTCATTGAAGTCCATGATCATGTGAGTGTGCTCGTAAACTTGCTGCTCTTCGTCGACGCACTCTTTCTCTGCAAAGAGGAACAGTGGATCGAGGTCTGTCATGTAGTTCATCTCACTGCACATGTACGAGTGGAGCTCATTGAGGATTTGGAAATCGTCCATGAGGGTTACTTCGACATCTGCCAGCGCTGCTGATGCGATGTTGCCTGCCTGCTCTGCAACTGACTGCGAGAAATCCAAACCATTTGCCATATCGCGCTTCTTGCCAGAGTTGGCTACCTTGCGGGCTGCCCAACAGCAGTTGTTCATGACCTGCTGCACGAATGAGAGCATGTGCTCTGGCTTCTCAGACATCTCTGGTATTGGAGTACCTGCGCGCACTGCGTCTAGGCGTGCTGCCTGGCGTTTTTCGTCGAGATCGATCATGACGTTTGCTATACGGTTCGCGGCTAGTGGTGCGTCGTTCGCGTCTACGAGCTTGGCAATAGCGCCGTTACGGTTTTTGTTGCTAGACATGTTAGTGATTACGGTGTCGATAAAAGTTACGTTGTTCATAGCGTCCTCCAGGACAAAAAATGCTTAGACCGAATAGCCTAAGTCATAAAAAAAACCGACCGATAACCATGTAATGGTTATCGAATCGGCTTGGTATCACTGCGATTTGGTTTAGTTTTGAGCTACAATTACTAGCATTGTGAGCAGTACTGCCGCAGCTGGTATTAACAAGATTGTTAAAGTAGCTGTTATTAATGCATTTAATACATCACTTTTATGAATCTGCATTGATCTACGCCTCCACACCGTGGGCAAACTTGATTACGTTGATCCACTTATTGAGCTTGTACCGCTCTTCGTGGGAGACTCTGCCGATGGTGTCTTCATCGGTGTATGCACGTTCTTCGCCATGCTCTCTATAGATAGCCCAAGCACGGTCATCCACATGCGTGTCTCCGATCCAACCAACATTACCGATATACCCAACGTGGAACCCCTCTGGGAGGGATTCACGCAGTTCATCAAACCTATTGTTTGCTCGCGCTATACGAAGTGCGGCTCGTTGTTCGCGTTCTTTGCTCATTAGTGACCCCCTTCAAAGATGCTGATGGTAGAGGGGTCAATGAGATCTGCCCATTTGGACACATCCTGCTCTTCCCAATCACGCTGCTCTTGGGTGTAGTTTTCTGCGAGCATGTCCCAGTGCTCATTGTTTAGGTCTAAGGGACGGATCGTATCGAAACTATACATCTTGATTCCTCCTACGGAATAGTACTACAACTAATAATAAATCGGTCAGAATTAACCAATTCATAAGAAAAACCGACCGATGAGCGTGTAACGCGAATCGATAGGCTTGGTTCGTGATTCGTTGCTCGTGGTCCGCGGTTAGTGGACATAGTGAGCCGTGATTTTGGATTTGTGCCGGAAACAGAGGGTCTGTGCCAGGCTTGTGCCAGGTTTTGTGCCAGGTTTGTGCCAGCAAAAAGTGAGGGTTTACAAGGGCTGTAGCCATTTGTGCCAGTTGTGCCAGCATTTTAAAATTAAAGTTCGATTTAAAAAATAAAATGGGTATGTCTTTCAGATCTGTAAACGAACTTGAAAAAGCCGGCACAAGTGGCACAAGTGGCACAAATGCAGATAACGTGTTGTTTATCAATGACTTACGCTGTGCCAGAAACGAGAATGTTCCTGGCACAAGTTGGCACAAGCCGGCACAAGAGGTCATAGTCGCCGAGCCACAGCATCGTGGGCCATGAACCGTGATTCGCGGTCCGCGTACCCTGCTCGTTGGAAGTAGGCATACCACCATTGATACGTAAACTTTTTCATGGGCTTTCTCCGTTCGTGATTAATGTAGATGTCATAAAAAACCCGATGCGCGAAGAGCGGATCGGGTTTCGTGGAGCGTGATTCGTGGTTCGTGGTCAGTGCGACCAGGGTGGGTGATCAGCTGTTGGGCTGTACTCTTGCCAACCTGCGAGGCTGACCTTGCCACCTTTCTTCATGATGCCTTTGCAGACCTGCATGGCAGCTTTGCGTGAGTCCACTTTGAAGAACCATCGCTGGTTCTTCTTGTTGGTGCCGATGATGATTGTCTTGTCGTTGCTCGGCGAACAGATGTTCTTGAAAGTTACTGTCTTCATTAGATTACTCCTTCGCTGAATGCTGGCATGGAGTCTAGAGCAGCGGTCGCATCAGCTATGTCAGCTGATGCGAGGACGTCTGGG
>JACKZZ010013634.1_pt1 | contig 30104 bp, 27 predicted proteins | sample 8027871 | NCBI WGS metagenome assembly JACKZZ01 (sample SAMN15724774, study PRJNA655200) | protist metagenome | isolation source: fluorescence activated cell sorting (FACS) single amplified genomes of... | place: USA: West Boothbay Harbor, Gulf of Maine | collected 2000-07-19
TCTCTAAAATTTTTAAATTTTTTAACACCACCACTACCCATATTAAATTGAAAATCAATTAACATTTGTTTTTTTCTATTATCTAATTTTAAATAATCATCACCATAAACTTCAATCAATCTTTCATGTGCAAATTTTAAATCTTTAATTAATATATTATTATAATTTTCTTTAGTTAAATTTTTTATATTATAACCATAAATAGTATTAGATTTTTTTTCTTCATCAGTAAGTTTATGTCCAAATGCTACAGTATCATTTCCACCTTCAGCAGATTTATGAACTACATCATTAGTAAGACCTAATTTTAATGGAGCATTTTCTACTTTTTTAATATAATTTAAAAACTTTTCATCTTCATAAACAGGTTTTATTTTTGTTTTATTTATATCTAATTTTTTTTCTGAGTCTCTATCTATATTACTATCATCTATATTTAATTGTTTATTAAGTTCATTTTCTAAAACAGAAGTTGAAGAAATTTTTTTAACTGAATTATTTAAAGGAGATGACTCAACATTTTCAAAATTAATAACAGTAGGACTATCACCATCAGAAAACTTTTGTCTTTTAACAATACCTCCTTTATTAAATGGAACTTTTAATAATTTATTATCAATCTTTGGTCCTTTAAGTCTTGGAGGATTCCATAATCTCATAGCCCAGTTTCTCCATTCAGGTAAAGGTAAAAATCTTTTAGCTAAAGTTTGCATAGCTTTATCAGTATCACCTGATAATGCTTGTTTTCCAGCAACAACTGGTTGAGTTAAAATTTGAAAACCTGGTGCAAATAAAAACCAAGGGTCTCTACCTCCTGGACCAATAGTTCTATTAACAAACATATCAATTATCCATCCTTGCATCCCTGATAGTTGACCAGCTTTTGCTAAAAATTCTGCTGTGTTTTCAGAAGGGTCTGTAATAACTTCTCCACTCTTTGCCATTTCTCTTAATTGTTGAATACCTCCATATATTGGAATAACAGCTAAAGTTTTTAATAATGCTCTTGTATCTCCATTTTCTATTCTAGCTAATAATCTATTTGTTTGTGCAGATTTAGCTTGAGTCCAAGATAAAAATTGACCTAGTATTCTAATCCATGGAGTTTGACTTTGAGTAAATAATAATCTATTAGATACTTGAGGTATTAATGCATCTCTATTAGCACCACTAATACCAGCTTGATTTAAATATTTTTTACTAATATTGTTTGCAACTGCTTCATCATAATTTTTAAATTTTCCTATTTGTAAAGCTTGATTAGATTCAATACCATATAATTCTTTTAATTGTTTTTGCAATCTTAATGCTAAGTTACTTCCTTTACCTGCTTTACCAACTTCATTTGAATATCTCTTTGCTAATATTTGTGCATCTATAACACCAGTATTATAAGCAAATCTTCGAGCATATCCTGTTAACCATTGTAAACCTAAAGCTTTAAATACAAAATTATTTATTCTTGGTACTGTATCTTTTTTACCAAATTGATTAATAAATCCACCACTTAATATAATATTATTTCCTTCTAAACCTGCAGACTTTGCAACTGATTTAGCCATTTCATCTGTAATATCTAAATTTAAATTTCTTGCTTCACCTTTTTCAAAAGCTGCACGAAGATTTGTTTTTCGTAATCCTCTTAATGCTGAAGTCCAATTAGCAGAAAGTTGCCATGGTTGTACTAAATCTCCTAATGAAGTTATTGTTACTCTTCCTAGCATATTTAAATTTGCTAACATAGATACAATACCAACAGAAGTTTTTAATTGATTTCTTCCTGCTGAACCATACCTATCAAAGTAAGCATCAATAGTTTTTATTATTAATTCAGATTCTTCTTTTATACCTTGAACTTTTTGTGAATCAGTTAAAGTAGAATTGTTATATTTAGCTCTTATTTCTTGTAAAAAAGGTTTTAATAATTCTCCATTCTTTCCAAACTTTCTTGAAAAAGATACTGACTTAACAGAATCACTAACTAATTTACCTAATGTATCTCTAACATCATTAATTAAGAATCCATTTTTCTCTAATACTTCTTCTACTATTTTATAAGGACCATTTAAAGTTCTTTGATGAATTATATGGTCACTAACTGGAGTATAAATTAATTCTGTTTCTGCAGCTTTTCTTTGTGCTGTTTTATAATTAGATTCAGCAACTAAATCTCTCCAAGCATTAGCATTAATAACACTATTGTATCCATTCTTATGTCCTTTTAAATAATTTTCTGCAGCAATCTCTGATTTTAATCTATTGTAATTTGGATTTGGTGTTACTTTATCTTTTAAAAATTTATTTGTTACTCTACCTTTTATTCCTAAATCTTCATAAATTTTTGCAATAATTTTTTTAGCAGCTTTATCATCTGCATCTATTTTATCCCAATTTAATTGTCTTGGAAAATAATCATCAATATCTCTAGGTGAAAAAAATCCTGATTTATTATATAAACTTTTAAAATCTGTAATAAAAGATTGTATATCTTCAGATAATTTTTTTACTTTAGGTGTAGCATTTTTAGATAAATCAACATTACCTCTAGCAATAGCAATAGCTTGAGCTTCTTCATTTGCTGTAACACCTTTCATCATCTCATTTATTTGTCTAAGATAAGTTCTTTCCATAGCTTCTGCTTGAGCAATAACAGATTTTTCTGCCATAGGGTCATCAACACCTCTTAATAAAAGTCTACCAATTCTTTCAGTAGCACCCCCAAAAGATTTTAATTTTGTATATGTAGTTGCAGAAGTAAACTCTCTAGCTTTTTGTAAAGTAAATTTAACTGCATCACTATCAATCCATTTATAAATTTTTTGTTTATCACCTATTTGAAATTTTTTACTACCTTGAATTGTTTTTTGTGTTGCTCCTAAGAATGCACCTGCTGCAACAAACTTCCAAAAATCTTCTTCTTCACCAAACAATACATTTGCACCAGCACCTATTGCACCTCCAAGTAAAGGTTTAGTAACATTAGCCATAACAGCTTTGTATGCTCTTTGTGCAAAATTATCAGTTGCATTTATTTGCTCTATAATTTTACCTAATCGTTTACCTTCTAATTGATAGTATTGTAATAATTTACCTGATTGTCTTTTAATTAATCTTTCTCTTTCTTTATCAAAAGCTTTTCTTGAAGCTTGAAGATTACTTCTTAATTCAACTATTTGTTGAACACCAGTCTTCCTCATTTTTAAAGCATCACGAGGATTTATTATTTTTTGAGTTTTATCTTTTACAATATCTCTTAACCATTTATTAGAATTTCTAATAGTTTTAGTTTGAGAATAAATATCTTTTTTTAATTTATTTAATTTACCTATTTCTTTTGCAATAGGAGAATAATAATTTGTAGCCCAATTATCTAATTCTTTTGTTATAGTTTTAACTGGTTGAGTATTTGATAAATTTCTAAATTTAATTAATTCATCATCAGTTAACTTAGCATTTTTTGCAATCTTACCATCAATCCATTTTGCTACTTTTTCAGCTTCTTTTTTAGAAGCATTAGGTATATATTTTTTAGCTATGTTTGCACCAATAGGAAAAACTGCACCAACAGCACCCCCTACTGCAGCAGATGTTCCTGCTTCAACCCAATCAACTTCACCTTTTTTAGCAAGTTGTTGTATTACATTACCACCTCCAATAAGAGCAGCATTAAAACCAATAGATGTTAAAGGATTAGCAAGTAATGGTCTTCCAAAAAAATAACCACCAAGATAATAAGGGTCTGATAACCAAGAAGCAGCACTTCCTATAGTAGTATATTTACCATCATATTTTCCAGTTAAAAATTTTGAATGTTCTTTTTCAAACTCAGCAATCCTAGCTGCTTCATTTTCTTTTGCATATTCTGCAAAAGTTTTATTAGGGTCAAATACATCTTGAAGTTTAGCTTTAGCTAATCTTAAAGCATCACCAGCAACCCATGTTTCTTTATCAAAACCATATTCTAATTTTTCAAAGTTAGAAGGTTCTTCTTCTTTATCAACAACAATACCTTTACTATTTTCTACATCTTCAAAAACTAAAGATGGTGTTGTTTTATTATTGTTTACAGAAGAATCAACTCCAGTAAATGTAATGTTACTATTTTCATTAATAGTATTTTCATTAATAACAGGAGTAGCTGACTCTACATTTTCAAATGTTAATGTTTCAGCCATTGTATTACCTATCTAATTTTTGTTTTATTAACCTTAGTAGTATTTTTAGGTGGGATTTTTATTTTATTTTTTGGATGCTCTGGATTTGGTACTCTTCTTTTCATTCCTCTTGCACCAGTTATAGTAATAAATTCAGGAATAGTATTTAAATTAGGAGCATTTTTATTTTTATCTACTCCATATTTTACACCTTCAGATATTAAAACATTTATCTCTTCATTGTTTAATGATTTTAATTTTTCAATATTACTAGGAGTTAGAGGAATTTTATCACCTTCTACTCTTCCTGGTATTGCATCATTAAAAGGTACTACAAGAGAATTAATATTATCTTTATTTATACCTATTTTAAAATTAGCAGTAGAAGTTTCTTTAGCTAAATTTGTATTTTTATTTTCTTCAACTTTAGGTACTTCATCTGTTTTAACTTCTGCTACACCTTCAATTACAGATTCAACTTCAATTGGTTTAATACCATTTGAATCTAAGTATTTAAGAAACTGGTCTTTATATACACCATCATTTTGAATACTATTTTGTATTTGAGCTGCCATTGTATTAGTATCTAATTTACTAATAGCTTTCGTTTGCATATCTTTATTATTAACTACATCTCTAATAAAATTTTCATACTGAGTTTTTACTTCAGCACCTTTATAATCTTTACCATTAATTTGACTATTCATATCTAATACATTAAATGGTAAATGAATTACAGCTTCAATATCTTTCTTACCATCAAACCATTCAGTATTATCTAAATTAATTGCTCTTTGTTCAATTGCCTGAATAGTTAATGCATGAATTTTATCTTTACTAAAATTAACACCAATATTTCCTACTCTTTGATTAGGGTCTAATGCTGCATAATCTTCTACAGTTTGATTTTCTAAAATTTGATTATAAGTTTTTTTATAAATATTCATAACCATTTTACCTGCTGCAGTTGATTCTGTTACTTCACCATTTTTAAATTTATAAAACCCTGAACCATCAGCACCTATTAAATTAGAAGCTAATAAAAATTCTACAGCATTACCTTTATCAGCAACACTATCAAATACTAATTTAGTTCTTTGGCTACCAAAAGCTTTATCATATTCTGGTTTAATTTTTATATCAGGTCTTTTTGCATCACCAGATAATTTAAATTCTTCAGATGAACCATCTTCTGTTTTAGTAATAAATTCTGAAACTTTTTTTTCTGCATTTACAGCATCATTAATAGCATTTTCATTTACTTCAGTAGATTTACCTAATACTTTATTAACTAAAAAATTATTATCTTTTGATTTTTGTAATTCATTTTTATAATTTCTTAATATTAATTTTTCTTCGGCTGCTAAATTATTTGCTAATTTATCAGGGTCATTACTTTGCATTTCATAATTAAATACTTTACCATCATTAGCTTGAATATCAGTAGCTAATTTAAATGTTCTAGCTTTTCTTTCATCTTCAGAATAAGTACCCCAATATTTATCTGTTGCTGACAAGTACTTAGAAGCATAATCATTTACATTACCAGACTTACCTAGTTGTTTAAACTCAGAATTTAATGAATCTATTTCTTTTTTCTTTTCTAATTCTTTATAATATGAATTTAATTCTAAATCATATTTTTTATTTTTTCTATTTATAATACTATCTTTTTCAGCTTTTAATTCTTCAGCTCTAATAATAAAATCTTCTTTTTGATATTGTTTAGACTTATCATACATTCCTTGAAAAACTGAACCTGCTGCTGTAAACCAATCCATTATTTATTCTCCTTTATTTCTTCAATTTTTTTTGGTAAATCTGTTTTAATTCTTGATAATAAACTTTCACTTACTACTTCTTCAGTAGGTTCTACCATAGGTTTAGTTTCTTTAATTTCATCATCATCATCCATATTAACAGGCTCAACATCATCACCATGTATTTGTGCTTCAGGGTCAGTATCTTCACCATCATATAATATATAATCATTAATGTCAGCATAATCAGCAATAGAAATTAATAAATAAATTGTAGGTTCAATTAACATTAACATTAAATCAGGAGTCCATAATCCTTCAGTATAACCTTTATATAAAATAACTTGTGCCATTTCATCTAATGGTGTACCATCATTAATCATGTCAACAACTCGAATAAGATTACCACTAGAAGTTAATTCCATATAGATAGCTTCCATACAGTCATCATCTTCTGTATATTTAGGTGGTCTTTCCCATGCTTTCTGCATATCTGAAGATGTTGTTAATGATTCTCCAGGTATAGGAGCATTAAAAGGATTTACTTCCTCTTTATCAAATTGATTTTCTTTTAATCTTTCAGCCATTATGTTCTATACTTCCTTACTTTGTTTGCTATACCTTTCGGTTGTTTTACAAATTGTTTACCTTGTGCTTTACCTTTTCTTTTAGCAGCAGTTGTTCTTGCATACTCAGAAGAAGATAAACTTTTTATTGCTGCACTTGGTAAATATCTTTCGCCTGTTTTACTTGAGGGTTTACCAGACTTTGTTCTCCACTTTTGTTTACCCCAGTTTTTTAAACTCTGTTGAGATTTAGCTAATGCCATTTCTATACCTTATGTTTTTTCTGCACTTCAAATTTAGCTGCTAGACTAGCACCTTTGTGAGGTACAAACTTACCAGTATGTTTCATTAACTTATAATTATTCTTTCCTTTTTTCATCCAATGAAATCCTTGAGGTGCTTTTATATTTTTATCTGTCATTACGATTTATAACCTCCACCAGCTTTTTTATAAGCTTTAGCTAGAGCTTGTGCTTTTCTTGCACTCCATTGTCCAGCTCCTGTACCATGAGAAGCTTGTGATTTTATTCTACTAAATATCTTTTTTCTCATTGTAGGTTTTGTATAGTTACCTGCTTTGTTTACTGCCATTAGATTGATACTCCATAATTATTATCAGCATTATAGTTCATATGTCTATGATAATTTTTTAATTTATTCCATGCTTCATTTCCAAATACTCCACTAAAATATTTAGTACCCATTGCTCCAGTTAAATTTGTATCTGAAGTTAATGCTCCACCTTGAGTACTAGCAAATTCTGCACCTGGTGTCATTAATGCACTAGCAGTTTCTTGTGGCATATCACTAGGAGATAATAAATTCTTAAGATAATCTGTTCCTTTTTTAGTAATATATTTTTTAGATGTTTTTGTAACTTTATCTACTAATGCATTTTTATTTCCACTTTGTTTTATAACATTATTATTAAATGTAGAATTACCATTAAAATTATAATTACCTGCTACTCTATCTCTAGCACTACCTAAAGTATAATCACCAGATTTAGCAAAATCAAAATCATATATCATGCCATCTGCTGTTCCACCTGAAGTAGAGAATCCTTTATTTTTTGATAATGAATCAAAGATATCATACTTATTAGCAAATGTTCCTTCACTTGCTGAACCAAGATTTTTCATATGTGTTAATGCATTATCACTTAAACTATTTCCAATTGTTCTATCAAAGTTTGAATTTAATGTTTCAGTAATTAATTTATCTGCTTCAAAACTTCCTGCTTTAGTAAAGTAACCTTCAGGACTTCCTAATACTTGTTTAGATATTTGACTTGCATTAATTTGACCTGAATTAATTGCTTTAAGTGCTTGTTCAGAAGTCATACTTGTAGTTTCACCAAAACCATAACCCATACCATCAACTTGTACTGACCCCTGTGTTCCTGCTCTAAATTTAGGTGAATATTTTTTTATAGTATTTCTTGCAGAATTAAATAAATTTTTAGCACCATTAGAAATTTTACTCCATAAACCATTTCCTTTACCACCACTTAATTTACTAAAGCTTTCTGTTATTCCTTTTGTAATACTTTTTGCTCCTGTTTTAATAAAACCTGTAGCAGCATTATAACCAGTTCTAACAGCATTTCCTAAATTACCTATGCTTCTAATAAATAAATTTTGAGAACCCATCATACCACTAGGAATTTGAGGACCTAATGCACCTACAGCTCCTTGACCTACTATATTACTTAAGCCACTTAAAGCATAAGGCATAGCAATTGACATAGCAATCATACCTATTGGTCCTAATTTTTTTTGTATTTTAGCAACACCTCTCATAACAGATTTACCTACTTTAGCTATTCCTCTAGCAATACCTTTAGTAATTTTACTAATAGGTTTTCTAATTACCTTTGTTGCTTTTTTAAATACTTTTCGTACACTTCCCATAATTTATCTCCTATTTATTTTTCCATATATCTAATGCAAACTCACCTAGAGTTTTTAATATTCCTGCTTTACCTGCATCTGAAGCAGCTTCATTACCTAGTGAAGCTACAACTAAATTAGCTTTTCTATCTGCATCATTGTTAGCTGAATCATATTCCCACTTAGCAGCATCTCTCATTTCTTGCCATAAGAATGACAAACCTTGATTACTTAAATTAAATGAGTTCATTGCATTAGCTTGATTAACTGCATTAACTCCTGCTGTATTTGCTGTATTTAAATCTCTTCTCCATTTAACATTTGATTGTTCTATTAAGTTAGAATTTTGTGTATTAAATTGATTCTTATTAAATTCTAATTGATTATTAAATTGGTCAATTTGTGTATTTAATGTTGCTTGTAATCTTTCAGCTTCAATAGAATTATTTTGATTTAATGCTGCTATTCTACCAGTTTCAGTTGTATTAAATTGATTCATAGCATCATTTCTTGCAGCATTTTGTTGATTAATTGTACTAGATAAACTATTCATAAATTGATTAGTTTGATTTATACTTGATGAATTAAATTGTGAAGCAGCATTAGCAGAAGCTTGGTCTGTTAACATTGCTTGTTGTCTATTTTGTGTATTAATTACTTCTATTTGTTGAGCATTAGTTAAATTAGTCATATCCATTTGTAAAAAAGATTGAGCATTAGCTACTGCTTTTTGTTGTGCATTAGATAAATTAGCCATATCCATTGTAGCTAACTGTACAGCATTTTGTAAAGTAGCTTGTTGAGTATTACTTAAACTAGCTATTTCAAAAGTTTTATATAAATTAGAATTTGATATTGCAGTTTGTTGTGCATTGTTTAAATTTAAAACATCAAATCCAGCTTTTGTTTGTGCATTAGCTAAAGCAGTTTGTTGTCCTGCATTTAAATTAGCAAGTGCCATTTGTTGAGTTAACTGTGCTTGAGTTAAACCAGCTTGTTGTACATTTGCTAAGTTAGCTAATCTTACTTGTTGTTGTTGATTTGCACCAGCTAGTATAGCTTGTTGCTCATTCATAGCATTTAGTTTAGTTAGTTCTTGAGAGAACTGACCATTCATCATTTTAGCTTTCATATCATTCTCAGCATTTACTAACTGAGTTTGAAAGCTTTGTTGTGCTGATAATACTGATGCTTGTTGTTCGTTACTTAAATTTTGTGATGCTCTTTGTTGTAAAGCTGTAGCATTTGATTGTGCAATAGGTAATGCTGATTGTATAATTGCATTGACTAAAGCATCTCTGCCAATAGAAGATTTACTTAATCCTCTTGCTGCTAAATTCTTTTCAACATTTTCAACAGCACCTCTTGCCCATGTAGGAATACTACCAGTATCAATACCATTTAACAAAGATGTTATTTGTGTAGATACTAAAGCATCTGTAGGTAGTGATGCTACTTGTGCTTGAACTGCAGCAGGTTGTTGTTGTATTGTTGCTGTTAATTGTGCAGGGTTACTTGCAACTGCTGCTGTAATAGCACCAGGTAATGTTGCAGTTTGTCCAGCTACAGTTGCAGCAGTACCACTTATTACTTGAGCTAAAGCTCCTGAAGATAATTGTCCTGAAGCTGCTTGAGCAATTGCTGAACTTGATGGTCCACCAGTTGCACCTGTTGCAGTACCAGATAAACTTCCAGTAACTGTACCAACTTGTGATTGTGTTCCAACTGTACCTTGTTGTGCTGTACCTGTTTGAGCAGTACCTGTAGCACCTGTCATTGTTGATGCTGTTAAATTTGTAGGAGCTGCTGCTGCAGTAGAAGTTAAAGCAGTAGGAGCTGTAAGTGATGACCCTGTAATTGTTTGTGTACCTACATTTGTAGGAGTTGTCATATTTGTACCAGATAACAATTCATTAGATTGAACTTGTTGACCTGTATAAGTTTGTGTAGCAGCACTTGCTAACTCAGGTGATTTAATTTGTTCAGTAACATATCTATCTATGTTTTGGTCTCTAGTTCCTAAGCCACCTTGTTGTGGTTGAGATGCATCAGGAATATTACTAAACTTCCTAGCTTCATCACCAGTAGCATATTTTTTTCTTCTAATTCTTTTTATTTTTGTTAACATTGTTTTCCTTAATTATAAATAAAATTGTATATTCCACTAATAGCACCTGCTATAATAAGTAATACCCAAATTGCACCTTTGCCTTTATTAATATCAGCTCTTAAACATTTAGTTTCACTTCTAAGTTCTTTTATTTCTCTTACTAAAAAATCTATTTTAACTTCAGTAGCTGATTTTCTTGGCATTATCTTCCTTGTCCTTTATAAATCTTTACACCTGTTTGTCTTCGTTTATGTTTATTCATAGTACTTGTATTTGGTCTTCGACCAGTTGAACTACCTTTTGCTATTCGTTCATGTTCAACATGAGACTTAAATTTCTTTGCCATATTTATTTATAAGGCTAGATATTTCTACCTAGCCTTTAAGTATTACTCTGGTGTGTAACCAGTTAATGCTGTTGCTTCTGCTTGTGTTAAACCTAAATCTAATAGTTTAGTGTTACCACTTGCTTTAGCTGTAGCTTTTGCTGTTTCTACATCTTTTATTTCTTGTATTTTTGCATTAACATCAGCTTCGCTAGGTATTGTTGCACCATCTTTAATAACTTCAATGTTTGCGTAAGTCATTCGTTGGTCGTTAGGAATTTTATTTCCATCACTATCAATTTTTTTCCAACCATACCAGTCGCCATTATTAAATGTCATTAATGCTTCTTGTAAATAATCTTTATTCATTTTATGTTGCTCCTAATTTAGTAAATGATACTGCTGAGTCATTTTCGGTTGTACTTCCTCCAAGATAAGAACCACTATTTATACTAGCAAGTCCAAATCTAACTTTGTTATTAGATGTAGATGTGCAATCAAATAATGTTTGGCACATAGCATTACCTCTACCATCACCAGAGCCACCATCAGTTGAGTAAGCATTTGCTATTATTTCATAACTTGAATTATTAGTTGTACCTTGAATAGTAATTAAAACACTATCGCCACTTGCCTGTTGGAATTTTGCAAAAAAAGTAACCATATAAATTCCTGTTGATGGAAAAGTAAATTCACCAGAACTTTGTGACATACCAGTTCCTAAAGTTCCTTGACCATAACTTGTACTATCAATTCTTTCCCAATTAGTAGTTAAGGTTTGGTTAGAACTACTTGTATTAGCAGTTATTCTCCATTGGTCAGCCATTTCAAGTCCACCACCACTAGGTGTGTACCATTCAGGTGCAGTTGCACCAGAGTTTATTCTTAACTCTTGGTTTGCTGTACCTTTAGGTAATCTTTGTAATCCACTTCCATCTCTGTAAAGTATATCACCTTGTGTTGTTAAAGTTGTTCCTACATCAGTTCCATTAGTACCATTAGTACCTGCTGAACTCATTATATTCCAGTAAGTACCATTACTTACTGCGTTGCCTTGTGATGCTAATATACAAACATAACTAGAGCCACTAGATGACACTACATCATCTACTGCGTAAGCTGTGCTATTGTTATAAGCACCTTTCCAGTTGAATTTGATAGCACCTAGATTTACTGTTGCCACATTTGTTTTCCTTTATATTGTTGCTATTAAATTGCCATTTGAATCAATGCTAAATGTAAAACCACTAGCACTAAATAAAGTATCATCAAATGTGGCAAATGTTGCACTTGAGATACTGTCTGTACCCTGATTAGTCGTTGTTATAATTAACTGACCATCTGAATTTTTACTAAAACCATAAACTTCTGCTGAACTAGCATTACCTAATTCCCATGCATTTCCTGCATCATTTACTTTAACTACATTTCCTGCTGCAATTCCAGAAGTACTGAATGAAGAAGGCTTAACTGTATTGTCTGCTGGTGTTGTAATAAAACCTGTACCCATGTGATAAATAAAATCACAAGTATTTGCATCTGCTAAAGCTGCATCAAATGTAATTGTAGAACCATTTACTGAAAAGTTACCATATTGAATAACTCCATCAATAGATACTACCATTGTATCTGCTGAAGAAGGTACGAATGCTACACTACCTTTAGTTAAATTATAAGGACCAGCACCTGTTGCAGTAGCTGGAGTTATAACATCTAGCTTCTCAACATTACTAAATCTATTTAATCCTTGTCCTATATATGCCATATTATTTTATTCCTTAGTATTGTAAACTTACACCTCTTATTCTAGCATTTTTAGAACTAGATTGATTAGCAAAATCTAATTGATATTTAATAGATGTTCCTGCTGTCACACTCAAATCATTTACTTTAGCCATTTTAACACCAGTAGATAAATCTGGCAAAGCTGTAAGTGTAGCTGTTGAATAATTTGAACCACCATCTGCTGAAAGTTTTAAAATTAAATCTGTGTTTAATGCGTTAGTACCTGCATTATCTTGATATGTAATTATTCCACCAACTTTATTTGTACTAGATGGTGCAGTAATATTATTACCTATAATGTTTCCAGTAGCATTAATTGTTTCAGAACCAAAACTTGAAATATTTTCTTTATAATAAATATCTGAAGCTATGCTTATTCCACCTAAATCATTACCTTCATATCCAGTAGAATAAATAGCTTTGTCTGATGAAGTGCTACCAAAACTGGTAAATGTATGTAATAAAGTACCATCTATATAAGGGTCTGTTCCAGTTCCACCATAAACTTTTAATGAGTTAGGAGATAAAGTTCTTACAAATTGAAATTTAAAACTATTTTGAGTAAGGTTTAAACTATTTACTGTAGCTTGAAGTGATTGACCATTATAAAATAATACTGATGATGATGTTGTTGCTTTATCAAAAGCAAGAAAAAACATATCATTTTTATTATTACCATATATAGAATTAGATTCATCAAAACTAACTCCAGTTCCTATACAAACACCATATTGAAATTGTCTGTTAGCACTTGAACTTGTAGGTGAAGGTGCATTTACCATTGTTGAATGGTCTACTTGAAATTTCCATTTATAGTTTCCACTTAAATAATTATTAGTCATTTGTGTTAAGTAATTATAACTATTAGCATTGTGAACAACACTTCTATTATTCATTGTAATATTTGAACCATTATATCCCCAACTAAAACTATCGTTTGACCTATCTGTACCACCACTCTCTGCTGTGACTGATACTGTTCCATGATACTCTCCAGAATTTCTAGGTGCATTTGTATTTGATGCAACACCAGAACCATCTTGAAAAACATCTATAAAACTAGAATTTGTACTGTAAGAAACAAGATTTTCTCTAGTAGCTTCTCTTAAAGCAAGTGTAGATAAATCATTAATAATAGCATTGTCATCAAAAGAAGTTGCGTGTTGAGATACTGCACTAGCTGAAACTCTAGCATCAGGAATTGTACCTGAAGTTAAGTTAGTTGCTGAAAGATTAGTTAAATCAATGTTTCCTAATCTAGCTGTAGCAATAGAGCCTGAAGTAATTTTACTTGCATCTATATTTGGTATCTCTGCTGCGTCTAAATCTATTGCTGCGTTTCTAATTTTAATTATTGCCATATTATTTTATTATCTTGCTATACAAGGTGTATTGTTTGAACCTACTAGGGGTGCTTCGGCAACTGCATAGTAAATGTATGTATCTCCACTTGCATTACTATCTCCTGCTCTCCTAATTTTGAAACCATTAGATAAAAAATCTATAAAATTAGTTGATGATGAGCCATTATCACCAGAGGAACTATCTGGAAATAATCTTTTTTGAATTACATTACCAACACCATCTGTAGTATTTCTTTTATTATCAAAAAGTTCCCAAGAATAACCTGCTTGAGTAGAATTTTTTGCTATAACGAATGCAGGTTTGAAACCCAAATACACGAAATTTCCATCAGCATTATTGTTACCAACATAAGAACCAAACTTGCTGTAACCAGTTTTTTCTGCGAAGCAGTAGACAATATAATTTTGACCATTTGTATTTGTTCTGCCATGTGTACCAAAAGTTATTAAAGAAGATGTTGGTTCAGTATCATTAAATATTTCTGGAACTGTTGATGTTGCACCAGTACTGTTTAAATCTATTTTTTTAGTTGCACCTAAAGATGCATGATAAACTGTCCAATCATCTGCACTACTTAAAATTTTAAAAATCATCATTTTAGGAACAGCACCCAAACCATGACCAATCGTTGCATTATTTGTGCCATTTCCTGTATATGTAGATATTGAAAATCCTGCTGTAGTATTTACTGATGTGTATGTTGTATTTATAGAACCATCTGTATTTGATGAACCTTGACCATTTGCTTTCCAGTTCCATGATGCGTATGTTTGACCACTTTCATTTACTCCATTATTAGCACCTTGAGTAAATCCATCACTATTAAAAGAACTAAATCTATTAGAATCTGTTCCTTCACCATCAGTAGTATTTGGTTGTATATATTTTGTAGCACCTCTAACTGCATCTCCAAGTTGATGATTAGATGTTGATGACCTTTCTTTTAACCATACCAAATCAGGTTGAAAGCCTACTCCTGTAATAGATTGTGTTGAACCATTACCTGTATAAAGTTTAGTATTAAAATAATCAGAAGGTTTATTAACTGTAGTATAAGCCATTATAAATTTAATCCTTTTGTTGATAAAGCAGTATAGCCTGTTGGTACATCATATTCAAATATTCCATTTCCACTTGCGTTAGTTCCTGCACTAGATACTGCTGTTGTTCCAAAGTAGCCATTGCCGAAGTTTGCTGACCAATTACCTCTTGTGCTACCACCCCAATCCATAGCTGACATAAAGTAAAAACCTAAATCTGTATCATCTGGGTCAGTAATTGAAATTCCATAATTTCCATTTGTTGGGTCGCCAGTACCAGAACCATTACTTATATAAGTTCCATTTTTATGAAAATATAATTTATTATTATCGCAGTCTAAAGCTATACCAATAATATCATTAGTAGTATAAGTTCCAAGACTTGGAACTAAATTAGAACTATTATTTTTGATATAACCACCACTTGCATTATACCAAGAATATTGATGTGTTTGAGAACCTAAATAATTTCCAGGTACAGCACCAAGTTTAGCAAATACACCAACCATACCATCTCCAGGAGCTGAATTTGTTTTAAACTCTGCATAAAATTTTCCTTTATTCACACCTAATGTACTTCCAAAAGCATTATAAACACTACCACTACAAACAACTGTATTATTACCATTTGAAAATGTTGTATTTACTGCCATAGTATCTGCACCACTTAATGGATTTAATGTAGCAAAAACATTGCTTGGATTATCTTCTGTTTTTGTAAGTGTACCACCACTAACTGTAAAGTTATTACTATTACCAGATTGGTCTGTAACTGAATTACCATCTTTTAAAATCCAAAAACCTGTATTACCCCAAGCTACACTAGGAGTAATTGTAGTTTTTATTTTCCATTGACCTGTTGTTGTATCTGTTTCTCCAAAAATATTTGCAGATTCAGCAGTACCATCAATAAGAGCTACATAGGACATAAGTCCATCAAAATTATTTGAGCCACTATCATTACCTCCTATTGTTCTTGTACCTGCTGCAGATAAACTTAATACTTGATTTGTACTTGGTACATTATCAAAATTAAAAGCTAAATATTCTCCATTAATATAAAATTGAACTTTATCTGCTGATGCACTTTGTGTAGTGTCTACTTTTAAAACTATATTATACCACCCATTAACATCATTGAACAACATAGGTGCTGTTGTTCCAACACAAGTATCTCCACCACTTACTCTATCAAAATATCTTATATCTTTTTGTGAACCTCTAAAATAAATTTGTGCAAAATTACTGCCATTTATATAATTATAAAATATAGTTTGGTCAGTTCCTAATTTGCTTCTTTTAATCCAAGCTGAAAAAGTAAATTTTTTACCATCTGTAGCTGATGTTCCTTCTGTGTATCTTAAATATGTACTAGCCATTAATTAAATCCTCCTCCACCTGTTGCACCGAAGCTAGATTGTAAAGTAAATACTCTATCTGCTGTCTGTCCTTCAGCATCTGTTGCTCTTAGTGTAAATGTATATAATGTAGCAGCAGTTGAACTACCACCGAAATCTGTTGTTGTTATTGCACCTGTAGAACTATTTAATGCACAGTTTGCTTGACCTGAACCTGAACCTATAAGAACTGCAGGAGATGAAACTTCTGAATAAGTAATTGCTGAATCTGATGTTGCTGCAACTGTTGCTACAGTACCAGAAAAATTACCAGCAGCACTTCCTAAAGAACCTGCTGCAGTTGACCATACAGGTGCTGTACTTGCAGTAATAATTGCATTAGCACTTCTACCTGCGTTACCATCATTGTTTTCTACTCTAACATAATAAGCACCAGAAGCTAATGTAACTGTTATTGCTAAAGTTGTTGCATTTGTAAATGTAACAGCACCAGCTCTTGTGATAGCTCCTGTATCTGATTTTATAAATTCTACTATTGGTATTGATACAAAACCTGTACCTGTAATATTAAATGTTTGTGATGTAGCTGGAGCAATAGTTTGAGAAACATTAGCAACTGTAGGTTTTGCTTCTACTGCATCAACCCATGTTAATTGATTGTTTGCATTTCCATTAGTAGCAAGTACTTGTCCATTACTTCCAACTGATGTTGGTAAAACTAAATTATAACTTTGCCCTGCAGAATGTGCAGGTCCAGCTATTGAAACTCCATGTGAATTTTGTGAGCAATTAAGAACTAATTTTCCATCAGCACTTGAACCATCACCTTTAATAGTTAGTCCAGGTGTAAATTCTGTTTTAGCATTTGTTATTGCATCTGCATTTACTTTAACTTCAGTAACAGCATTAGTCGCTAGTTTGTCTGCTGAGACAATACCATTTTCTAAATCTGCTGCTGTTAAAGCTGCGTTTGCAGGAGGTCTTCCAACATATGCCATATTATATTATTTCCTTATTATGCTGAGATAGTATCTACAACACTTGTAATTATATCAACAGAGTTTGCAGCAGAAGCATAAGCTTCAACTGAATCACCAGTTTGTAATACAACTTTAGAGCCACCATCAATTAATTCTAAAGAACCACCTGTAGGGATAGGTGCATCTTTAATAATAAAATATGTGTCACTTCCATTTTTAACATATACAGAAACATTAACTGCAGTTCCAGAAGTATTCGCACATCTAACACCAATGATTGCATCATCAGAATTAGCTGCTGTTCTTAATACTGTTGGAGATGCAACTAAAGCTATATCGTCATGTAAAGTTCTTTCAAAATCTTGTGCCATAGAATTATCCTAATTATACCTTTTTTTTATCTTATTGTCAACACAAATTATAAAGCAATTGCCATTGCCACAGCAAAACCTGCTGAAGCTTTATTAGCTACATCAGAACTAACTGTATTGATTTGTGTTTGTATTGCTGAAGTTACACCATTAATGTAACCAAATTCAGTATTATCTACTGAACCATCTCCTACTAAATTAGCATTTAATCTAGCACTTGAATCTATTGTTGCTTGTTTACTATTTATCTGTGTCTGAGCATTAGAAGATAAACTATTAATAAACTGAAATTCTGTACTTGTAACTGAACCATCTGCAATTTTAGTTGCATCAATAGCTGCTGCTGCTTTAATATTAGCATTCTCAATATTAGTAATTGAGTTACCAGTACCATCTGCATCAATAGTTTTATTTGTTAATGTGTCAGTTGAACTAGCAGTAATTAAGCCATTTGTTAATGTACTTAAATTTACAGCATTACCATTAGTAATAGTTAAATTTGGTGTTGAAAAACTTAATGTTTGATTATCTGTTTCTGCAGTTAAATAACCTGCATCATTTGTCCATTGTGATATGTTACCAGTTTTATTACTTAAAGCTTGTGAGCCAGTTAATGTAACAACTGAATTATCAATAGTAATATTATCTGCATTAGCTGTAATACCTGTACCACCAATAACATTTAATGTAACATCACCTGATGTTCCACCACCTGTCATACCAGTACCAGCTACTACTGAAGTAATATCTCCAGTTGGTATAGTTGCTACTTGAGTATCTACATATGCTTTAATTGATTGTTGTGAAGCAACTGATGTAGCAGAATCAGATGACATATTATCTTCATCTTTAAATGCTGTACCACTAATTGCTGTATTAATAACTGGACTTGTTAAAGTTGGAGATGATAAAGTTTTATTTGTAAGAGTATCTGTAGATGTTCTTGCAACTAAAGTATCTGCTCCAGAAGGAATTGTAACTGTTCCACCATTTGTAATTGAAGCAATAGTTGGAGTAGTTAAAGTTTTGTTTGTTAAAGTTTGTGCTGTAGTTTTATCAACAACGACTGCTGTATCAATTGCAAAAGTCATTGTCTGTGCAGAGCCAGTAGTATCAATACCAGTTCCACCAGTAAGAGTAAGTTCTTGTGTAGTTAAATCAACTGATTGATTACCACCAGTATCACCTTCAAAATCTAAATCTGAACCACCAACTTGTGCATCAACATAAGTTTTAATTGCTTTAGCTGAAGCTACTGTATCATCACTTCCTGAAACAGCACTTAAATCTGTATCTACATCTGTTATTGCTGTAGCACTTCCTATTACTAAACCATCTAAAGTTACATTACCATCAAAGTAACCATCTTTAAATTGTAAAGTTGAAGTACCTAAATCAATATCATTAGTAGTAGTTGGAACAATTCCACCATCTTGTATTTTAAATTGTTCTACTGAACTACCACCAACATTAATATTAAATTCTAAATGTTTATTAGTAGTATCTATATTAATTTTGTTTAAAGGAGTAGCTAAACCTGCATCACCTATTAATCCAATTACTGGACCATTAGCAGCAGTACCATCATGTTTATGTCCTGTAGTATTTACAAATGCTGCTAAGAGTGCATCAAATTCATTATTAAACAATGATGCATCAATTGTATTACCATCTGCTATTGTACTTTGTCTTACATAACCTGCCATATTATCTTCTTCCTCCTGCTATAAAAGATACAAACATTCCATTAACTGAATATGCTGCATCTGTGTCATTAGTAAAAAATCTAAAACTATTTGAAAATCCACTTCCTGTTACTAAAACACTTTTACTCGGTAGTGTTGTTGCTCCAAAAAAAGCAGAGCCAAATAAAGCAGTAGCTTGTCCAAAGAGAGAAGCACTACTTAAATTACCAACTGAAAATTCTCCTGGTTGAGGAACTTCAGAATTATCAAAGTCATATCTAATTCTTAACTTTAAATTGTTTTGTGTACCTTCAGGTTCAATATTAGTTTTAACTTTATATAAACTTTTTCTTAAACCATTATCACCATAATCCATATCTGGTGTTTGAAATCTTGCACTTATATTTGCTGCATCAAAATTGTTACCAGTATCTATTTCATAAATATAACCAGTATCATTTGCACCAAATTTAACTTCTTCGTTTTGAGGATTTAATTCTGAAGAACAAAATTTTAATTCCATTCCTTTTGTTTCACTCCACTCAAAAGCAGGAACTCCATTTGAATCAAATTTAAAAGTTCCTATAATTCCTAATTGTCCTGATTGAGCTTGACCAGACTTATGATAGAATAATCTGTATTGACTTCTTTCTCTAATAACCATACTAGAGATAGTATATTGTTGAATATTTTTTAATAGATTATTTATTAAAGGTAATATCTTTCTACTAATAGAACCAATTTCAACATCATCAATTCTCGCTGTACCAGCAACTGTTCTTAATCCATCAGGTGCTAAGAAGATTAAATCTCCACCTATCTCCTGAATTGAATTTCCATTTACACAACCTATATTTTTGGTTATAGACTTAATTATAGGGGTAGAATCAAGACTTGTCAACTCAAAGATACTATTTTTACAAAATATAATTAAGCTATTTCTAAATACTTTTATACCTACAATGATATCTCCAACATCTATCTCACCTGCAGAGGAACCTTCAAAGTCATATGGCTTTAATCTAGCACTATAAACTACTGTACTTGTTGAAGATGTTTGTCCTGCTACGACTAATCTTTCAGAAAATATTTCACATATCTTAGGATTGGAAGGAGCTGGAGAAGCTAGTTCTTCAAAGTAATAAGTATTAATTCCACTTGATACTGTTATTTGAAACTCTGCTATTTTATTAGTACCATCAGTAATATATAAACTACCATAAGCACCATCTGATTCAAATGTAGCAAATTGATTATTTGATTGATTACTTCTAGTTATAGTTGTTGCACCAGATAAAGCTGCAGCAAGTATACCACTTTTTTTTACAGCTTGACTTGAAGCTGTTGTTTGTACATTACTATCTAATGTTAATACTGTATTACTTGTAATTGATAATACTCTATAATTAATAGAGTTAATTTGTATTCTATCATTAACAGCAAACTCAGTTGTAAATGCTGTACCAGTTCCTGTAACTGTTGCTGAACCTGCACTAACTGCTACTGTTCCTGTTTTAGTTACATAAGTATCTTTATTAATTTGAAGCCAAGTAATACCATCATCTGACCAAAATATTCCTGTACCTTGACAAGCAACAACTCCACCTGCATAAGGTATCAATCCTGTTATTGCATCTAGTTGAGAACCTGAAGGTACTGCTGCACTAGCACCACCCCATTTAGTATAACCATTAATTCTTCTATAACCACCTGTTGTAGATGATTCAAAATTTTCTAATATAGTTGCAGCACCTGGAGTTCGAAACAAAGCATGAGAGCTTGATACTAAATCCAAACCTCCTGCAACAGTAATTGAAGCTCCTTGTGTTGGCATAATTTATTATCCTATGGTAGTAAGTAAGTAAACCTTACATCTGACATATATTGTGGCTGTGGTGAATTTAAATTATCAGCCATATTTTGTAATCCTTTTTTATATTCATCTAAAGCTAATTGCGATTGTGCAATGTTATCTTTAAACTGATATAAATAATATCTAGCTCTTGCTAGTAAAACTGGTTTGTATTGTTCTGGAAATAAAACTGTATCTGTATCTGCTGATAAAGCAGTAGGTCTATTATAAGCAAAGAAATGAATATTATAAACTTTATCTGGTATAGGAGATAATCCAAATCTTCTACCATCTGAACTTCTTATAACTCTTACTGGAGTTGCATAAGTATTTGTTCTAGCTGCAGCTTCTTCCGATTGTGCATAATTACTTCTCCAAGTAGTTAGAGTTGTAAAAGGTAATTTATTAATTGTAAATGGAGCATTTGTATCTACTAAAGTAAACATATCCCAGTTTACTGAATCAAAGTCTGCATCAATATTAGCTGACCCAGCTTTTAATAAATAAAATCTTTGACCTGCAACTGTTGGTACAATTGTATTTCCATAATAAGGGTCATCAGGTACATCTGAACTTAACCATGACCAATCATCAACAGCATCAACAATATCAAAGTAAGCTCTGTTAACTACATTAGCTACTTGTTTTTGTATTCCAACTGCTGAAGCTACTGTTGTAACTTCTGGTTCATTTAATTCTACTAATAATTCATTTACGAATGTTTTATAATCTTTTGCCATTTAACAGTTCCATGCCCTTAATGATTTGTTAATTCTTGAGTTAGGGTCTCTAGCAGTTTTTTTGGAAGTCAATTTCTTTTTCATTCCTTTCATTCTTGCACAAAAGCTTTTTCTTCTTTTGTTTCCCTTAACTTTACTAGGTGCTTTAAGATTTCTTTTCTTACCTGTTTTAGTTTTACCTTTATTGTAAGATGCTCTACCTTTAGCATTTAAACCACCTTTAGGGTTTTTGCCTTCTTTCCTTGTCCATGCAGGAGATGACATTAATCCCATAATTCTTACTTCTTCTTATAATTCTTTTTATCTTTATTTTTTACTTTACTAATAGTGATAACCATAGCACCACCACCATGTCCATAATTTTTTCTTTTAACTTTTCCACCATGTTTCATCATTGGCTTTTTTTTCATTCCATATCCTGGCATATTATTTCCTTATATAATTATTGCAATAATTAATACTACAACAGCTACTGCTATTGCTTTTTTGTGTTCTGCTATAATGTGGGGTATATGTTCTTTTAATCTCATTATATATTTCCTTTAAGTTAATGAAAGGGGGATTGCTCCCCCTAACATTTAATTATTGATTAGTCTATTTTAATAATACCAGCACCAACTGATGCAGTATTAAGTACTTTTCTTCCATATACATGAAGACCTCTTACTTGGTCTGCAAATGTAGTAGGACTTCTAAAAGACTCAACTGTGTTCATTGCTGATGCACATGATGTACTTCTCATATGACCAAATAAAACAGAAGGTACTGCAGCACCTGCACCACCAACTACTTGAGATAGAGTATTAAGAGATTTGTACATAGCAAATCCTCTAACTAAACCAGAAGCTACAAGACCATTTCTTAAAGAACCTTTACCTGCATTGTAATCAATCGATAAAAGTTTAGAAGAAGTATCTGCTAATTGGTTATAAAAGCTAGGAGCTGCAACAAACCATCTGTTATCTTCAGGGTTGTTGTTTTCATCCATAACTTGAGCTGCTGAACTCATAAAGTTAAGAGGGTCTACTTCACCTGCTGCGTGTCCAATATCAATCGGAGCTGCAACTGAACCAAAGATAGCTGCTTTAGCTGCATTACCTGCTGGTGTTAGAACTGCTGTAGCTGCAATAGCTTCATCATACATATTATCTAGAACTTCTACATCCATAGCATCTTTTAATTGATAAGCTGCGTTATTAGATGCGACTTCAGGGAAGTTAATATGTCCAAATTTTTTCTCTAAAGAATCTACTTGGAAGCTAAAGTAATTAGCTTTGTCAATTACTAATACCAATTCAGCATCAGTTAGAGCTGTTGCTGGTGTTGCTAAACCTCTAGTGTAAGCTGCTGTAGCTATTTGAGGTTCTTTAACGATATTAACTGTATCACCATATGATTTGATTTCGCCCATGTAATCTGTATTACAGATTGCTTCGACTGTTGATGCTTTTCTTAAAGCAATTTGTACTTTCTTACTGTAGATTTCAGGAACCCAAAATTGGTTCGCTTGTACTCCACCAGCAACAAAGTTTAATGTATTTCCACCTTGAAAGTGTGCCATAATTATTTTCCTTATTTGTTTACTTGTTGATAAAAATGAAAATAAATTTATTCGTCTTGAACAAATCTACCTTCTTTTTGAGCCATAGCAATATCTTTTTCATATCGCATAAACTCATCATCAGACATTTTTCTAATATCCGATGATTTGAAAGTAGGTTTTCTATCAGTAGGTTCTCCAACTTGTTCTCTAGTTTTAACTAGCAAATCAGCACCTTCAGAAGATTGCCTTCTTTCAGTAGTAGTTTTTTTATCTAATCCAAGTCCTCGGTCTTTCTTATACAGGTCGACTGCTCTTGCTGCAAGTTTACCATTGTTGTTGTTCTCATAAATCCAAGATTTAATTTCCATTGGTTGTTCATCTGCCCAGCTATGAAAGTCATCCGATTCTTTAATATCATTAAAGTCTGGATGGTATTTCGATAACTCTAATTGAGCTTCACGAGCTGCCAAAGAATCATTCTTTTTCTTAAGAGCTTCAACTTCCTCTTGTAAGCTTGTCATCTCATTACGAGATTGCAAGTGAGATACAGTTTCCACAACTCCATATATGTCAGGGTATTCCTCTTTGAAGACTTTTAATTCTTCTTCAGATTTTGGTGGAGTATACTTTGGTCGGTTCGCTTGAAGCTGTGCTTTAAGGTCTCCTTCTTTGGCATTCCAATCACCTAACTTCCTATCATAATATCGTTTTAGGTCGTCATATCTTTTTTTGTAGTCAACTTTTTGATAAGGTTTAGCATCAGCAACATTAAGTGCTGATTCTTGTAAAGACTTATCCGAAGTAGCCGAATCTAAAGTTGAGTTAGTATCAGGGTTGACATTGCTGTCAGTAGCTTCTCTAACATAACCTCTAGGGTCGGTGTTGGCATCTGCTGGTCCATTATCTGCAGAAACAAAATCTGTTGGCATTACATCTTCTGTATGCCATGACTTATTTCTGTTATAAGGATTCGCTTCGACTTCCTTAGTTTGTCCTTCGTCTTCTTTCATGTGTCCTCCTTTAGGGCTTCTTTAACTGTGAAGGTAGCTAAATTTTGGTTATTGATTGAAAACAAAGCTACAAGGGCTTATATAAATATAAGGTAGCTTGTTTATCTTTAGAGTACCACTCTAAAAATTCTGTTATGCCAATAAAGAATCTTCTGCTGACATTTCAGCATTTTCTTCTTGGCTTACTTGTCCAGCATCATAACTTTCTTCTGCTGATTTCATCATCTTTCTTAATCTGTCTACACCAATATTCTTAACTGCTTTGGCTGTAAATACAAATTCTCCATCTGATAAAAGTGCTGGAATTGAATCTGAAGTTCCATCTCCTGGTCCTTCTACTAATTCATCTTCTGTAAATTCTGTTGCAACTAACTTAGGTAAAATTGCTTCTAACTCTGGATGCATTTCTATAGCTTCATCTAATACTGTTTCTTCTTCTTCTGATAATGCTGATGTATCTAATATTGAATCATAATCCATATCATCTTCCATCTCATCTTCAGCTTCCATTTCCATATTAGTTTCTGCCATCATAGCATTATCTTCCATACCTGGAGGAGCTAGTAAAGATTCATCTTCAACCATATCACCTTCAGCATATGCTTGATAGTCTCTTCTTTCTTTTTCAACAGAACCACCAATACTTAAAGCTAATGGTGTTTCTTCTGCTATTTGGTTTTCATCCATATAACCACCTGCTGCTGCTGTAATTCTTGTACTCATCATTGATTCTAATTTCTTAATTTCATTATCAATACTACTATGATTAGCAGGTTCTATTAATTCTTTTTTTGCTTCAAGTTGATTAATTTTTTCTAAAAGTAATTTATCTTTTGCTGATTTTCCACCTGCATATTTTTCTCCAGGAATATCTCCTTCTGCTGGAGATTCTTCTAAAGGTTCATCTGGTAAATCAATATTTCTTAAAAGTTTAAAAGCTTCATCACCTTTATTATATTTTTGTCTATCCATGATTCCACCTTTATTAAATCTTGTTCTTTTCTTAGATAAAAGTCTAGAAGGTAAACCTTGTCTTGCTGATTCAGGAGTATTTACATCATATGGATTAATACCATTATCTTCTTCATCCTGTTTAGCAATGAATGGAGGTTGAGACATAAGTCCACCTGTTGCCATATTTCTAGGTTTCTTCTTCTTATAGTACATAATTTTTATCCTTGTTTGTTTATTATAACAACATAAAAGTGTTTAGTCAACACTATCTTTTAGTATTTCTCTAACTTGACTAGGCAGGTTCTTCAACCTGTCCAGAAAAAGCCATCTCCCCTGGCATTGCTGGATTGTTTGTTGGGTCAATCCCCTCGCCATTTCCTGAGTTGTTTGGTTCTGCACCTTGTCCAGGTACTCCTCCAGGTGTTTCCATTCCTGGCTGTTGACCAGGGATAGGAGCTTCTTGGCTAGTTCCTTGTTGAGCATTTTGATATCCTATAATTTTAGCATAAATTTCTGCTTCATCTTTAGAATTAATTATTTCATCAGGGTCTAAATCTAGAGAGTATGCTAACTCTTTTATAACTTCTGATATTCTAACGAATGGAGCAATAGATGGATTTTGAATTGTTTGTAAGAACATAGTAAGTCTTTGAGACCTAACTTCTTTTCTCATTAAAGAAGAACTACCTGTTGCTTTAATTTCAAAGTCACCCATGATTGGTAAATCACCTTCATAGAATTGCATATTCCATTGGAACATAGATTCTCCTAAAGGTTTAATTAAGCTGTCATCAATATTTTTAATGACTGTTTTAATATTTAAAGATGCAGCACCCATAAGCATTGACATACCTGATGCTGTTCTAGTCATACCTGTTACTCCTGTTTGACCATGTGAGTAAGAAGGTATACCTGTTGATTCATCTGCAAGTTGTCTAAACTTATCAAACATCTGCATATTTTCATTTGCAGTATTAGGAAACTTAATTCCATAAATTGCTTGACCTGGAACTCCAGCTTGTCTTTTAAAAATCTTTCCTGGGTATACTTCCATGTTTTGATTTTGAACCAAAGCTGATTCATCAATATCAAAAACTAAGTTACCTGCTAATGCTAAGTTATCAATTGCCATTCTTGCATGACCATTCATAATAGCTTGTGCATCATCCATATTTTCTGGAACACCTATACCAAAGAATTGATAAGGATTTGTTTCATAAGAAAAAGATTGATAAGGTATTCTAAATGGAGTAAAAGGATTTTCTACTATTCTAATTACTTTTCCATTAGTAGTCCAAATATTAACTTGAACTTCTTCAAAATCTTCTATCTCTTCATCAATATCTAAACCTTGTTCTCTAGCAGACATTGCATCGATAGTTCCCCAGTATTCTAATACTTCGTATCTATTAGATTCTAAATCTCCATATGAATTATTTTCTGCATCAATAGATGTTTCCCAACTTTTCTTATCATACTTTGGACCCATCTCTAAACATTTATAAATAGCTTCTTTATTGAAGTAAGGTCTATTTAATAAATCTTTAAACTGATGTCTATTTAATCTATGTCTTTGAATAACATATTCTGCTTCTTCCATGTTTCTAGCATTAGGGTCTGGGTAGAAATCCCATATGCTAACAAATTCTACTTTAGGAACTTTAACTTGTTCAGCTTGATATTCTCTACCATTACCAGCATTAGAATATTTATGTAAAGTTTTGTTATAAGTAAAAGGTCCTTTTATAATTCCTGTACCTAATAAACAAGATTCAAATATTGCACTTCGTAATGCAACATTAGCATCTGATTCATCTAGTTGGTCTTCAATTAATTTATGTAATCTTCTTGCTGCAATTTGTGCAGGTTTAATTTGTGGCATCTCAGGAACTGGAGATGGTCCTGATGATAAATCAGCTTCTTCAAATTCTTCTTTTAATCCACCTAGGTTAACCATACCTAAATCATTAAAGGTTGCTCCTGGTGGTAAATCATTTCCATCACCTGGAAAACCTAATCCACCATTATCACCCATTTCTTCTTGTGATGATTGAGGGTTGTAATCTAAGTTACCTTCTATTTGAGGTTCTATTTGGTCAACACCCATTTCCTTCTTCATAGGATTCATGTGTGCATATTCATCTATACCTTCAGGTACAACAGTCTCTTCAATTGTTAATGGAAATTTTCCTGTACCAAATAATACATCTATGATTTGTCCATAAGCTGCTAGAACTTTTGTTTTAGTAACTTTAACAAATACTCTTGACTTTTCATGTTCAGTAAAATGAATATTTTTATAATACTTGCCACGATAATTATGATAAGCTTGTAACCATCTATCTTCATCGTCACTTCTCTTATCAGTACAAGATTGAAATTTAGAATTAATGTCAATTACTAAGGATTCTAATTCTTCTAAATTTTCTTCTTCATCCATTGCTGAATTCATAGTTTCATCAACTGCCATACAATTCCTATTAATTACTTAAATTTTATTAGTAAGTATAATAATACACTTATTTCTTCGACTTGTCAACTATTTTCTTAATTTCTATGATAACACTATTAGGTATGATTGTAGTATTTCCTATCTCTTCAATCTTACCATCCTCAGAATCTGATAATGAATAATCTCCAAATACTCTAGTAACTCCTTTAGCTTGTGTAAGTAAATGACCATGAGTTACACAAGTTGGTAGCTTTGCTTTCTTACATCCATCCATTGATTGCCAGGAGCTGTCCGAGCAAATATCAAGCCAGTATACAGCAACCATAGGGTATTTATCTATTTCTCTAGTAGCTCTAGTATTTAATTGTATTTTTTTCTTTGTCATATCTTTTCCCCAAAGTGTTTCTTTTGTTTTATAACCTTATGATTATGATTATCTTGTTCTGTTTTAACCTTACCATAAGGTTTAAATCCTCCATTACCTTCTATCTTAGGGTCTTTTAACCATGAATGTTCTTGGTCTTTAATTCCATTATTATCAGAGTATCTAAATATATTCATTTTAAATACTTGTTCTATATCTTCTTGTTTTAAGTATTCTTGTAATTCTTCATATGACATTACTTCATCATATTGTTCGTCAGTATTTTTATTTCTAAAAGTATATAAAGGCATATTAGTATCCGAAGGTTGGGTCAGATGGTATCCATCTTTTATGTTGTTGCATATTTTCATAAGCTGTAATACTTCTAGGTCTAGACATAATTAAATATCTAAGTGCATCATAAGCATGGTCTGATGCTTTAGTATCGACATCTTCTGGTTTTGTTTTATCAATAGGTATTGATTGTAATTCTCTTATTATATTCGGACAAGTACGAAATAGCTGAAGCTTTGGTCTCCCTTGGGAGTTTAGTTTTAATCTTTCATGTATTTGTATCTTGCCCTGAATTCTATTCTTATCTGCTCTTCTAAGCTTATGTCCTGCCCTTGTTAAGGTTTCTCCGACAGTTGGACCAGTAGTTCCTGTTCTTGCCCATGCTGCTGTATCTAACACCCCAGGAACAGATAGTTTATCTTCTCTTTCAAACTCAAATATTCTTAAAGCTAACTCTTCTCCTGTTAATCCTTTTTGATATAGTTCTCTATAAATAATTAATGTTTCATCTTGTGGGTCTATTGCTCCCCATACAACTGCTGACTCTGCTGCATAACCATAGTCAATTCCTTTTACTCTAGTCCAATGTTTAGGTAATTCATATGGAGCTATTGTATGTTTATCATATTCAAATTCTGTAAAAGCAGCTCCTTCGGAAACATCCCAATTACCATCTAGTAGTTGTCTTCTTTGTGTTGGTGGTAATGATTGAAGCATCTGTTCATATTTACCATCATCATTTAGATAAGGATTGTCTTGTAGACTAGCAGGAATAAACTTTCTTGTTATCTTATCTTTACCAGTAAAAGATTCATTAGGTGGTGCTGGGTCTAGATACCTTTTTTTGACCCAGTTACCTCCCACTCCTCCTGGGTTTGCAGTACACCGAATGTAGCATTGTATTGCATTATTAGTTGTTCTCAATCGTGATTGCAAGTATTGAAGTGGGAATTCTGTAGGATACTGTGTTAGCTCGTCAATCCCTATCCAGGTGTACGATTGACCTTGGTATCTATATACATCAGCATCTCTATCAAGGTAACCAAACTCCAATGAAGCCCCTGAAGGAAATTTCCAAATCTTTTCAACTTCTCTAAACTTTGCACCTTGAAATGCTTTAGGGTACAACTCTCTAGACTTGTCGATTAATTCTCTAAGTTCAGGCATTGACTTTCTTAATAGTAATGCTCTATGTTCTTTGATGTGCATAAATCGTAGAGGGTCAACTAACATTGCGTATGATTTACCTCCACCTGCTGCACCACCATACAATACATCTTGTTCTGGTGCTGCTAAAAATTGTGTTTGTGGACCTGTATTAGGTTTAAATGCTATTCGTTCTTTTTCTTCTTGAAGGAGTTCTTTAACAGGGTTAGGAAGGTTATCAAGCTTGTCTTCTTCGATGACCATACCTTTCTTCGTTTCTTTATTCGTCTCACCATTCTGTACTACCTTTAATGCTTCCTTTTTATCTCGGAGTCTTCTGGTCTTATTCTCCAAGTTC
>JACKZZ010010100.1_pt1 | contig 30075 bp, 16 predicted proteins | sample 8027871 | NCBI WGS metagenome assembly JACKZZ01 (sample SAMN15724774, study PRJNA655200) | protist metagenome | isolation source: fluorescence activated cell sorting (FACS) single amplified genomes of... | place: USA: West Boothbay Harbor, Gulf of Maine | collected 2000-07-19
TATGATCAACACCAGTGGTTGCACCAGAACCACCTACACTACGAGGCGAACCTGATCCATAACCATCAAGAACACTACTCATATTCATACTATTATCCATTCCTAATAAAGAAGATGCTGTTGGTGATGCACCAAAGGGACCACTATGCATATCTCCTAAACCATTTGATGATGTGAGTGACAAAGGAAGATTATGGGGACTTCTCGTGCCGTTTACACTCCCACTTGCAAGTGATTGTAAAGATTGTGTACTACTATAAGCACTACCACTAAGATGATAAAAGTCATTTTTACTATCACCAGCTACACCACCACTAATACGTGTGTTACTATTACTTCTTGAAAAATTATATCCACTGAGTGGCGAAGGTGCTCCAAATCTTGTAATAGGAGTGGTGCTTCCACTGACATTCACACTACCTGCAGCACTATTATTTCTCTTGTATTGCCATCCACCAGCTAATTCTGGTTCAGATATGACACTATTATTACTATTTGACCTCTGTAAACTAGGTGGACTCATCATTGATCCTCCAGTGTTGCCACTATTTTGTACTCCTTGTTGTGAGCCACTAGTGGCATTACTTGTACTTTGTGTCTTTCTCAATCTACTTGGTGGTGGACTTTGTAATAATGGTGTAGGTAATTGTCTACTAGTAGCTGAAGTAGACGTCGCACCTACAGTACTTTGTGTCAAAGAAACAAAAGCGCTACCAGTATTTGAAGTATTATTTGTGAGTATAGGATTGATCGATATAGGAGCAACTACTGTAGGAGTCACTCTAGATGAGCTAATATTGGTATTACTGGTACCATCACCACGACTTATTATACCACCTTTGCGTAATTTGTGACGTAATTGTGATAATAATTGATCTAAATGTGGCGCGCAATATCTATTATAACTTTTACTAAATGCACCATTATTTTGGTCATCTAATCGTAAACCACCTGCTTCAGAATATCCTATACTACTTAACCGTACAGCATGTCTACTATGTGCTAATATTCCTTTACTAGTATGACTGCTACGAGTATTGGGACTTGTACCGGGCAATGTTGCCCATAATGCTTGAATTTCCATGATGACGTGCATACGATTACAAGTTAAACGAGGATTACCTATAAGTTTATTATTCACAGTAGCAGCAGTTGGAGAAGAATTTGATCCAGTTGAGCTACCTGTACCACCACTACTAGAATTACGGTCTCTAGGGCTACCACTGCGCTTACCCTCAGCTATAGAAGGACTGAATAAGGAAGAATGTTGTATAGCTTTCATGTACAATATAGCATCCATATAAGGATTTACAGTACGTATTGTCATATCCCATTTTGCCATTGATAAAAATTCACAAGCAAATGGAACAGTCAGTGACAACGTACCACGTTCCCAAGCTGAAGCAAGCAAATTTTTTAAAGGTATTTTTGTGCCAACAGCGAGGCGTCGTTTTGCTGATTCGTGTGCCAGTACGGCAATAGGACCACTACCATAAGAATCACTATTACCAGTAGAACTTGTACTTAAAGTCCATGATGGCCACCAATGTATCAAACCCAAGAATCTACCAATAATTTTCAATTTTACAACCCGTAGTGCAAATGGTTCATTTAGGCTACTATTCGTAGATTTTGGTACGAAATCAGCTGCTGTTGTAGATGATGTAGGTGATGCAGCAGAACCAGTACCGTTGTGTGAACCTCTATTCGTATTTGATGGAGATTGATTACCATTGGGAAATGTCTCTGTACCAGATTCGTCTTGTTTGGCATCTGAAGACGTTCGTGATGTGGTGTTTGTACCTATCCCACCGCTAGTTGAACCTATTGCTTGTGAACCCATTAATGCTTGTGCTTCTGCCATTAATACTTGTTCTAATAAAGTCATAAAGCGATAAGAATCACTATATATTATAAAACGAAAGAAAAAATGTAAAGCACCTGAAAATGACATTGAGGGCTCTAAATATGGGTCATGAGTATTAGCATTGTTACTAGAATCATGAGTACCTTTGTGACGTGAATGAGAACCAAAGCCACCTGAAGTAGTTGATCCAAATGAATTTGTATGATTTTGTGTTGATGTACTGCTGGCTGTAGTACCCGTCTTCCGTGCAGGAGCGGCTACGAGACCTCCAACACCCATTCGGGCTTCTAAGCTTCGTTGCTTATTTACTAATTTATTTGCAGCCATAATTGCATCAGCAGCAGCTGTATCTATTCCAGATTCATTTGTTGTTGTTTCTTCTTCTTGTGGGCTTACAGTATTCATAGATACGCCACCTTCTTCCCCAGCAGGAGATAGTGCTACTAGGGGGTTTGAAGGTCCACCACTAACTACTACTGCTGATGTTGCACTAGTTTCTTTCGAAGGTGTTATAGGTAATGTATTAATGACAATCTTTGAGTTACCTGTACTACTGGTGCTAGTGCTAACAATGATACTGCTACTATTATTTGGACTAGATGTTCCTAAAGCAGTATTATTATTATTATTATTATTATTATTATTAGCAGTAGTAGTAGTAGTAGTAGTAGTTACTTTTCCAGATAAGTCACTGGAACCATTGCTTGTCATATGTGTACCAGTGTGACTACTTGTACCATTTACTCCATGAAATAATAGCATTTTCACAAAAATATCCGCAAACCATAAATAATTACAATCTTTAAGCTGCAGTAACTTCACTGAAGCACTGCGCAGAGTTCCGCGCAAAAAGGATTTGACCTATATAATAACATATTTTGAAAAAGGTAGAAAAAATAAAGAAAACTATTAGTATTGTGTTCAATGTATAAAATATATTGAATAATGTCATGTAAACAGATAAATCAATAGAAGGAAAACAACCAGCAGTAGCGACCACACATACCCTTTCACCACTGATATCAGATCTATTTGCTTCGAGGAACGAGTGTAATAAATTACTAAATTCATCATAACATCTTTCTCTTTCATTATATATTCCAGATAATACTGGACCACGATATTCATTGCGACTATCAACATCATCACGGAATGGTCGTATAAAAACTTCAGGCAATACAAAATGACGGTCCTCCCAGGACGGAAAAGTACTTGCGGGAATCGAAGATGAGTCGGTTGTAGGGTTGGCACCAGCACCTCCTGGCGAGCTCCACCCAAGCCCCATACGACCACTACTACTACCGCTACTAGCACTTCCAACTCCTGTTAACCCTCTATTGTCAATCATAGCCATCTTCAACTCATTAGCAACACTATTAGCATATTTTGTCACTGTTATTGTATCACATAAAATTTCAGTATAATTCGGACCTAATACTCTTATATATCCAATTAATAAGTTAATTACTTTAACTGCAAATAATTGTACTGTATTTAATGATTGTAAAATAATATATGTCTTATTCGGACCACCGTTGGCACGTGTAACGCTTATATGTGCTAATCGTTTTTTTTCTGCTATAACTGCTGCTGCCGGGGTTGTTGTACTTCCGACATTGGCACTCGTTGCATCACTAGTTACAGATACAGTATCTATCGAAGTAGCCTTACCAGCAACTGCTATAGCAGGTGCATTTGGTGGGAATGAACCCCTTTCACTTGACAATATGCATTTTTTAATAACAAGGATTTCATTGGCTGATGTGTGCGATAAACAGACAAATTTACCTAATAACTCCATTGTATACAATACAGTAATTAATTGGGATGTCACTAATGATGTAAATATTTCAGCAATACGTCGTACACTATCAAAATCATCTGGTGGTACATAGGGTGATGTGACAGGTAGTAGTACCAGAGAGTTCACATCATCAGTTGCGACGTTGCCAGTGATATTTACAGCAGTGTTTCTATATGATGGGACAGATGACGCACTAGTACTGGTAGTAGCTTTTGAAGGATCTTTCAAACTTAGACTTGTGACAGCTATTTTCTTCTTTGGTTTAAGTATCGTGGGCGCAGTAGCAAATTCTGGTTGTATTGTCGATGGACCTTCTCCTCCATCATCAGTACTATTACCATCACCACCACCTGCTGCTGCTGTATCTGCTAAGGGTGCTTCTGATGTGGAACCAGAACGTGATCGTGGTGATGGTGGCACTACTTCAATACCAGGTCCTGCAAATGCACCATGATTTTTCATATAATAATCAGTATTACCTACCACACGAGATTCTTTACTTGGCAATGATGATGTTGTTGCGCGATGTACACGTGGGTCTGGTTGTGCTGTTGATGGTAAATGACTGATATTACCCGTCATAGCAACACCATGCATACCTCCCATACTTCCAGTAAGCGCTGTACCACCAGTACCAGTATTATGCAGTACAGCCATAGTCGGCACCGAACCACCCCATGCAGTACGAGCAGTGGTAGTTGAGCTGCTACCTACTGCAGGGATAGGCGTAGGCGTAGGCTTATTGCTATTACCAGTATGCTCCACTACATCTATACGTGTAGGTGTCACCCTTTTCTTTACCTTTTCATTCTTAGTACCATGAGATGCCTGCTGTCCTGTTCTCAATGTCTGCGTCTTGGAATTAGATTGCTTTCCTTTACCTGCTCGTATAGGTAGTCCACCCAGTGTCATACTAGTAATACTTGTATTAGTATTATCATTTGTCTTAGTATCATGACTGCTCGTGCGGGTGGCAGTCACTGACGATGTGTCGTCTGCAGGGCTCGTACCAACGTTGCTATTGGGGGCAGTGGCCGTACCTGCGCGTCTGCTACTGCTACTACTACTGTTCCTAATCACACCTCTTGCTTCCCCTTTTGTAAATGGTTGTGTTTGCATTGTAATATAACTTATAAAAGATTGAGCAAGATTATGTTGTCCACCGCACTCCGTCAACAAGTGCGTAAGTACGGGGTAGGATGTGATGTGTGTATGTGTACTATGACTGTCACCACGATAATGGTACTTTATAACACGTAACAATGCATTAGTGAGTGTGTTACTTGTACATACCCTATACCAAGCTTCTTTTACTGATGTGATAGGTGCAGGTGTAGTACTACTAGTGGTAGATGGAGCAGTACCTGCTGTAGCGCCACTTATGACGTTACTATCACTATCAGCAGACATGTTATTGTTGTAAGTAAGGATACAAGCTTTTCTTGTATTACAAGTCAATGTCAAACGTATTCAACCTCCAAGGTTTGGGCTTCCTCTCAAAATCAAAGATTACAAACTCTGTATGTCCTCACAACACGTTATTTCAATCTTCTTTTCGTCAATTAGACTCTTAATCAGTTAGGATAGCTCACTAAGATAGGTGAACGCCAGATATAATGCAAAATACTTCCTCTTGTTAGTGTTTTGCATCAATTCATCTCAATTGTCGTACGTACGGAAAATGGAAAATGTGGAGAAGAAGAAGAGTCATAGACATATATCTTATGCGTTTGTGCTTTACCTAATAAGATCTTCCATCTGTCCCAAAATGCTTAGTCGTGCAACAAGATCACTTACTCGCGTCGCGTCCAACAAGAGCAGCTTCAGAGCTCTCAGCTCCCCAGCTGCTACTAAAGTTATGGATATTTTCTCACCAACCGAAGAGCATACTGCTTTACGTGAGATGTTACGCAACTTTGTCGAAACCGAAGTAGACCCACAAGCGTTGGAATATAACCGTAAAGAATTATTTAATGTTGATTTATTTAGAAAATTAGGTGACCTTGGTTTACTAGGGATTACCGTCCCATCTGAATATGGTGGAAGTGAAATGGATGCTACTGCTGCTGTCATTGCTCATGAAGAACTTAGTGCTAGCGATCCTGCTTTTTGCTTATCATTTTTAGCTCATAGTATGTTATTTGTGAATAATTTATGTCAGAATGGTAATCATGAACAAAAAATGAGATTTTTACCAGGGGCATGCTCAGGTGAATTAATTGGTGGTATGGGTATGTCTGAGCCTGGTGCAGGTACTGATGTCATGGGTATGACTACTACCGCAGTACCTAATGCCGATGGAACTGAATATACAATTAATGGCGCAAAAATGTGGATTACAAACGGTAAGTGTTCTACATGTGCCTGCCATATTGATATAACCTGGTGTATTCGTATATGCGGTATCTGTATCTACCTATGCCAGAACTTATCCTAACTAATCCTTCTTCTTCTAACCCTCCATATCTTCTCTACATACAGGCACTATTGATGGGCACAGCGATACAGGTGATGTTTTTCTTGTTTACGCTAAAACAGGAAAGGGTAGAGGAAAGAATGATGTCACATCATTTTTGATTGAAAAGGGTATGCCTGGTTTCAGTCTCGGTCAAAAAATTGAAGATAAATGTGGTATGCGTGCAAGCCATACTGCTGAACTTGTCTTTGAAGATGTGAAAGTACCCGCCGCGAATATTGTCGGTGAAGTCGGCGGAGCTACATTATGCATGCATCGTAATTTGGAAATTGAGAGACTTGTGTTAGCTGCTATGTCGCTTGGTATTGCTCGTCGCAGTATTGAAGTCATGTCTAATTATGCAAGTGAAAGATCTGCATTTGGTAAGAAAATTGGTGAGTATGGTCAAATACAGAAAGCCATCTCTGAATCGTATGCAGAATATCAAGCCGGCAGATCGTACGTTTACAATGTTGCTGCTAATTTAGATCTATCTACATATGGTAATGGTCTTGATGCAGATGGTGTCAAATTATATTGTGCACCTATGGCCAAAAAAATTGCTGATAGAGCGATACAAACCCTTGGTGGATATGGATATGTTGGTGAATATCAAGTCGAACGTTTATGGCGAGATGCGAAATTACTGGAAATAGGTGGTGGAACCAATGAAGCACATCACAAGAACATGTTCAGAGATTTGAGTAGAAATTATTCTAAATTACCATAATGGCAATGAAAGAAGGTAATGGTTACAATACATGACATGTAGCTTCTAAACAACTTAACACAAAATCTAATCTTAAAAAATTCCACCCCAGTCCTTACTCTATTCTGGTTGCTCTTCACCTCACCCTACTATCACTCAATGCCAGCACTGCGAGTTAGTTCTGTTGAGGTATAATATCGTTCCCAATTGGTATGTCATCCACAAAAGTGGATTGCACTGCTGTCGCATTCTCCAGCATAGGATTCATCGTCGTGAGTTCAATGTCACTGCTGCTACTGGTTGAAGATACATTACCTTTCTTATCTGAATTATTGTTATCTGCAAGCTGCGTTTTCGATGTATCTGTCACCTCTGTTGGAGACAACCACGTAAATTTATATCCAAACATGTTTAATGGCAACAGCAGCCAGCCATAAGCGAGCTTGATATCAGCGTCACTGACATATAGTGATACACCAAATCTCATAATAAGTGACAAAGCCATAACACATGCATAAGGAGATAGTAATACAATACCAATAACCAATACTGTAGTTTGATTGGATTCTGATGTAAACAACAGTGCATTCACTAATGCAAATTGAATACATCCTACAATGAAATTGATAATATTACTATTATTGACAAATAGATAAATACCCAGGAGATTCACTTCCCACTCATTGACAACATCATCCTGTTTTCTTGTTAACAATAACTCCATTCGTTGCTGCCAGTAGCTGTTATACCTATCAATCACTTCTCGTGTACTAGCGGGTATATTGATACCATCACTATCAAATGCAGGGTTTGGCAAAATATACGAATCTGCCCGTGTTTCATCTGTACAGATGTTTTTTTCAGTGTTGATACGCTCTGTAATGATGCGTCGTGCATTCACATATGGCTCATTAAACAAGAACAAGGAAAGCATTCGTTCTTTGAGTGTTGTTGATGATACGAATTGAGGATTTGCACCACATGTTGTGACGAAGATGGACAGGGTACTCATGAATGGTAATGCTTGTAAGATTGTTGCACGTAAAGCTATACTTGCAAACATCACTGATGCATAGTCTTCTCTGAGCTTTTCCATCAATATCTTGGTACGTACTGCAGGTATGATAGCTTTAATATCATCATATGATATATGCATCACATCGCGCCGACGTAATTCATCATATTTATCTTGAAAACCCATTAATTTTATTCTACGTATGACTTCAGGACTAGCCCACACAGATGAGTAGCGGAAGACTTTGGTATGGATGCCATATGATTCGACATCCTCCTCACGCCAGTAGCCTAAACATACACAAAGAAATGTATACAATTTCCATAATATTATAAATATAGCTCTTTGTCCAATAGTAGTTATAATATGTCCTATACCTAGGATTATACATATTATAGTAGGTATCGTCAGGAGAAACCATAGAAAGCTACCACCACATTTCCAGTTTAACACACTAACTTTAATGGCTTGATACTCTATGAGACACAGTCTGTAATAAGATGGTAGACGCAACTCATTGATACTGTGCCAGATTCGTGTTTCCTTTTCTGTTTTTTTCGCAAACATTGATGCTAGAGGATTCCATTCAACATCATGATCTGTTTCAACTTCGTAACCTCTATTGGCATCAATACAGAAATCTACTTGAAGCATATTGCTATTCAATTTATTACTCAGAAAAAAATTGTGTTTGTTAAAATTTTTCGTATCATCAGCTTTTCCATTAATTAATAAATATGGCAAAGTCAAGTTTCTTTGGCCACGATGTACCTCAAAAAAGCTTGGTGGAAGGTTCTTTGGTAAAACATCACTAGCGGAACCAAGCAATATAACCACCACATTCACTCCTTCTACAGTATCATTTAACAGTGAATTTAATTCTGATATACTTCCACTCACACTATCCTCAAACGAGGCATTATATACAGCAAATGTGCGAACCCCAATAATACCCCCAGTTGATTTACTAAGACGAAGTATAATGCAATCTGTGGTATCCACCCATTGTCTGACTTTCCTCCATACAAGAGTGAAACCTAGTACTTGTTGACAATTATACAACATTGCATTTTTACCAGTGCTATCTATCATTACTCGGAACATCATTTTATAAGGCCTTATTATTAAATCATAACGTTCGCGTTCATGTTTCACAGTGCTTGTAGTTGTAGTAGAAGGAGCAATTACCCCATCGCTATGATCAACTAAGCAATCACTTTTCGTTATCACTTTCCATTCATTATTTGCCTTGTTTTGTAGAGCAGCCCAAGATGGAGCTATAAGGCTAGCATCAGTAGGAATATGATTACTACCAATGCGAGCACTATAAGCAGCAATAGTCGCCCACCATAGATCTGGAGAACCATAAGAGAACATTTTAAGTAACCGATGAAAACCAAAATAACGCTTGAAGTCAGGTCTATCAACATCATCCTCATCTTCGTTGTTAATAACAATAAGTGAATAAACTTGACGTTTCCCTGCTTTATTAGTATATGCTGGTAGACCTGGTACTAGTATCTTCGCTATCTCATACGTAAATGGAAGGCACGAAGCATAAAACACACTACTTGCTAATGTTGCAATATAAAAATCAAAATTTTCAAATCCTATAACACTATTGCACGCTAAACTCGAATAATGAACATAGGAATCACTGATGAAGCTTCCCAAAGTCACCAAAGACATGATAAACTGCAGTGAAGTTTGAAAAACATCTACTCTACCAAGATTTTCTATACCAAACACAAATATTGCAATAACAAAAGAATACAACCCTTTGTATACGGGGTAAGATATGTTCTGACCACGATTAGATAAATTCCATTTGAAATACAGTGAACGTGTCATCAACCTTGCTTTGATTTGCAAATATGCATTATATGACACAAGTTTAAATACTTGTATATCACTACCAATAAATACTGTCACAATGCCAAGTATAGCCATATTTAGTCCTAGTTCATATGGTGAGCTAGCTCCTGGGCATGTTACATTGACAAAAGAATAATCAATATTTAATGTAGCAAAATACTTCAATAAATTAATAGAAAACTTTATGATATCAGAAATCCAGGGAGCTTGGAAATGTTGTGTAAATTTCATCCAAAATTCAATGAGTCTATCAAACAATTCATGCTTTAGTGATAAACCTTTGAAAAGGATCATTGATTTGAAACTGATAGAAACAAAATTAATGACCAATAATGCAGTTGTAAGAAATACAAATAGTATAGATAAACTTAGTACGACCAATACATTGAGATATTTATGCTGATACCATTCCAGTGGTCTTTGAGATCGCTCTTTACGATCCCAAAGGTTTGCACCTGATGTAAGAAAGCGTATACAATCATGTAATGGTGTTGTAACCCTTGTTTGTCGAAGAAACGCAATTCGCTCAAATCTCGCTCGTAACAAATATTGCCAAGCAAACAATATGAGAAAAATAATAGCTATAAAACCTTGAATAAAATTAAACTCTGGTGATACACAATCCAACTCAGATGTTGCTCCATCACTTGAGGTAACTCGCCCAGGTGGACATACTATACACTCATTTGCACCCGATTCATTATTATAAAATCGTTGAGCACATTTTGTCGTCCCAGTATTCCCAGAACCTTTCGAAAATGAGCCAGGTGGTGCAGGGGTGCATTCGGATGCTCCAGGACTATCACTATATTTGCCACTTAGGCACATTTCACAAGCATCTTCACCAGACTTACCGTATTCACTATTGAAACTACCGGCCGGACAACGCAGACATTGATCGCAAGAAATACCTGTTTTACAAGCATTGCCATAATAGCCAGGTGGACAGTATTTTGTCGGCTGACTAGTTGGTTGATTTGTAGGCTGTCCTGTAGGGTGGTTTGTAGGCTGTCCTGTAGGTTGATTTGTCGGCTGACTCGTTGGTTGATTTGTAGGCCGACTCGTTGGTTGATTTGTAGGCTGACTAGTTGGTTTTGTACTAGGTTGTCCTGTTGGTTGTGAAGAAGGCTGTCCCGTTGGAGACGTTGGATGACTACTTGGTTGACCAGATGGCTGTCCAGATGGCTGTCCAGATGGCTGTCCAGATGGCTGTCCAGATGGTTGTCCAGTAGGGTAATAGCACTGCGATGAGCCGCTCGACGAATCTGAGCCAGAAGGACAATCAATGCAATCTGGGCTTGCATTCGACGGGGCATATGTGCCAGTACTACATTCATAACATGCGCTACCCGTTCCTGCATTGGACGTCTTACCAGCAGGACAAGCACTACACCCAGTAGCAGATTTCGACAATACCATATGTTCATGTAAAGATGTGATTTCTGCAGCATCCAAAACTGTATTCAATATGCCTGCGATAGCAACAAACCCGGGGAAATAAGGTGAATCTCCCGGCCTACCATTATAACTACCAATTCGATGAGTATTGGCAGTAGCGACCCTATTTATTGGATTTCCTGCTTGTTCGCCATTCACGTAAAAGACCGATGTTCCTATTGTGCTACCTGGCGAAGATGCGACACCTGTAATTATTAGTGTTTGCCATATATTATTGGTGATGTCATATGTGGTGTCACTGAATCCCGCTGGAGACACGTATGTATAGAGGCCAAGATCGTAAGTCACACGGACTTGTATTATAGTGCCAACAGACGTAGGATCATAATGCAGAATCTTATATTGGTCGTTACCCGGTTTCCAGTAATAAAATATAGTGTATTGATTGCCGATTGTACGTCTTGTAGTCGTAGTTAAGCAATTCGCGCTCAAGTCCCAATACGCCCCAATGCCACCTGTAGCAGGTACATGAGTGAGTGTTCCCGGGCCCAAGGAAGTCCAAGTCATGCCTCCACCGCTTAGATCAGCCGGTGAAGTTGAAGTCGTCTTGCTAGCATCGATCAAGGTCAATAGATTAGGGTGACTCTCCCAACTACCAGTGTATCCTGCTGCACACTGCTCCAACAGAGTGTAGATGCCTACTTCGCCACTCACCCCAGTACGAGCTGCCAACTCCAAATTATTGAAAGTCAATGTCGAACTTGTGCGTACAGCTGTATTGCTCCATCCAGTAGGAGTCAATGCGAACATTGTGCTGAAGCCACCACCATATACAACAAATAAGTTATTGGTAGCAGTGCCAATTCCAGCTCCAAAATCTTTAAGATTTTTTTGTATTGTAGTCACTGTGTTTGTGTTCCACGATTTTCCACCGGATCTTTCATAAATATACACAGCTTTAGAGCCATATGCTCCAACAAATGCAAATGTATCAGATATCGACACACCATGCCCAAACATGGCACCACCATTGCTAATTATAAATGGAGATTGGCTCCAACCACTCGCGTCTCGACTGAAAATGTATGCTTTATTACTCAGAAAACATCCTGTAATAGCATAATTAGATGTACACCCACAACTATTACCCAGCTGTTTCCCTGAAGCACCAGTATAAGTCACAGATGCCCCGGCACCCCAACCTGCGCTAGATTTACTAAAAATGTAAAATTTATTACTATATCTAGCGCACACGACAACGACGTTTTCTGCGACACTCGCTCCACTTATCTTTGGAACAGAATAGATTTTTGACGCTATTGTATTCCATTGGTTTACACCTTGCAAGTTTTTATCAAAAATATAAACCTTAGATGCAGTATCAAAAACATTAGCTCCTGTCGTAACTGCGGCATGAAGTTTACATATTGTCACCGATCTAGCGAAATTATTAACAGCAGTATACTGATCAATGGTTGCAAGAAGTGAGACATCCCCGTTTCCAGTGTAAAAAGCAGAGTTGAGATGATAAATTCTGACAGTACCATCAGGTGTAGCAGGTGTGGTTATCACAAACTGGTCTGACATGCCAAATCTACCAACATCTGCAATAGTAATGTCCGGAGCGGATTTCCACTTTGGCGAAATATATGTCTCGCAGCCAGTGTGCGTCGCGTCACTTATAGTGTCAACACTACATGCGCTGCATTCGGAGTTACCAGCTTCAACTTTAAATTTTCCAGACTGGCAAGGATAACAAGATCCATTAGATGGTGTATAACCTGCGGTACATAGGCTGCATGCTGACGCATCAGTGCCGACAGTGCCCGAGCCCGGAGTTGTATACCCAACAGGACAAGAAGTGCAGGGCACGAGACTACCAGCTGTCCCAGAGTACTTTCCAATCTCACATGCCCTGCATGGTGTCACAGGCATATCATCAAGTAATATAGCATGTAACGCGCCAATTTCTGCTACACTCAGCTCCCGGTTGAGTACACCTGCGACGGAGATGTATCCAGGTGGGTCCCCTGGGGCATATAAATCCCCAATCAGATATGTCTGTGTACCAGACCCAACGCGGGGCACAGAACCGACATTCACTCCATTTACATAAAATGTGGATGTGCCAACAGAGCTGCCACTAGAACTCGCGATACCAGTCACTATTAGTGTTTGCCAACCTAATGTGATATCGTAGCCACTATCTATCATGGGGTTGCCACTCATTCTATTCCTTACAGAGTAAAATCCAAGATTTCTACTACCACTTGCTACAAGTGCCCAAACATCTGACATAGCGGAAGTGACTGGATTATACGAGTAATGCAATGATCTCCACATAGTGTCGACTTCTCGAGGCTTCCAGTGGTAGAAAAGAGTATACTGATCACCAAGTGTTTTTCGCGTCGCAGTCTTTAAACTACCGCTGTTCAGATCCCAACATGGTATACCATCCACATTCACAAAGGTAGGGTTGCCTACAGCACTTGTCCATTTCATGTCTTGATTACTAAGGTCGGGAATACCTATAGAGCTTGTGGGTGTAATATTCATGTTATCAGAATCGCGGGCATCCAATAAAGAGATCAGCGAAGGCAAATTTCTCTTGAAGCCAGAGTATCCTGATGCACAATTATCGGCATCAACAAGTTCTGCTTGGTATGACAAGCAAATGACTATGAATAATAATAGCACTTGCTGCACACACTGTTTTGCAGCAATCATCTCTCGCACAAATTATACCAAACAAACAACACGTATTATGCAGTACTTTTCAATGTTTGCAGTACCATTTGAGTAATCACTCCGCTTAAATACCATCCGACTATAATTTTGGCCGTACATACGACCCAATATCTTAAGTTATAATTTAACAACTTTCAAGTGGTATTCTGCATCTGTATTGTGTAAAACTCGCAACAGCGCAGTGCATATTTCTATTTGTGTTATCTTGTATTGCTACAGCTCTGTAATTAAGAGTCACTATCTGGAAAAGCTTTCGAATTCGTTCATATATTACAAACACCATCAAAATGGAATACATAATGTTATCCCGTGTTATAGTAGTGCTAGTACTACTGTGTGTGAGTAGTGTGGGGGTCATTGGATTAGAAATTTCTGTTGTCGATGAGATGACAATCAACGACAACACAGATGGCACGGCCCTCCTTCAAATTATAAAAGGATCTCATGATGATAACAATGAGACAGCAGCAGCTTCTATACAGTTCTATTACAGAGAAGGTCTAATTTCTGCCCCATATCCATCTTCATATACCCACGGTGAATCCGAAAGAAAAGATGGTATCGAGTTTACTTATAGTGAAGACTTGTTCTGTTCTGCTGCCGTCGATAACACGACATCCCAGTTCTCACTTAATACACCAGGAATTATCATACAAAGGGGTGGCTGTTCATTCAGCGATAAAGTTGTGAATGCTGCCAGTGTTGGTGCCGCATACGTACTCATCATCGATACAAAGCAGGGTCATGAAGTAGCGATGCAAATGGCTGCTGATACTGCTGCAAAAGCTGGTACAGGGAATGGTACAGTGTCTGATACAGATGTTTTCCCTTTAATGGGCGACTCGTGGCGCGGAAGACATGATGTGCACCAACCGTGGTCGGCTAGTGTGGCATTCACTGCATGGCAACGTGTCGTATATGCAGTGCATCCTGATCATGATAGTTTACCTCATGCTACAAAATATAAGATTTCATTTACGAGTAAATATGACGAAGAAGCTATTGTGCCTATGTTAGAGTGTGTGCGTAGGTGTGAGGCTCTGCAAGATATAGGACACCACAATTTAGTCCTACGCTCGTTTGCCACAGAGTGTATCAATAAGCACATTGCAGCAGGTGGTGATACTACTTCTAGTAGTAGCAGTAGTAGCAGTAGTGTTGACATTATGAATATACCTGCTGGTTTCAAATACATCAATAGATGTCTTAAATTATATGCGAATCTCGAAAATATTGGAGCAACAACAGCAAGATTACTACTATTGGACTGGATAAGTAAAACGCTATATGATACATATCATGCGATAGCACAGCAGTTAATTAGTAGTGAATATCCTATGAGATTGAACTTATCAGCAGCATCCACAAAACATCACAGTGTGGCTGCTATTGCCGAATTGACATTAAATTCAGAAAATATTATATCGAAATTAGACTATGCTAATAAAGTCATAAGGTCAATTGATCGCACGCATGACGCAGCTTCGCAAATCATAGATCTACTTATAAGACAAGGATCATGGAAAGAAGCTCGAGAAATGATATCGAAAATGTTACTCAGTCAGTGGGGTGCAGTAAAGCACTCCGGGGGTGATGCTGTTGTGAGATACTACAGACATTATGGTAGTAGCAGTAGTGACAATGATAGTGAAAGCATGAGGATGGAGCAAGTCCTTGCAGATGCATGTATTACTGAATTACTACTGCAATATACCACATTACACAGTAACAATGATGACTTTGCGCGAGGTGGATATGTGAAAGGATTGTTATCTTTATGCCCCAAACAGACATTTATAAATTATCCCGTATTTGCTGATGATTATGTCGTAGGTTCTATATCTGATTATATTCAATCTAAATGGTCAAAACATCCTATATTATGGCTACCAGCACAAACAATCTCTACTTTATTGAAGATATCTGGATTGCATTGGATTCTTGATTATAGTCGTTTACTTTCTGACGGAAATATGATTTCTGATAACAAAAATTCAAAAAATAATATAATCAAACAATTTCTTCGATTAGTTACTATACATACTGTAACAGCAGCAAATACTGATTCTAAAGGTATGAAAAGTGTCACTAAAAAACCAGCATCGGCTCAACAATCATTACATCAATTTGTAGAATCTACTAAAGAACGGACAACTACAAGTGCTGCAAGAGAGGGAAATGGCATAGTCTTTGCAGGGGGAAGTATAAGTCAATATGTCATACCTACGCAAACAGAAACTACACAAGAAGAGTTACTGAAATTTCTAACAGAATGTGCAGTATTTCACAAAACAATGACTATCTTCCTAGATGAGTATGGTGCACCATATAACAGTCAATTGCATCACTTGTCATATATAGCTGCGCACACGTGGATATTACCACGAAATAATATTAATATATTGAAATTATCAACAAAAAAACAACGAAGAATAGCAGGTACAGTTGGTAAATTAAAGAAATTACATAAACAAAAATCTCAAAAAATGAAATCATTATCAAATTCAGATAAAGAAGCCCTTATTCAAGCAGAATTCAGCGATAAGAGTGCATATGATAACTTTTTGACAGTATTAATAGGATGCTCTTTTCAACGAAGTGTATTAGCTTCACCATCATTATTCTCTTCATCAAATGAATATAAAAACACAATCAAAGAGCAAATGGCAGCCATGAAGACCATTGAGATGAATGTTAAGTATGCCAGAGACGCTCTTATAGGCACTGGGGGTAGTGGTACATCAGGAATTATATCAGAACAAGAATTTGACATTTTATCTACAGAAATTTATTCTATGTTAGGAAATGAGACCTCCATATCATCCACACCAGCATCGATGTTTGTAGGTTACAATACAAATATCATGAATAATTCTAATGATAGTCTTGATTTACTTCGTATTTCTCATCATGTAGAGCATGATCTGTGTCTCGCGCCACGACTATCTTCTGGAACTTCACAACAAGATCATAGTAGCTCAAAATCGATCCATTCAATCAATAGTAGTGATGATACTAAGAAGGCACAAGAAAGTAGTACTGGTGAAGAAAACACACATATTCGTGTTGTATTCATTTCTGCATTTTTTTATGAACATTCTGTTGGTAAATTAATGAAACAGATTATTTCTAGTTTAAGTACACGACCTCAGTCTGAGAATAACAAGAGGAAGATTCACATCAGTGTCCTATGCCTTGACGGTTGGGCAGGCGCCAAAACACAAATGACGTCCCCCCAGCAACCTTCATCTAAAATTGATGCTGATAGTAATGGAGCTCAGTCAATAGAACCTTACCTTGAATACGGTGATGTGGTCACACGTACCATAGCGCAATCAACGCATAGTTGGCTGGCTTTGCCAATTGATGTGGAATACAGTCGTTTAAATCACACTGCTAGACTCTATTGCCGCCATAATACTCACGACAATGGCATGCATATAAGTGAAAAATGCGATGAAAATGAACTGAATACGATTGCAAAAGCGGGTCTGGCTACATCCCATAAAAATAAATTATCATTGAAATATTTAAAAAATTTATCTACTTATATAAAAATGCAAAATTATGATGTTATTATTTATCCTGAAATAGGAATGGATACAGTTACTCTGAGGTTAGCTTCGCAACGCTTAAGTAGGAATCAAGTAGTGTTTTGGGGTCATCCCATATCTCAAGGATTACCTACAATAGATTATTATATTTCTTCAGAATTATTTGAAAAATATGCATTTAGAAGGGGAAGTTCTACTTATAATGATAAAATACTAGTGTCACATGACAATGATGATAACGACGTAACTCGTCCAAGAACAGAGCAACTTATATTATTTCAAGGTCTTACTGTATCATTTAAAAAACCAAAAGCTTTAGTAAATATTGCCAAAAATGTACTAAACCGAGTACCACTTGCAGAATATGCACAAGGTTTTGACGTGCTTGGCAAACTGGGTTTAGGGTCAGGTATTGGGGGGGTGCCGTCACCACTGCATATTTATCTTCTTCCACATACTTTGATGAAATATTCTACATATTATGATAAAGTGTTGTTAAGTATTTTGAAGAAGGACCCTTTAGGTGTCCTTCTCATTGTAGGTAACGATAAACAAGAGCTATGGGCGCAAAAGCTATATCGAAGGCTTATGGAGGCTGGTACCTCCATAAGTGATGATGATAGTGATATAAATAGTCTAAAAATAGGACATTTTCCACATTTAGGCACTGCAGCTTTTGCAACACATAGTTCAATTGAGGTAAATAATACTGAAATTACAAATATTGGATCACGTATTATATTGATACCTAGAATGAAACAAAATGACTATTATACAGTGATGGCGTCTGCAACTGTCGTACTTGATTCATTTCCATTTGGAATGGGCGTAACTGCATTAGAGTGCTTTGCAGCAGGTGTACCCGTCATAACTCTACCAATGATGCAAACTGTACCTGAGCTTGCCGCAGGAATGATCAGGCTTATAGATAGGAATATTGCTGAAAGTACTGGTGCCAGTAGTGCTGACTATCTCCAAACCCTTTCATCACGACTCATAGCAAATTCAATTGAAGAATATATCTCACTTGCTATTAATGCATCAAATACAACAGAAAATTTTATATTAAAAAATATTTTAATAAAACAATCGTCAAAAGCCGGTCTGTTCAGCACGAGTAAAAGTGCATCTACAGCATCTACAGTGAATGAGTGGGTTGAGTTTATTGAAAATATTGCATAATTCATATATATATATATGTATATATTCATCTGAAGAACATGACGACAGTGTGATAGATTGTAGCAGAAGAGAGCATGATGTAAATCTATGTAATTATGTACAAAAATATAACAAGTTTATGAAATGTTTCTATGATATTTATTTCCACTAGAACAGTTTTGGAGATTACTTTATAAACATACATCACTATCATTATTTGGGATAATAGAATTATAATGCTCACCCAAAGCAAAATAATGTCTATGAAAGCTCACACGTAGCGGTGGTAGGGCTTGTGTGTCATCACCGTCATCCTGAGAATTCTGTTGGACTGTTGCAGTTTCTTGCCAACCAGCGCATGCATCTTCGTTCATAGTCAGCACAGGTGCATCAGCTGAGTATACTTCTATTGTACGATTTAATGTTTGTGATAATGCTTGTAATTCTAATTGGCCACCCCATACGGGCGCACCATCAGCGCCGTGTGTCCGTTCTACTGCATCACAGTAGTCTTCGTAGGTAGTATTGTTATTATCTATATCTAAAAAAGGCAAGAAATCACTTTCATGTGTACGCATATACTGTGAAGCTAGTAGACGCAAGCCTACATAGTTCTGATCAGTATGTGCACTCGCTTTTACCGGATGAATCTTAGAAATACTGCTGCCTTGAGTACTGGGACTTAGGAGGTGTAGCTGGTGGGCTAGCGCTCTATATAAACAATTACCATCACTTTGAATCTCAAAGACTTTGAGATTCAATGGTTTGATTGTATTTTGGATAGCATCTAGTTCAATATCCCTTAAAGATGGTCCTGCATCAGCTGCTATACTGGCTTTCAGTGCAACAGCATCAGCTTCTTGCTTTGCTTTTTTATTACGTTTTTTGGCAGCTTTGGCTATTTTCGCTTGCTCTTCCGCAGCTGCTGCAGCTATAGCTAGTTCAGCTGCCACAGCAGCTTCTTTCTCTTTTTGAGAGAGGCTATCAGCACTTTGGAGACCGTGTTGATCTTCCATTTCAGCATCTTCTGGTGGTACTCCTCCTCCTTCTATCCATTCTTCAAGATCATCATACTGATCCCTGTGCAACGTCTTTAGATCACTCAGTTGCTGCTGTTGGAATGCCTGTAATGTTGCTCTTGTCTTCTTCTTTGTAACTTTGCTTAGCTCCTCTTCATGCGCTGCTTCCATCTCACTGAGCTCAGCTTCGTGACGAGAATCTAGCGCTGCATACGAGTACTCAATAGGCGAAAAACCTGCCATTGTCGTATCTATAGTGAATTGATGAAAGATGATTTGCAATTCAACGACGGCAACCCAACTTCCTTCTCTCGATTTTCCGATTTTCCGTATAGCAGGTTTTCAAGCTAAACTTACGTGTTGTCATTATGTTTCTCGATAATTTAAACAACCTCGGCCTTTTTAGTCTTTTAGTAGTGTGTTTCACAACGTTCTTACTAGCAAATTTCAGCGCCACCTCCTCATGGCATAAAATTGTGCTTGATGAATGTACACCACAATTATATCCCCAGAATGCACCATATCGCAATGGTGAAATTAAGTTGTATTTACAGCCACATACAGGAGTGTGTTCTGTAGCCAATGCTATGTCATCTACTGATAATCAATGTTATACATGGGGTGATAATACATTCTGGTCAAATTGGGCGTTGAAAACTAATACCGGTGATGAAGCAACAGATGCAGTCGACAGTGGTGCTCCTAAAGTGTATAGCTTAGCTATTGCTAACATCTTTATGTCATTATTCCCTATATTAATCATTTGTTTTCATCTTTATAAACCAGATTCATTATCAAGATACGTGACTCAGTTCTTAACAGGAGTATTTATGATTCTTGTTATTATATTCAGCATTACTGCTGCAGCTGGCGCTAACAGTAGCGTTTTATCTGACGATCAGAATTGGAAACTTTATTATGGACAACAATTTGAATATTTATGTGAAGGTGTCTCTTCATCGATGTACATTGGAGGTGGGTTGGCTGTATGCAATATATTCTTAGGAGCTATTGCAGTTATAATGTCAATTATTCCTGGTATTGTGTGCAAATTCATTACTGATAGTAGTGGAAGCTCTTCGTCAAGTGGCAGTAGAAGCGGATTGGATGAAGCAAATACAAATGACATCAAAGCGAGCTTAGTGGCCGGTGATGACACTCAATCACAGTACGTACCCCCATCTGTATAATGCAAAAACAAGTACAATATTGTATTGAGCTGAGAACAAGTGATACAGTATGGTTCTCCGTACGTTTCATAACCTCGTTCGTTTGTCGGTGGTCCTCACTTTGGTGACGAGGTGACTGTTCCTCTAGCGACTTTCATATGTAGTATAAGTAATAAGTAAATAATATTTGAATAAATGTATCATATATAATGTTGAGTGTTGATCGTGAGGCAGTGCGGCGATATGGAAGAAGCAAGCTAATACATAGAACTAACTCAGAGGCAAACAGTGGGAAATGAGAGTGTGGTACGGACTGACCCACGTACGATCTACTGCTACACTGTGTTCATGAATTGAAACTACTCTACAATTAGCTAGCCAATAAATACTAAGTATGTACGTACGTGGCAGGTACTTTATGATTAGCACACTGAAAGATTGCTACTAAGCACGCGATACTCGCATGATCTGTATCGTACTGTGCTTTCTCCTCCACAATACCCAGCGCGATCCTCACCCACGACGACGAGGCCAATTATAGTTTTTTTGGTTGTTGACCATGTGGAGCTGCTGTAGGTGGTGGATCTCGCACTACAAACGACTCATCGTCATCAATAAAACCATTAGCAGCTCTTTCTTCTTTTTTAACTCTTTCTGTTTGTAGTTTTTTAGCCTGATACATCTGGTTTGCCTGCTGCCAGATTGCCTCCCCCCAGCCAGGTGTAAGCATATTCGCCTCTTGGGCCACTTCCGGAAATTCTTCATCAAAATATAGCTTCATTTGCTTGTATTTGCCATGGAAATCATCTGTAATCATACCTTTTTTGTATAGTTTATCAGAACTTGGACCTTGTGTTTGTAAATCAAGAACCAAAGGAATTTGGTAAATTGCCCTGTGCATCAGTGTTTTACGTAATGCTTGCATAATTTCAGGATTTTTCTGAAGATCTTTGCCAGCATTTGCTTGTTTAAGATCAATATAAGCTTGTCTTTGTTGTGGTGGAACGAAAATATGTGCCGTTACACTCGTCCACGCTAGACCTTCTTCACCTTCATCAGTTTTTTTTCCTCCGAGGATAATTTTGTATAAGACACCACCTAGAATTATTAGTGCTATCATACCGCCGATGAACTGTTAAGTGCAGTATGTGCAGTGCATATGTTAAGTGAGCGAGCGAAGCGATTGAATGATTTCATTGAATAAGAACAAACATCGAGAGATAGATGAATAGAGCGGTAAGGTTAGTATATGTTTTGTGTGATATGGTATGCTTCCACGGCGTGAAACATAGCTCTAGCTAGCATATCCAACACGGTATAAAACAAGTCTCGAATAGGGCACATCTATGTCAATTTTGGAATTGACCGCGGGGAAGAGACCATCACTAGCAAAAATGCACTTACCAGAGTAATTGTCACGTTATCTCCACCAAGAAGATTGGACTTGGGAATATCTCCAATGGATTCTTCTTCAGCACCTTCAGCCGACATTTTTACTTGAATGCACGAAAGTTCTACGATGAAATGACAAGATTTCTCTGGAATCAAACGCCGGGCCCCACACACCATATTGTTTTGGAGTCCATTTCGCTCTTTGGGAAACTAAAATAAGGGTAACTACGAAAGCGTTTTACTAATCCTGCATTTTATTACAGCTTTTGTTAGGCGAGAGTGTGATATATCTTCAGCAAAGGCCAGTAGCACCGAGGTTCCGAAAATCGACGAATAGAGGATCCAAAAGAAAAGATGCTTAGTGCATTTGCCAATAGAACAGCACTACGTGTATCATCACAGAAGCAAAGATGGTTCTCTCCAAATAAGCTGTTCAACACTACAATGATGAGTATGAGCAGTGGTAGTAGAGCTTACGATCCTTCCCTTGTGAGAAATGTGGCTATCATAGCTCATGTCGATCATGGTAAGACAACATTAATGGATAAATTACTTGAGAAATGTGGTACAAATATCAGTGGTTCTGATCGTGTTATGGATAGTAATGAACATGAAAAAGAACGTGGTATTACTATTACAAGTAAATATACAAGACTCTACTATGGTGATCATACTCTTCATGTAGTAGACACACCTGGTCATGCTGATTTTGGAGGTGAAGTAGAGAGAATTTTAGATATGGTAGATGGTGTTGTATTATTAGTAGACGCAACAGAAGGTCCAATGTCACAAACAAAATTTGTTTTATCAAAAGCATTACAAAATTCCAAGCCAGCTATTGTAGTATTGAATAAAGTAGATCGAGAAGGTCATCGAGCTTCTGAAGTTGAATCTGATCTATTTGAATTGTTTTTTGCATTATCTGATGACGAGAAATTATTAGAATATCCTGTATTTTATGCAAGCGCTAAACAAGGTTGGGTAAGTTCGGAAATCGATTCACACGATAGTAGTGTTGTCCCCCTTTTAGATGCGATTGTAAAATACATCCCACCAGCGGTTTCTTCATCAACTAGTGAGAATACTAGTGTAGAAGACATGCTTCAGGAACCATTTGCACTGGCTGTAAACACAATTAGCCATGATAATCACTTGGGAAGGATTGTTACTGGTAAAGTTGAATGTGGATCTATCAAACTTGGTGATAAAATTAAAGTATTAGATTCAAATGGTAATGTGAAAGGCAGTGATACTAAAGTAACTAAATTGTTTTATTTAGAAGGATTAACACGTGTTGATGTTGCTGAAGCTTATGTAGGGGAAATTGTATCATTGGCCGGGTGTAATGCTGGCGTTGCAGATACTGTGGGCTCGACAGACAGAGAACATGCAGTTGCTACTGTGCCACAATCTCCTCCCGTGATAAGTATGACATTCGGGCCAAATGACTCACCATTAGCCGGAAGAGATGGTAAGAAATTAACTTCTAGTATGATTAAAGAAAGATTACAACGTGAAATTGAAAATAATGTAACTTTACAATTGCAACCATCGCACGATAGTGAAAGTATCAATGTATTAGGAAGAGGGGAACTGCAAATTGGTATTTTGGTTGAAACCATGAGACGAGAAGGGTTTGAACTAACTGTTAGTCCACCTAATGTATTAAGTACTAAAAATGAGGATGGTAAAAATGTGGAACCTTGGGAAGAAGTTATTGTAGATATTGATCCTGAACTCCAGGGTGTGGTCATCGAGCAGATGAGTAATAGAAAAGGTAATCTCATTGAATTTCGTGATATTGGTTCTCGTACGCGTATGACCTTTCATACACCTTCACGCGGTCTCATGGGGTTTCGACATGAAATCATGGGTCTTACAAGGGGTAATGCTACTGTCAACAGTACTTTCAGTCATTATGATGTAGTTAAAAAGTCAGATTTTGCTGGTTTATTAAAACATAAATTAGTCAGTATGGATACAGGAAAAACAACAGGATATGCATTAAATATGGTTGAAGAGCGTGGTGCATTATTTGTATCTCCGGGTGAAGATGTATACACTGGTATGATTGTTGGCGAAGCCAATAGGTCCACTGAAATGGATGTAAACCCATGTAGAATGAAAAAATTATCAAATATGAGAACAACTGGTGCAGAAGAGAAAGTAACATTATCACCTCCACGTAAAATGAATACTGAAGAAATGATTAGTTATATGGATGAGGATGAAGTGTTAGAAATCACACCAACAGCTGTAAGACTAAGAAAAAAGATATTAGACCCAGGTGCACGGGCTCGTGCCAACAAATCAAAAAAAGTACAAAAAAATTAAAAATTTAATGGAAATTTTCATTATTAATAAGTAGAAAGGTGAAGCGATGGAAGCTTCTACAAGGGCAAGGGGTGTAGATATATGTCTTATTCTGTAAATAAAAATAGTTTTACTTAGTATATTTATACTAGTATATTTCTAAGCTCTTTTAGTTTGCCTTGCTCTTTTTCTTCTTTAATATGTATTCTTTGTTAGCAAAATCTAAGAATAAATATATTAAGATAGTGGTGTAAGTATGAATACCCACACAACCATAAAACTGTGCATCTGTATTACAACCAACTCTGAAATAGGTTGGAATAGTCATAGATATTCCGACTACAAATTGGAGTAACTGAGCTGAAGTGATGAATGGTTTTAGCTTATAGAGGAACTTGAATTCTAAGGCTGTTAAGGTAAAATAGGCGTACATAATAGTATGGATACCACTGTTCAAAAAGGTTATAACCATGCTGTTAATTGAGTTATAGTGAAGTTAGTTTTAACCATAATTGGATTGAAGGAGGGTGGTTGGTGTATTTGTGAATAGAAGTGGTGGTGGTGGTGGTGGTTAGTATCCTATGATTAAACGCGACTGTAAATATGAGAAGAATCAATCAACATGGGGGGAGCGCACGTACCCACAGGCTGTGTTATGACTGACTGTGAACATCCACATGAGAAGCACAACACCTGCATGATGATATGTTTGTAATAATATAGGCTTCTTTCCTTTTAATATAATAATCCATGTATCTAAAAATTCCCAGTATTTTGAGATATAAAAATGGTTGATCCAGAAACCCAAATCATGCTTGATCCACACTGTGCCGTCCATGTCACACTGCATTGCCATATAGGCGTCCCATAAGCTTAAACCATTTCCAGAATAATGAGCATATACACTCATAACAATGTTGTATGTATTAATGAATGTCCATCCAGAATATACGGTAAGAGCAAGAGAATGCACGACACTGAGCCACTTCAAGGCCACATCAAAGCCATTTTTCATAACTTTACCATCTTTATCTTTGATAGTTTCACCATTTAAGATTGCACGAATAGCACCCATGACAGGGTCACTGAGGAACCAGTAGCCAAGGACAGCAAGGACTGGAACAATCACAGGATTGAACATGGGGTAGTAGGCAGCAATACCGTCATGAAGGGCATCTCCATTATTGCCCAAAACTTGGATTTTGGACCAGTCAAATGACCAGTACTCCTCAAGTGTCTTTACGTAGCTCATTTTTCTAAGATAGTGTATTGCAATACCTAACAATTTGGGCTTTTGTTGCCATAGTTTGGGAAGAAACAAACGCGTATCACCGTCGGTCAACATTATTTCCTCCCTTCAATTCACAAGTAAATACTGAATAGTAAAACGCTATTTTTTTTATAGTATATTTGCATCACAAATGTTTTCATGGATTTTTGGAGGAGGTAAGCCTGAAGCGCCTACAACAACACAGACGAAAGCAGCTTCATATGGCCCTGGTCAAAGGCGCCAAGATGGAACAATTAACGAAATTAGTAAAACCAGAAAAAGGATTGATGTATTAGAAAAGAAAAATGCTGTTTTAGAGAGACAGATTGATGAATGTAAGTGTTTATATATTCCCCTAATTTGTATTGGTGATGCTCAATGTGGTTCCTGGCTTTGCTGAGTTGACACTAACCTTTTTTTCTCTTATAATTTCTACATAATATTATGATCATTATTACATTAAAATTCAATATAATATAGGCACACAAAAAGCCGCCCAATATAAAGCAAAAAATGATATTAAAGGTGCCACTGCACAATTAAAAAAACGTGCAAAACTCCGAGACGCACGTGATGCTAATTTCGGCGCAATAGATAAATTAGAAACTATGGAAATTACTATATCAGCACAAAGTACTAATGTCGATACATTCCAAATATTACAAAGTAATACAAATCATTTATCAGCGGCGGCAGATCAATCTGGTATTGACGAAGAAACTATAGAAAATATGAATGAAAAACAAGAAGAGTTAAAGCAAAATCAAGAAGCTATATCTAGTTATTTACGTGGTGATCTAGAGGAAGAAGACCCAGATCTTATGGCAGAACTTGAGGCATTAGAGGCACAACCTGCTGCTGCACCAGCAGCGAAAGTACCTGCAACCGCACTCCCATCGATAGTACCATTACCCAGTGCTCCTGTAGGAGCACCCACAGCAGCTGCTGCGGCATCCCAAAGTGCTGAAGATGATGAAATGGCCGCAGAACTTGCTGCCTTAGGTGCTGAAATGAATTAATGCACCTATACTGAACCTTCTACTCACAAGTTGTATGCAGGAACGACTGCAAGTAGTTGTGAAAAAGGAAGAATAAATGCCAATTGGCAATCGATCAACACTGGGGGTCAAGCTCAGTAAAACATGCGATATAAGTATAGGAATTAGGGTCACTTGCAGATTTTGTATTTTAAGTTATAGTAATTAAGTGATAAAAACCACCGGGGTCTGCCAAGGTGTTAGGAAGCGAAATTAGACCAAAGAGAAAATTGGTTGCGTCAAGTGCCCGCACAATACACCTAGTGCATATATACATATTGCAATATTTATAGGCTATCACTCGAATCAAACAAGCGTGTACAATAGACGATAGGAAGCCTTTCGAAAGTATAGTCACCTAAGCATTTGTCAAAGGCAGTGTATTTTACATATTTGACAATAATAACCCAGCAAACCCACTCGCATAACAAAATAATCTGGAATTATGGGTGATATTGCCAATATTTTAGGCGTACAGGCCAAGCCTATATTAAGTCAAGCACAAACAGCTCAAGCCATTCTAGCTGGTCCTACTCCAATTGCAAATACAACAAAAAAAATGAAAAAACCCAAAGGAATGTCACGTGAAGTGTTTGACTTAATGGGACCTGATGGTCTAATTCCTGCTGTTGAAACCTCAAAACAAGTACATTCTGGTTTTAAAGATAAACGTATTAGTGCCACAAAAGGTAAATGGATATGGGCACCCTTTAAAAGTTCGGCTAGATCTGATGGCTTAGAAGGGTATCACTGGCAGAAAGCAGATGTACAGGTACGTATTTGCTTGATATATGTTTATATATATGTGTGTCTGTGTGCGTGTTTCTCTTGCTCTCTCTCCAGTGTTTGCAGGCACACACCATAGTGGAGTTACACTAACCTTGACATTGCACCGTCCCCACCTTCCACATTATTTATTTATCGGAATCACCTGAAATCTACAGTATAATGATTACCCGTATGCAAAATTCAATATTAAGAGTGATACCTTACTTCCACTCTACACGGATGACGAATATGCTGCGCTACTGCAGTGCCCTAATTGGACAAGATCAGAAACAGATCATTTAATGTATATTGTATTTAAATACGATTTACGATGGCCTGTTATAACAGATCGATGTACTTGTGTCCCTGCCCGCAGTACTGAAGAAATACAACACAGATATCTAACAGTACTAACCAAAATGAAAGCTCATAGAAGCAACTTAGCAGTTCACCCTCATATGGATATTGGCATGAGTATTACATACGAGCGATCCCGTCGGATACAAGCAGAACATAGTGCTAGACGCAGTGAGATAGAAGAAAAAGAAATAATACTATTAAAGGAGCAACTTAAGGCAGTTGACGGTGTGTTAAAAAAGCATAAAAAACTGCCAAAAGATCCGGTACCGATAAAAGCTAACGATATTATGACTACTGATAGCACTCAAAAAGCTGGTTATACTGGTACAAAGGGCTCAGGTATGAGCAATTCGCGACGTCTTTCTCGCACCAGTAGTAATATGATTAAAGATGAATTTACCAATGCAGCAGGTTCATTTCCTGAAATTACATACGGTGAAACCATGATCGCACCCGGTAGACCGTCATTACAATCATTTAGATTAAATATACCAGAACAACCAAATACATTAAGTACAACATTACTGAAAAAGATGGTAGCGTTACTTCGTGACTTAGGAGTCCCTGATCATCCTGTGGCAACTCGTACGGTTTGTGATGGTATGGACACAGTTCGGCGTTTAGCGGTTACATTATGTTCACTGCATAATGTAATACATAAAAAAGAAAAAGAATTAAGTATTGCAAGGACAAATGCTATGAATCGGCCACCACCGACCGCCGCACCACCAGTCATGAGTAGAGAGCCAAGTTCAGGACTACAGATTGATTCCACTTCCAGCAGTAGTAGTAGCAGTAGTAGTAGCAGTGTACCTGCTGTAACAGTGATCAAACAAGAGGTACAACACGATGAGCGCTCGGTTACCAGCGAAGCTCAAGCAGATACAACGGCAGTCAGTGCCGAGGGTGACGCAGGAAATGGGAGCATTAAGCGCAAAGCACACGAAGCTTCTATTGGTGTAGACACGGTAAATGAGGGTGTTGCTGATGATGGAGCAGCTGGTAAAAGAGTAAAGAGGAGTGGGAGATAAATGCAATATTGAGTATGTAAAAATGTAGTTAAAATAAATGAATAAATGGGAAAATCAACCCTCCTCCCCTCCTCCCAGACCCGAGCAACCATCTAGTGTTCCTTTCACGACACCAAGAAAGAAGTAAACCAGAGTGAGCATAGTGGTGTTGCTGAAAAATGAGCGGCTACTTACTAGATGCTGTGAATGCTACAGCACAGGATCTTGGGCATCGCATAGAAGTGTTGGATGTAGTAAGCACTATTTTGACGAAAGTAGAGTGTAATGTTCATGATCATACTGCTGCTATAGCAAAGAGTGAGCTCACTGCAGCATTGCGCATGTGTCAGCACTTAGCAGCAAAAGTTATCGCATTACAAGCAAATAATAAATCATTACATGAAGACAACATGGCAACACAAGCAAAGGCACAACGCGTACGTGATGAAATGGCGAATGAAATTAGTGCTGTATTAATAGAAAGTAGGCGCAGTATAAAACTACGGAATGAAATCAAAACATTAAAACATAAATGTCGCGATAGTAAGAAAATGCTAAAAGAAGTACGTGAACGAGAGGAAGAAGCCGCAGCTAAAGTACAGCATCAAGAAAGACTATTAGAAACATTACAAAAAGATATAGAAGGATACAAAGAGAATGCTGTGGCAACAGAGGGTACAATAGCAAGCTTAAGGGCATCATTAGAAGCATCATCGAAAGGCCGTGTGATCCCAGGAATGACTGCTCCCCTACAGTCTTCTCCTGAAGGCCATAATGAAATGACAGAATCATTATCTCTGCATAATTCAGGCAGCTCAGATGCAAGTGAACAACATCTAGCACCTATTTTGGACACGCAATCACCAGCTCCAGTACTACCAATCGTTTTACCTGTACCCTCTATTCTTCACGATGTAGATGATATTGAATTATTACATATATTTTCATTTTTAGATACAATTGAAGTATTGTCATCAGCTCAAGTAAGTAGGTATGTCTTTCAACGTGTAGATAGTCTATTTGGATTAGATTCACGAGTTACAGTAGACTCGTGGTCAAAAGCACCAAAAGGAAGTTACACTGAATATATTCAACAAAGGGATTCAGGGTTTAATAATGATACCATTGTAACATCGTATGTAAGCGCGGAC
>JACKZZ010004103.1_pt1 | contig 30053 bp, 15 predicted proteins | sample 8027871 | NCBI WGS metagenome assembly JACKZZ01 (sample SAMN15724774, study PRJNA655200) | protist metagenome | isolation source: fluorescence activated cell sorting (FACS) single amplified genomes of... | place: USA: West Boothbay Harbor, Gulf of Maine | collected 2000-07-19
GCACAGGCAAGCACGAGCCCAGCGACCTTAACTGACTCACCTGCCCCTGCCCCTGCCCCTGCACCTGTACCTGCATCTGTACCTCCAGCAGTGGTATAAGCATCGTACAGCCCCGTGGTGCCCATAAACAGTGCATGCTGCGAGCTGCTGAGAAGTGCATATGTAATGGGCCCGCGGGTACGTAGAATAGAGAACGCCGTCTGGCTGTATGCATAGAAGGCCACGCCGCTCGCCACCAGCAGCAGCAGGCCTTCGTATTGAACACTGCCACTCTCGCTACCACTACCACTACCACTACCACTACCAGTGAAGCTGGCTTGAAGCAGCACAGGAAGGTCCAAGAAACGCTCCCTCTCCCTCCATATTGCCACAGGCACGCAGCACATGAAGCATAGGCAATGCATGACGCTAAACTGGTTGGCACTTCCCAAGCCGCCTGCGCTGCCGCCGCCCATGGAAGCGTGCAACACCTTCGTGTGTAGGAGTTTGTGACACTCGTTGGTTGCGAAGGAACCCACTGCCAGTGCCAGAAGTGCCAATGCTGCATTATTCACCACCCCTTCACGGTGCAGCTGCAGATTGAATACGGCACTGGCAACCCAATTGGCACTACTACTACTATTACTACTGTTACTACTACTATTACTACTACTACTACTACTACTATGGTCAGCAGCAGACAGTAGTGCGAAAGCGAGCCCAGCGCTTACAAGAGCAAGGCACGCCATCTTGGCCCTGTTGAAGGAGCTCTCGCCCTTGCCGCCGTAGTACGCCAGATTCACCACACTCGCCACTACGGGCTGCGCACTGGCTACTACTACTACTGCAGCCAGTGCACCACCGCCACCTCCAGAATCTCCTTCTGAAGTTGTGGGAAGCATGGAGTACACGGTGAGTATATGGGAGGCGGTGAGGAGCACTGCGGCCTTGATGCTGGTGATAATCTCTGCGCTGCCAATGCTAGGCCAGGCACGCATACCCGTCACCCACATGGCAAACGCAAGTATCACTCCCACTCCGTAAGTCAGGGTGATTGTAGTCAGCGCAAGCTCTCCCTGATCGAATCCGGTGCGGCTACTGAGGAGCTGGAAGGTGGCCCACCCTGCGAACCACATTGCAGCAGTAGTTATTTCTATCATCTTGACCTGCATGCAATTAATTATCAAGATTCCTCGCAATCTCGCAATGCATGGAAAACTCAGAAAGTGTTTGCAGAGCAGACTGCAGAAAGGGGGGCCTATTTATTGCTCTAACGAGACCAGCAGAACTGTGTTAGGACTCGTGCAGGAACGCTTCAGACATCGCTTCGCTTAGCTGTGTCCTCAGAAAATATGGTGGATTCAGTGATCTAGAAGGAGCCTAGAATTGGCCATTCAGTGCATCACGGTTGAGCCTCAGCGCCGCAGTCCCATCCCCCTGACGAAACCCTTCGCTTACACACGTAATCATGTCAGCCATGAACTTCCTGCGCCAGCTGCGCAAGGTCGAAGAGACCGGGCACATGCCGTTGGATCGGGACTTGAACTACACAGGAAACGCTACCAACTACGTTGGATACAAGACCCTCCACGCGAATGATAAGGATCATGCTTCAATGAGCAGCGGCATCGACTCGGAGAGCAAGGACGGTGTGGGTCCTGGAGTGTCAGAGTCTGAACCAGACTACTCCCCCTTGTTGGATTCCGCAGCACTGCTCAGTATAATTGACGACCCATATTCTAGTTCACAGAGTCATGGTGGTAATGGTGGTGGCAATGTTTATGACGAGGATGTCAAGGCGGCACACAGGGAGCAGGCTCTCTCCAGTGGCATGCTCCGCTCGCTGCTTAGTGGCGATAAGCCAGGCAAGCTCAGAAAGAAGAAGTTCAAGGCTGATGGAACACCGGCATCAGTTTCCTTCTCACAGACACAGGGGGGGAAGGGGCGAGGAGGCAGAGGCGGGGCAGGTGTTGCAAGCTTTGCTAATGCTAATGCAATCGCACCTGACAACGACAGTCACAGCCTCTTCTCCCAGTCTGCCCCCGATGTGCGGCTAGCCATTAACCCGAACGACGACGATGACGTGTCAATTCTCTCCACCAACTCGCTAGAGTACAGCTCTGGCTCGAACGCTGCTAACAACAACATCAACGGTAATGGTGGTGGAGGCTACGTGCCTGGCGCAATCTCCCCAGCAGTGCACAAAGGCATGGTAGCTCTGCTTAATAAGGTCCCTCCCCCTCGCAAGAGAGGCCATGACAATAGCACAGCCACACGAGGTGCCGTGGCTTCGGCTGATGATGATGCTGATGAGGCTGCCAAGCGATGGCAGAATGCCCCCGCGTTGGGTATGGAAGGTCATGCTTCATCTTCTCTTTCTAGGGGTCATAAAGGTACTGGTGTTGGTGGCAGTAGCAGCAGCAGAGCAGGCATGAGCAGCGACTCCATAGAACTAGAAGAGGCGCAAGAAGCTCTGGCCAGAGCTCTGTTGGAAGGAGGTCACAGCGGCAGTGCAGGCTACAGTACTGCCAAGGCAATCATAGGCAGCACGTCCGCCGAGTCGTATATAGAAGGCCTAGCCATGTACAGTACACAGTCTACGACACTCCTGAATAAGAGCGTTGCGTTTGATAGAGAGAATGATATACATAGCTTAAATTCCGTTGATAGCAAAGACAGTACAGTACTGGCAATACGGCGGTCTCAAGCCGATCGAATACAATATGATGAGATACTGAATCAGAAACAGGATCGACTCAACAACAGTATAGCAACACACTCACAAATTATTGAGAAGAATATCATGGAATCTGTGGACTTCCTCCCGATGGATATATTAGTGAAGCATGGTAAGTTCGAGTTAGTCAAGGGACGAGCACTAGAAAGAATGTGGAAACTGTTATTGAAAATGCGTTTAAATTTGCTTGCTATGGCTTGTCGACAGTGGAGGGCCTTTATTAACAGTACAGTCGATGGCATTCGTGGCAGTGCTGCTCTTGTTATAACATCAGTAATGCGCGGATACTTTGGTAGAAAAAGAGTGAAAAGAATCAAAGCTGAAATAGCAGAAGAGGCGAGAAAAGCTGGTAGAGTGAAAGCAGTCAAGGGTTTGGGTACTATTGGATGCGTGTTAATTATACAAAGTGCATTGCGTCGTTGTCTTGCCAAGAAAATTGTTGCTCCATTGTTAAAAACGCATCGCGCTGCAAAATTCGTTCAATTATTCATCAAGTCAAGGCTACTCATGATAATAGCACGGAAGACTATGAAAAAAATGGCTTATCAAAAAGTTGCAATTGTTATTATACAAAAGACGTTTCGTGGTTTGCGAGGAAGAAAACGGTTCAAGGAAAGACGAAAAGAGGTTATGCATGAAAAAATGAAGGAACGTTACGAAACCTCTGATGCAACCTTTAAATGGTACTTTGAACAAAATGGTGCTGCATTCCAAATTCAGCACTGGTTTCGCAATTTAGCGTGGTACGTCAAAGCTAAGTTCAATCGTAAGTTTCTTCCTTACTATAAGTTGCGCAAAGTGATTTGGCTCGATATAACTGGCAAGATGAAGAGAAACAAGAAGAAGAAGAAAAAGAAGAGAGCTGATCCTCACATGACCGCCAAAGACAAAGAGTACCAATCTATGCTGGACAAGAGAATTAGTGTCAATGAAAAAGAGGAAGATATAGCTGATTGTATTAACCACGTTGTCCGTGGCTACTTAGACAGGAGGCGTGTACTGCACAAACGAGAAGCCATCGCTGCAAATATCGCATTGCGTCTAGCGAGTGCTATCGTGTTACAAAAGACAATTCGCAGAGTTATAGTTGCCATCAAAATGCCGAAGATTGGTACACGTACTCGCTCATTCATTCGCAAATACCGGTCGTGGAAATCTTCTGATAACTACAAAAAAATTGGTGAAGCTACTGCTGCTCGCTTAAAAGCAGAGGAAGAAGCCTTTGAAGCAGAAACACTGCGCAAGTCTCGTGCTCGCGGTGGTACTCGAGGCAGCAGCCGTGGGCACTCAGCCGCTAGCAGAGCCAATACTCCCCCCACCCGCGGACCAAGTCGCGCTGATACTGCTTCGGCTGCTCGTGTTAATAATGCTTCACGTCCGGGTACGGGTCGCAAATCTGGGGGAAACAGCAGAGCCGGCAGTCGCCCGTCGAGCAGAGGCTCTCGGGGCATGCCGCTGGTGCAGTGGTGGAAAGATGAGGACCAGCATGTGTATGTGGAGCCTGCTATGGCCACTACTACCCCCATTATCGGTAGTGGTGATAATGGCAAGCCAGTGCAGTATAATAGCAATGGAAGAGCAATGGAAGATATGGTGAGCACACCAGAAGACCCACTTCTGCCCTTACATTTGTGTCTGCGGCGTAATACAATCGATGCTGGTGCATTCAAAGTACCCAAAGTGAAATTTTGGGAAGAAGAATACATTCCTAAAATGGTAGCAGCTGGCATTGTGGTTGTGCGTTCTATTAAAAGTTACAATATGAGGAAGCATTTCAGCAGTTTCATGAATAACAAGCAAGAAGCTTATGCAACAAAATTGCAACGTTGGGGAATGTATATGATGATGCGTCGGCGAATTGTCAGATTCCGTGCATTACTGTGTGACGGTGAAGGGAATTTGTGGGATAGAGTGGTTCGACGTCGTAATTCCGCTAGACGAATTCAAAGCCGTTATAAAGTGCACGCTTCTATGATGTGGCTGCGAACGTTTAAGGCCAAAAGAATCATAGGTATCGCACAATTACAACGCTTTTTCCGCCGTCGCATACGTTCAGATAGAATGCGACGTGATTGTATTAACTACGAACGTAGTCTAAAAGAAGTGAGACACTCTGGTGCGGAACAATATCAGAAGACATGCATTTATGCACATATTGATGCTTTATGGGAAGGCGCTTCTAAGACACGATCATTGAATGTACCTCATGATGTACAGAAATTCTTCCAAAATTCTGGTTCTGGTGGCATGTTGGATAGCAGTCGTTTCGCCAAGTTACTATCAAATCTTGCAAAAGAACCCGGCTGTGATCTATTTGGAATGAAAAAACAAAAGAAGAAAAAAGGTGACAGAGCCCAATCACCCACACCCGGTCGTGGGGATAGTAAGCCATCTACCCCAACCCCAGGCCCAGGTTTTGATTCGGAGCCAATTGAGGATACAAACATCGACATTGGTAGCCCGCTAAGTGCATCCATGGTTGAAAGCATGTTCCTTAAATGCAAGGCTGTGAACGACAAGCGTATTGACTACCCAATGTTTCTCGACTTGCTGCATAACCTAGCATGCATTCGCTTCCTAGGCATGTCCCCTGCAGTGCTACCGAATGGAGAGCAACTGCATGATTTCAAGAAAATCATTGCTAATATCGATTCAAAGGATGGCTCTGGTTATAACGGTCGATTAAGCGATCAAGAAAGAAAGTATGAATTCAGCCAATTAGTTGAAGATGATATCATGAGTCATGAACAAATAGACATGGTGGAAATCTCTAATGCATTTTGCTATGGGCGCTACACAGGTCGATCGGCATTAATTGCCAAATTCTGTATGACTTATATCAGTCAAATACCTGAGTTCAGAAAAGGAGTGCTTACTCTTGGTAAAAAGGCGTCTGATAAACAAAGCAGCGCACTTATTGAAAGCTCTTTAGATGCTTTGCAAATCTGGGCAAGAAATAGGCTAGCAATCAAGAGTATCGATCGACAATGGAGGGAAATAGCAGCACGAAAAATATTCAACATGAAGTATAAAGCAGCAACTCATATTAATAATATGATTCGCTCTTATTTAGGTAAGATTCACATCATGAAAATGGCCCAGAGTATCTACTCCAAGTTCTTTGACCAAGAGGCGAATGCTTGCTATTGGTTCAACCCGCGGACCCAAGCCGCCTTTTGGACGAAACCTGCCTTACTTGGCGATCGTGACTGTGGTAACCCTGTATCTATGCCACACCCAGATGAGCAGTACATCGTTCTGTGCTCTATGTGTGATCCAGATGACAACCCTCGTGGCGCCACGCTCTTTTGTGACGAGTGTGATGACTCCTTTTGCATGGAGTGCTATAGCATCGCTCACAAGTCTGCCAAAATGGCAGTGCACGGCAGGATTCTCTTGACACTTTGTGTACAGTGTGACTTCCAAGCGGGAACAAGGTTATGCAAGCAATGCAAGGATTACTACTGTGACAATTGCTACAATACCGTGCATGCAAAAGGGAGAGTGAAGCTGCATATTTACACACCAGCATCTACGGAGTGTAGAGAATGCAGTAACCGTGCTGCACAATGGACGTACCACCCTCACGATGGCACTGGGAATGATCTCCATTACTGTATTCCGTGCACACGTTCTATGGTCGGACCCACTGACGGTAGTGAGATTAGGCCATTCAATGAAAATAATGAATACGAAGGTGAGCCTAGTTTGCATCGCTTCAAATTTAAAGGTGCAAGCGTGAATGATTTCCGTGGTGCACGAGATGAGGCGGAGCGTCGTGCTGCAATAGCTGCAGAGTTTGCAAAACGTAAAGCAGAACAATATCAAATAAAACTGAATCGTTCTGCTACACACATACAGCGACATTGGCGAGGTAAAACTACTAGACGAGATATAGTTGATTATCAAATAGAAAGAAGAGAATTCTTCGATCTACGTGAAAAGCAAATGTATTTAAGAAAGAACCCAGTGTATGATTTTATGGCGTATTGGGGCGTAGCTCCAGAATTGCCATCAGACACACGTTTGGAGAGAGTCATGAAGTCCTATCCTAAGCACATGCACGGAATAGTCGAAGAATGCATTAATTACAAATGGAAACATGCTTTGAAACTGCAGAGAGAGAAGGAGGAACATTTCGAAAAAGTAGGTAGACCAAGTGATTCTGAAATTTCTCGTGCAAACCAAGTTGCAAGATCAAAGCGTAAAGCATTCCAAAAAGCTGAAAAGGTATTACTAAAATCCATGGCTGATTTAGAAGCGAAGAAAGTCCTTTATCGTGAGACCAGAGCTAGGTCCGATGCGAAAAAGGAGAAAGTGAAGGAATTAGCTGATGCAGCTGAAGCAACAGCCCATCTTGCAGAAGCAAACTTAGAAAAGAAAAAGGAAGCTGAAGCGGAGCTTGTGGAAGCAGAAAGTCTAGTGTCTGACTACACAGGACCAAAGGGCTTAAAGGCTCTTGTGAATGATCGCCGGAAAAATGGCATCACACTACCTTTTACAGTTCATATGACTCAGGGCTCTCGACTAGCTACAGTGACGTATGAACCGGTGCCTGACAGAGAAGCTGAGGCTGCTGCAGCTAAAGCAGCAGAAGAAGAGGCAGAGAAGGTAGCAATGGAAGAGGCGCGAGAGGCTGACAAAAAAGCCAAAGCAGCTAAGAAAAAGGGCTTCTCTGTAGGTGGCAACAAAGGAAAGGCAGAAGACGCGGATGCAAATTCAAAGGCTAATGAAGCAATGACGGTGAGCAAGACAATGGATAGGCGTGATGATAACAGATCCCATCAACAGAAGCTATTTGCTGCACGGAAACAAGCAGAAGAAGACAAGATAGCAGAAGCAAAGCTGCGTCTGCCTGTGAGAGACATCAATGGAGATATGGAGCTGGATGGTGAGGGCAGGGCATACGATGCTCTTGGCAACTCACTTGAGATCAATCCTGAAACTGGCGAGGCGATCATTCCTGAATACGTCGAACCGCCACCACCTGATCCCAAGATTACTAACCCTCATTATGGGGAGTGGGTGAACGAGCTGGGGGAATACGATATCATAATGATCGAAGGGGCTACCTTTCAAGTGATACCCAGAGATGAATTCTGTCTTGATTTACATGAAGCTACTGATGTTGACAAAAAAGAAAAAAAAGAAAAGAATGAGGATGAGGATGAGGATGACGACGAGGAGGAAGACAGTGACGCAGAGGAAGAAGAAGTTTTAGTAGATGAGGTCATTGATGAGGAGGACATCGACTATCAGGATACTCGCCACAAGAAGTTGGATCTTGAAATCATGGAGGGTCACGGTAGTGATGATCATATCTGCATGGATCGACCGTGGGTTCTCCCTGACATGGAATTCGTATCCTGCAGTAAAGTCATTCCTTCTATTTTCTACATCAAACCTTTTAAAGAGGTGGGGAAAAAGCTTATTACTTCCTATTTCTCTCAAAAACTGATTCAGATCGGTGCTATCAATATGCACAAAGTGGCTGCATTAAATATGAAAATTGCTCATTTATTCGATGAAGAGTCGGATACAGGTGCATGGTTCAGAGAGAATGCAGCAAACCAACATAGGCGCAAGTGGGCTATGCTCAAAAGCACACGCAGTATTACTCATTTCAATTTTGATTTTGCTTTACGTAGAAGTATTTCCAAGAAAATTGGGAAACAATTCAGTGCTATTCGAAAGTTGATCAAGACATGGAGCAACAGAGCGCAAGCTCTGGCCGGAGATGAATCTATTGAATTAACATACGATTTCTGGGCAGACAATGAAGCGGAAAAGACAGTTGTTCATCTATTCATGGACCTTGGCGTACGTGGGGAGGTGCTACTCGGCAAGGTCGAGTTAGACCTCAACTGTCCAATCATTGTGATGAGAGAATATATCTGTCGCAATAACGATATACGAATGATATTAAATACACAATATCAAGGAGATAACTTCCAATTCTTTGTCATTAAAGAAAACGATGAATATGATGGCAAAAATGGCGACAGTGTTGAGGACTGGTTGTGTAAAAGGGAAATGGAAAATCAGACTTACACGAAAGACTTCTGTCCCTTCAAAATCGACAACAAGACCATGGAAGGCATCAACAGGTGCACACTCGTACTGGACGCGGAGGTCACAGCAGTGGATAAGATTTACCGCCGTGATAAACACGGAGAGCACATTCTTGAGGAGGGAGATCCGGGCTACGACGAGTGGCTCAAAGAACAAGAAAAGAAGGGCAAGAAGAAGCATTCGCCGAACTCCTCACCAACAAAGTAAACAAAAGTAGCGGAAGAGTGTGGTAATATATGTGTATATTTTTCAACGTATTTTGTATACTATTGTTTAACTATTTGAAGAAAGTGATGACATGTGACGATAGAGGCCAGAGGCCAACTTTCCTGCCTACGCCTTCAAAGAGCAAGCGGACAGGAACAGGGGATATACTCGCAATTCGTGGACATTTCTATGCTTCCTGCCTCCATGGAACCTTGCCAAATCATATATGATGCAGCAAAAAGCTGTTTATTCTCTTTACTTTCTGGTGGTCGGAGTGCTGCTAGCGGTGGCAGCAGCAGGAGCAGGATCCTCTGACGCTGCTGGCACCACAGCCACTACCGCAGGCGGAGTATCAGGTGGAGGAGCATCTCTGGTAAACGACAGCAGCGGCCGCATGTGCACAGTATGTCGCAGTGTGGACCGCGACGGCAATGTGCTCACCACCCCGAGACACTTCAAGGGAGTCGACTGCGTCAAACTGAACCCTGAGCAAACCCTCAGTATCACCAGTGGCAGTCGCAGTAGTTTCCAGCTCGGAGAATGGCTCGCCTTCGAGTGTGGCACCCTCTTGCCCAATGACAATGCCAATGATAATGCCAGCGTAGATGGCAGTGGTATTGGTGGTGATAGTGGACGTAGTAGTAGTAGTGCGTCGCGTGCGTCGGTGGTGGTGCACCTGGTAGAGTGGGGCAAACTCCACCTAGTGCTCGAAGGCGCAGGCGCGGGCCTGCCTAGTGTCCGGACATACCTGCTCTCAGACCACATCATAGGCACAGACAGGCACATCCAAGCGACGAAAGCCGACTCGAGAGGGCTGGAGCCGCTAGAGACACTCAATCTCTTTCGCTCGAGGATGTCCACGGGCGATGTGTCGCAGTTGAAGGCGATCGGTATTGAGGCTGCCAAGACGGGCGTAGGGGCCAAGCTGTTGGAAGAAGTGGCCCAGCAACACCAGCAGCGGCAGGAGCAGCAGCAGGAGGAGCTGAAGCATAGGGCAAAGAGGGAGGAGATGGCTAGGCTTGGTGAACTGTAGGAAGTAGGAAGAGAAGTGTATCTATGTGTTCTGTTTGTTCTCGTGGCAATTTATTTCATTCTGTGCCCTCATTTAAATGGACGATTTGTGACACTCTCGCCCTCACCTCCTCCACTATCTGTATTCAACCACCACTTTCACCATGGACCGACCGGACCGGATGCGGGCGGACTGCCAGTCCCACGGAAGCAGGGAGGGTTTCGGCTGCACCAAAAAATGCTACTTCCTATATATGGCAGTTGCCAGGAGTGGTTTCGGGCTTATTTGCATTGAAATCTAGAACTGACTGAAATATGACACGGCCCAACTCGCCTAAGCGCTCAAAGTCGCGTCCAAGTAGTCCCAAGCGACCAAGCAGTTCGCAGAGTGATAATGGCAGAGTGGCAGCTCCTACCAATGCTAATGGTTCTCCCCAGAGCTTCAGACCTGGTGGAAGCAAGGCTACGTATAACGACGTCTTCTTACAGTATGTAGAAGAAGAGATGGCTGGCCCCAATGGCCGTCCCAATACCACAGGGCACCCTAGTGTGCGGCAAATGCTGCGGTCCACTGCTAGTCCTGATGATGAGGCCTTTGCTATCATGACAGGAGGCACTGGTACCGACGGAACGGGGCCAATAGACGTCCAGTCGTGGGACGACGGCGACACGAAGACAGCCGAAAAAATCATCAAAACCCTGCGAACCTCCCTCAAGGAAACCAAGGAGACAGTGGAGGCTCTCAAGGTGAGGGAGCAAGCGCTGCTGACAGAGAAGGGCGTCATGACAGATTTGCTCGTTGAGCGCAAGCTCATGGCAGAAGAGAGTCTGGCTATGGCGCAGAGACTGCAAGCCGAAGTAGACAAGCTCCGGAGAGCAGGCAGTGGTGACAAGGATGGTCTGGATGACGATGACGCTGCTGAAGGCTTTGCGAGCTGGCGCCAAGACCGTGCGCGGCTAGGCAAGAAGCTCAAGGCGTTGGAGGGCGTGGAGGAGCGCCTGAAACAGGAGCTGGCAGTTGAGGCGGCGCGCTTTGCGGAGTTAAAGGCGCAGTTAGATGGCGGAGACGACGCGCACACCAAGTTAATCACCACTCTCAAAGCGGAGAAAGAGACCGCCGTCGCCGCCTTGAACGCACTCACTGAGCAAGTTGAGGCGGACAGAAAGTATGCTGCTGAGAATGCTGATGACACCACAAAGAATCACATTGCCCTGTTGGAGAAAACTAACAATGAAGTGAATGATAAGCTAGAAAAAGCCACTGCGGCCCTCTTCACCAAGGAGACAATGAATTCGTATTTGCAAAAACAATTGAAAGAAATTGAGGATGCCATGCTGGAGAATGATGAAGAAGATGAGAGTATACAGATGAAATATGCCAACGAAGTGCGCAAAGTGGCGGAGTTAAATTTGAAAAGCAAAGAGATGAACGAAAAGCTGTTGCAGCAGTCTCAGACGATTGTGGATAATTCCAATCACATTCACAAGTTAGAGACGTCAATAGATGAAAAGAATCAAATGAATTCTGAATGTAGGGATATTATTGCAAACTTGGAAGGGCAGCTCTCTACTCTACAAAGTGACTTCGATGGCAAGCTTGCCTTGTGCGTTGAACAAGCAGGGGAGCTGAGCAGGTTGAAAGAAGGAATCATTGCAGACAACAAAGCTCACGCAGATGCATTAGAAGTAACAAATAATTTGATAGAATCTCTAGAAAGCACTATTGTGTTGAAAAACAGCAAGATTGACTCTATAACAGGTCAATATGACACCGCAGTCAACGAGCACAACACGACATTCGCTCACATGTCGAAGTTACACTCAGAGCTAACTATAAAATATGAAGATTTAATTGCTGAGGATAATAAGAATAAGGCAGCACTCATTGATTGGGAGAAGAAGATGAGCTTGTTTGAGATTATGCAAGAAATGGAAGCGGAAGCAAAGAGTCGTGAGGACGATCTTAATGCACAATTAGAAGCGCAGAAGGCGCTGCGCGAGCAGGATAGGGTAGAGACTGACATATACCTACACAACTGGCACCACTACCAAGACAAACTAGAAATGACACAAAACGATGGTTTTACTTTACAACTCCTAAATGGAGAGAGAAGCAGGACGCGTCAACTACTCAAAGAATTGAAGGAAAAAGATGAGCATGTCAGTACCTTGAAAGCAGAGATGCAAGCTTTCAATGATGCTAGAGTGTTGGAACAGTTAGACTTTGAAAAAACGCAGAAACTTGCATTAAATAATGTCACTGCTGAATTAAGAAGTGTTATCAGTTCGAAAACAGTAGAGTTGACTTTGTTAATGGGAACAGTGGAACGTGTCAAAGCTACTGCTGAGAAAGACGAAGAAAATGCGAGAAATACAATAGCTGACAGAGTGCTAGACATTGCGGACAGGGATGCTCACATCGCGCAGCTCAACACTAATATTGACAATCTGAACCACGAATTGTTCGAAAAGGAAACTCTCCTTGTGCGAGCAGAGGCAGAAATTGCTGATTTGCGCATACAAGAATCTACCAGAGCCTCTGGTCTGGAACAAACTGTGAACAAAGCTGTTATTGAGTCAAAAAAACTCATCGCGGAACAAGCCACTGCCAGAGCACCGCGTCTGAGAATTCAGCAGCTGGAGGAGCTTGTCGTGGCTGTGGAGGAGAAGGCTATGAAGTGGGAAGTGGTTGCTAATGAGTATATGGAACAAGCGCCTCACAGCTATCAAACAGTGAACAATGACGGCTACAAAGTTGCATTATCTACCCTGGATGGCAATGTACATGGCATTGGCATCACTAGCATCATCGAACACACTCTAGGGCTTGCAGCGAATAAGCTTGTCAACACGCTGTCTGTAAACGAAAAAAGCTTAGCCGCGCTACGTCATTGGATCAGTGCCCAGAACATGACTGAAGAATCAGAAGCACGTGCACTGCGTGAAGTGTGCCTGTCGTGGAGTGGTCTGGAATCCATGACAAATATACGGGAATCTATGCGTCAATACGGCACGTTAGATGCTCGTTTGCAGGATGGAGCGAAAGAGCCGAAACCTGTGAATAGCATCATGGTGAAAGGTGATGCTTTCCATGCTGAACTGGAGCAACGTTTGTTTACTCTATTGGAGCTTGGGAACGTTAGTATCCCAGAATTCCGTGCTATGCGAGATTTGATGTTTCATCTGGATTGCGATGCTGAAGATATTAAGGCTGCTCTACGTTCCTTAAATTTGTCATTCGAGACACTACTTGATAGAGCAATGCAAGAAATGGGAGATGCGCATGAAGAGCGCATCGCTCGCGACGCATACTATGATCTGAAGGGAATTCGCTGTGTTCTGAGTGTGCCTCGAGTAGAGATGGCGTGTGAGAAGGAGTTCATGCGAGACTTGACTTCACTGGAGCACGAGCTGCAGGTAGCAATGGGTCTCAGAGAAGAATTCTCCATTCTTCGCAAATCTTTCAATCAAGCGAGCACGCAACTAGCTCTACTGCATGACGTACGCGCAAATGCTCTGAACTCCACTCGTGTCAGTGCGCGTATTGCTGCTTCTAATAAATTCAGCAATCGATATCAAGACGAGGCAGCACGCAATGCAGCGAATGGCTATGCTAGTAACGGAGCAACTAGGCCTACCTCTGCCTTCGTTGGTAATGGCGTGCAACCTGATATGAATATGCAAATGATAGGCAGCGTTGTCGCTGATGACCTCTCCACGGTGACTGGTGTTATTCCCACTGATATGCACGCCGACATTGCAGAGAACTCTGTTGAATCTTTAGATTTTCAGCCTGCAGGCGTCTTGGAGGATGGAACTGTGAACGGAGGCGAGGAAGAGGAGAAGAACCAACAGCACTCTTTTGACGCCTCCCACGAACACAAACATATGCACCATAAGCACTTCAGCTCTTTAGAAAATGCCAGAAATAGTCTGAGACAAGAGATGAGTGATGAGCGCAACAGAAGATATGACGAGATCAGATCTCGCGGCCTTGATGCTGACGCTTCTGCAAGCATGGACACTCGCGCTGCAAGACTTATGTATAGAACTGATCACAACTTAGCCACAGTAGAGATGGAACTGGCGGAAGGAGGTGCCGAAGTTGACAAATCGCGCATCGTTTTCATAAAGCTACTAAGGCATCGCTTGATAGCGGAGGCGGCTGTGAAAGAAGAGAGTGCTGTGCTTTCCTCGCGGGTCAAGAAGAGACAGCAGGAGTCTGAGTCGCACCTGCAGTACCTCGAGGAGGCCATAGCAGCCATTGACCTCTCTGCCACGAGTGCTGGTGGTGGTACTACTATCGGCGGGGGTGGGAGTGTGGACTCCAATGCGGTGACACTGATGGTGACAAAGCATATCCGAGCGCTGCAGGGGCGCATCAAGCTCAACAATGCGCGTGTGGATGGCCTTATGGAAAGCACCATGCAATACCGAGAGGCGGAGGTGAATAAAAACAACAACCTCTATAGAGATCTTGAAGAACGCTTGCTTGCGCTGAGATCTGAAGTGAGTGTGAATCAGGATAGCGAAGGGGTGAATACATTGCAATCTACGCAGAAAGCGCTAGCTGCAATCCAATGGAAAATGCAATCTATTCGTCGTCAAGATGCAACCTTGGAGCGTCTCCACCATGTGATCGATGCCTTCTCATTGAATCTCTTAGACCGCTCGTACAAACCTCGTCTCGATGAAATTAAAGAGATGTTAAGGAATTTCCAAATTATGGAAGAGGCTGCCTTGGGTAATGGTAACGATAACTTGCTTAGAGCACGCATACAATGGAATAATACCAAGATTCCAAGTATAGACACTATCGCCCCTATGGAACTGATACCCACACCCTTAAGTGTTGATCTTATGGATGGAACCCGCAACACTGCCCATGGGTCCCACTTGAGCAATGTGGGTCCTGAAACTGAGGATGAGCCCTCTGTGATCGGTAGCGTAGATGCTAGTACACTAGGTCGTTCTCGTGCATCGAGTGCACAGGCTCTGGACTCGCCTGCCTCTTCTCTGGGGGTTAAGGCAGGCAATAGAATGTCTCCTCTCCAACTTAATCATAACGGCAGTAGAGGCCAAGGAGGTGTCATCTCGCGCGCTGGCAGCAAAGGGTCCAGTCTTATGTCTGCTGCACCTTCACAGGGAGGAAGAATTTACCCAGAACTTGGCGGTGATAGCGACCAAGGCGAGGGAGGCGACAAGGGCGAAGAGTCCAAACATGATCTGCTGATGAAGAGTATGCAAGGCGTGAAGGATGATTTAATTAAGGAGATGAAAGGAATGACAGAAAACGCCAAAAAGAAAAATGATGGAGGTTGTGTTGTCATGTAATGCATATATTTCGCATGCATGTCTATATTGTACTGGTCATGTATTTTTATTTGAAGAAAATGTAGTTAAGAAACTTGTCTCTCATCTTGATTATCTACATCAAAGTACAAAGAAACAATAAATAACACCACAAACAAACACTTTCACACTCACAACCATTCGTCCACACATCTCTATGCAACGCACTTATTGCACCTCGCTCACTCTTCAACAGAGATTTACCCACGAGTACAGGCAGCAGGCAACTCGCTCACAACAGCAGAGCATCGTCGGCTCCCTTACCTGGACTCGCTTGCTTCACAGTCTCGTTTATGGTTGAACTATTACTGTTCATGCTACTTCCAAAAGCTCCTAACCCTTGTTTGCCTTCCTCTTCCTCGGAACGAATGGTACTGTTTAAAGTACCTATACCTGAAGCTAAATAACTGTGAATTGCGACGCCTTGTTTCAGTCGCAGCTTGGCCTTACTCACTAATATGCGTCGCTCGAAGATATCTGTTCTGTGGTCGACATCGTCCCGCTCCCGGGGCACAAGAGATAACTCTGCTGCGGCTTTGCACATTCCAGTGACTTTACTGATCACCTGTGCGAGTACGCCGTCACCACCACCGCCGTGACCATCCTTGCTTCCATCTTTGTAAACCTCTCTAAAAGTGGCCCTGTCGGCCTCCGCACGGTATTTTTCTTCATAATGCACACGAGTGGCCAATTCTGGGGACCAGCATTTGAGCTCGCACACACTAGTGCTGAAGCACATGTAAACTAGGCTAGACAGGAAGCAGAAGCCAATAAATACCCCAATGGCGGACCCACCATATTGGCTGAAAAAATCTACTGGTGCAGTTCTGGTGTCTGTCCATGGAGAAGGGACGGAACTAGGTGCACCAGTGGGAATGGTACCCGTAGGGGCACGAGTGGGCTGCCCTGTAGGTTGGCATGTAGGCTGCCCTGATGGGACTCTCGTAGGCACTGTTGTAGGCATTCCCGTGGGCTGGGTTGGCATTGTGGTTGGCTGCCCAGTAGGTATTCGAGACGGCTGTCCAGTTGGCTCCCTTGTAGGCTCCCCAGTAGGCGCAGGCGTGGGTGCATAAGATGGCACCGCAGTGGGCGTAGCTGTAGGTGCAGCAGTAGGTGTGACAGTGGGCGTAGCTGTAGGTGCAGCAGTAGGTGTAGCAGTGGGCGTAGCTGTAGGTGCAGCAGTAGGTGTAGCAGTCGGGGAAGCTGTAGGTGCAGCAGTAGGTGTAGCCGTAGCTAGGCTGGTTGTAACTGCCAGGAGCAGCAGCAGTAGCAGTAGCTGCGCTGCTGAGAAGAGCTTCATGTTCCTTTGCTGGCTAGTTGCTAGTTCTAGCTCTGTTAAACTCTTAATTAGTGTATCTCGAGCTTTTGGTCGGCTAGAGACTAAACTGATTGCGAAGAGGAGGTTTAGTAGCTAACAGAGTCAGTGAAAACGCGTATCAAATGCAACCATCGTGTTTTGATCTGAACATCGAGACACTCAGTGTAACTGCATGCATTCACTGCGTGCTATGGAAGGTAAACTGAACACAATATAATGAAAAAAATATGGAAAATATTGGGATCGAAAAGGGCATTTCCCTCCGGTTTTGTTTTCGCTCAGACTGGGACCGTTCGAGAGGGGCCCACACGGCGTTTCCAAGAATTAGGAAAGCCTCACAGTGCGTGCTTTGGTAGTTCTCATTGAATCATGGAGTTAAAGAATCTGCACCGAGTGGGGCCCATGGCAGGCAGGGGCTTGTCCACGGAGGAGTACGCCGGGCTGGAGGTCTCTATGATGCAGCGCAAGCTCGAGGAGAACCTCACTGGCAAAATGTGCTTTTGGGGCAAGATTGAGGGAAGCACCCAGGATTACCTGGTGGTGTACAACATAAACCCTAACACAGAGTTCCCGGAGAAGAAGTACTACTTCTGGTAAGTATCCCGCATTGTGTCGTATCCCTGTCCTGTCTTGCCCTTTTGTAGATCACCACTGCCACTGCCGCAAGCGCTGGTGCCGCGGGAGGTGACTTGGTATCGCATCACATTGCTTGTTTTTATTAGCTGGTGTTTGTCAATAATGGGGCATGTAAGAGGCTCACAGAGCCGCTGTGTGTTCCTTATTGTTTGCCACTGACAAGCCAAACAGTTTTGCCAGAAGTGGCATTATCAGTGAATACTGGCTTGTTTTCACTCATGCACGAAAATATGATAGTCTCTGAACGTGCACTAACCCTCCTTCCCCCTCCGTCCTCTTCCTCTTCCTTCTTCTCTCCCCAGCTCTGGCTCTGACTTTGTTCTGCGCGCCATGCCCGCACTTACTGCAGACTACACCACACAGGCGGATGCCATCAAGGTTGCCTTCACTGGAGACCCGTCTTTTTACGGCTATAACGGTATTGAGCAGGAAGCAGAGGATCCCGATGCCCCTCCCGTGGAGCGCTTCCGCGAGGTGCACCGCTTGGCACGTGTGGTAGCAAAGATCGACCATGACTGCAGCCTCGTGCCCAGGGGCGCATTAGTAGTAGATGCAACGAAAAAGGTCATTCAGAACAAGTTCTTCGAGGGTCTAAGCTACCAGACTGCAGGTGATCTCCGTGCTTACATGCACATGCGCTACCCTGAGCAATTGCAAGGATTAGCATTATTGAAGAAGCCAGGAATTGTCAAATCAGGTGATTTCCTTGATTGCATAGATAAGGATTTACCTAATGGTGTTTGGAGTGTGAGATATGATGATTCTAACACGATAGCCTATGTTGCAAATAACTTCTGGAGTGGATATCACTTCTATTCTGTTGTAGGTGAGGGAGAGTACGGTGGTACCTACTTCGGTAACGGCGTGGCTCTTACTGACATTGCTTTCATGCTCTAATCATTTAAATGGGGTAAAGTAAGTGGGTGGAAGTGATTGGATATATAACATTGCACATATTAACATTGAATAAATAATAGTAATACAGTTGAAATAAATATAACTCACTCGAAGTAAACGACGATCATCAACAATTCCTCATCACCGATGTTGTTTCAGAAATTCGGGATAAATTGGGGTGAGAACCGTCAGTCCGTTCAATAATGTGGGGTTTCGAGTTTTGGAGTTCCCAGTGACTGAGTCGACTTCGGTCTGGTCTTCAATCGCTTCTATCGCTTTTAAAACTTATCAAAATGGCTCTTCGTCTTACTCTTGTCGCTCTTGCTGTAAGTACTTTCCCCTGTAGCGACAATTTGTCTTGATTAATTTTCTTTTTCCATGTGAACGCACCCTTCAAAGTAGTTTCGCCGAAGACTTTGCTTCTGCTGCTTGAACTCGGTGTCCCTCAATGTTTTTTCGCATGTTTGTTGCGTTAGTTGTTCTTACCTACCTAATACTACCCTTGTGTTGAAACTGTATGTGTTTTCATGGCAATCTGAATGAATTAAAAAGGGTTGAAAAAAGTCAACGCCTTCTGTTTTATTCTTTTGTCCGTTCACATGCAAGGAGTTGAAATCAAGTGTAGTCTGTGGTATTATACTCTTTAGAATGACCATTAGAACTCATTGCATCATTGTTCTTTTTCTTTTAGTGACCATTCTAACCGTTTCCTTGCTTTTTTCCTTATATCTTCCTCAATTTGATTTTCTTTAACTTATAGGCTGCCGCCGTGTCTGCCAACGTGCACGACCGCTCCTTCTACGAGGAGAAGTTCTTCAACTGGCTCAAGACCCACCAGGTCAAGCCCGTGAACGGCATGCACTTCGTGCAGATGCTCAAGAACTTCGCCGATAACGAGGACTACATCCAGGCCCACAACGCCAAGGGCAAGTCCTGGAGACTTGGCCACAACCAGTTCTCTCACCTTACTGTTGAGGAGTACCGCTCTTACGTCAAGCTCGGTCTTATGACCGGTGAGGCCCACGGCGAGTTCACCCACTCCGCCCCTTCCAACCTTAAGGACACCCCCGCCTCCGTTGACTGGACCACTCAGGGTGCCGTCACCCCCGTGAAGAACCAGGGCCAGTGCGGTTCCTGCTGGTCTTTCTCCACCACTGGTGCCCTTGAGGGTGCCTACGAGATCAAGTACGGTACTCTTGAGTCTTTCTCTGAGCAGAACTTCGTTGATTGCGACAACCGCAAGAATGGCGGAAAGGACATGGGCTGCAATGGTGGTCTTATGGACAACGCCTTCGACTGGGCTGCCAAGAACGGAGGAGTCTGCACTGAGGCCGACTACCCTTATACCTCTGGTACCACCAAGAAGGCCGGTACCTGTGACGAGTCTAAGTGCACCAAGAACGCCAACGTCGCCCCCAAGTCTCACACTGACGTCAAGAAGAACTCCGATGACGCTATGATGTCTGCCCTTGCCCAGCAGCCCGTTTCCATTGCCATCCAGGCCGACCAGAAGGACTTCCAGCTCTACACCTCTGGTGTCTTCACCGGTGACTGCGGTGCCCAGCTCGATCACGGTGTTCTCGCCGTTGGTTACGGAACTCAGTCCGGAACTGATTTCTACAAGGTCAAGAACTCCTGGGGAGAGACCTGGGGTGATGCTGGTTACATCCTCCTCGGCCGTGGTTCTCAGTACAACAGTGGTGCTGGCCAGTGTGGTATGCTCAGCTCTGCTTCCTACCCCAACCTCTAAGCGTTTTATCCTGGTCTACCCTTCCATTGGGAAAGGTAATTTAGTTGCGAAGTTAAAGAATTTAATTCCAGCCCTTCGTGTTTGAACGCTAATAGACGTCCTGTAACTCAAGCGGCGAGGTGCCATCAGTATACTTGATTGCCTTCCGATTGCTCATGACAAGTAAAAAAATTGGAGATATTCTATTAATGGAATTGATCCTCAAAAAAACGAACAAAAAATAACTTTCATAAATTTACTTAAGTTAATCCTTAAAATGGACGCAATTTATCTCATTCAAATTCTTATCCCTTCTCTCATCTCTTGAAATAAATAGATCACAACACTCTAGCTCAATATTCAGAGGTCTTCTGTATCTCTCGAATGGATACACATATTATTTTGGTTACGGTCCAACAAACAAACACGATGTCTACAACTTTCGCTCTCGCTACAATATTCTTTCATTCTTATCACTCTCCTCGGCTCCACTCCTTCTGCTCAACCCAACTCTCAGCTCGATTCGACTCGACTATCAAAGCGACTCTACAAATCGTCCTCATACCCTGCATCGTTTATGGCCTCATAGTGAACTGTATCCTCGACAGTCTTCACAGTCTCTCCGAGACTCTCCAAATCAAATCCATCGAAATCTTGGTGACCTCGTCTTCCTTGGGCTTCCATACTGTTTGGGTTATAGTGCGGGTCCTGTGCTCCAGCACCAGTCTGCGGACCCTCTAGATCCAGGGCAGTCCAATCGAACTCCGTGACTTTGCTTACATTGTCGTCCTCTTCCTCTTTTGTTTCCTCATAAATTGTGACACCGTTGTTTCCATCCATCTCCCCTGGCTTGTCCAGCAGTTCGTCTGGATCCAATTCGTCTTCACTGTCTGTGTCGTCATCTTGGTAGGCACTGGCCAAGTCCTGCTCATCCCATATTTTCATCAAATAATCATAATGCGAAAACAATGCAGGTAAGATCATAAGACATAAGAAAGTAGTAATTGAGCAAGCAATAATAGATACAGTTAATGCAAAGATTGCATTAAATGTCGAACCGCAAACATTCTCATCTACTGCATCAGTCAAAGAAGCTTTAAAAGTGGGGCAATTAGTATCACCATCAACGAACAATGGTAAAATACCATCTGGCCTTGCGTAAATACTCGTTACTGTAGTATTCATGTCTATAACCCAATAGTTGCCAGAAGCGAAGTCAGGACAGGTCGTGCCACTTACTCGTGGCTCTGTCAATACCCCCAGAATGTGATCATGCATTTCTACTACGCCATCCGTCGCTGTATTTATGGCTTCAGTGAACGGGTTTGTACAACCAAGGAATAAGTCTGTCGCATTACTTGACAGGGCACCAGTTGGGATTTGGTCTGACAAAGCTAGCATAGGCGCGTCAAATATACACAGATCTGACAGTGCTATTGTTATCAATAGCATTGGAACTGCAACTATGCCGTAAATAAAGAAGAGACATTGCCCACAACACACACTACTTCTATTCATACAGTGCTTTCTCTCGGCGCCACTACCTATCATCGCCATCATCAGTATGAAGAAAATTAAGGGTAATCCTGCAAAACCATACGTAGCGAACTGTCGATTTTCACCTAGGTATGCGGCGAGACTTGTGTCAGCAGATGCAGTCAAATCCTGTAGTGCAACTACCGCATCGTTCAATGCCGGCAGAGCATCCTCTAGCTCTAATATCCCTTCATCTAGCTCGTCCAACGCAGTAGTGGCGTCACATTCTGCCTTAGCATTCGGCAGCGCCCTATACAAGCTGTCTACTCCTGTCTGCAGTGCGACTGTGCTCGCTGCCCAGTGCCCAAAAGTGTCCTCAAAACCGCCGATGGTCACATCGTAAGCAGCATACGCTTCCTCGAAGTAAGTGTGGGCGATGTAAGCCAGGCCTGTGCCAGTAAGCAAAGGGAGCAAGGCGAATACTATAAACACAAAAGTGAGTCTTTTGCGCTGCTTTGTAATGCTTTTGTGAACTCTTTCTGTTTCTGCCTTATCTCTCAGACGCATTGCCCGCTCGTCCTTTTTCCCGGTCAGCTCTGCCTTTGCAATAGCAGCTTCTGCAGCTATTGCCATTTTACTCGTAGTTCCCTTTGTGCGTTTTTTGGCTTTGACTGTACAGCGGAAGCACTTACAACACATGCGACTACAAAGTACCGAGTTGAACACACATTGCGTTAACAAGCTCAATATAAATAGACCAATTGGCAACAACGCGATGCTGAAGGCATACTGGGTAGTGAACATCAATGTGCGTGTACTGTTGGTATACAACTCCGAGAAGGGTAGCGGCTCTGTGCCATTGACACCAGGGTTCACATACGACTGTATATCAGGAGGAAGCTGTTCCATGTACGGCGCGGCTTGTTGGGCTAGCAGATAGCTATAGTCTCCTACTAGCCTCGCGTAGCCCACGTACTCGGAAGCTGTGTAGTTCGCCATTGTGTTCCGTGAGTTTTATCACACTCGCAAGATCACCGAACAGGCCTGGGCTGCTTCTCGCAACAGAACAGTGTTCTCCCTGCCAATGTGTTGAGCTTACTACTTGCCGGAACTAAGCTAAAAACGATCCGAGTCTAATAGGGCACTAAAAGTTCCGAAAACGTTGCATTTTTCACGCAAATGCATTATAACGAGGTGAGGAGTGCAGTGCAGCACTTGCAAAGCAATACCTGTTCAAGATTCACACAAGGGTGATGGCTTTCTACCTACATGGTTGCAGCGCGGGCGGCAAACAGAGACGTGATTCCACCTTCATGGTCAATTTACCAGTACCTCTCCGATTCTCGATATGTGGTCAATGTCTACATCGTGTGAGCGCCTATGTTGCTTGTCTGTGAGATACGAAAGTGGAAAGGAGATGAATAGGTAAACTTCAATACTTACATTCTTCTCTACAGTAGTTTTGATACCAACAAGTGCATACCGGTGGTGCAGGTTTAGTGTTTAGTGCACTTCTGTAGCCCCTGCAGCCCGGGGCCCCTCCCCTTCCCCTTCCCCTCTCTCAAGTCTTCCTTACATCTGCAAGAAAACCGAGGAAGCTCAAATAGATCAATAGATTAACTATTTGGTCTTCTTGTCCTCCTCCTCGCCGTCCGTTGCTCCCGCAGCTGCAGCCGCAGCCTCGGCTGCAATTGCAGCCTCGTCCTCGAGTGCAGACGCAGCCTTGTCCTTCTCCTCCTTATCCCTAGCCTGCTTCTGAGCTTTTCCAGACAGCATATCCTTCCACTTGCCAAGGACAAAGAACAGAGACACTACCTGTATTGATTGGTACGCGATCAGCCCGTACTGCACTCTCTTATTAGGGCACACTTGATACAAAGTGGGCACGAAATAAAAGCCGTGGTACACAATGCGAACCAAGATGAAAAGAATGACAAAGATGGTATACCAAAGGGTGGACTGCTGATTACCACGGCGCCACAGCATCAGGAAGGGAGTGGATACATCAGCTAGTGCAAAGCGTAGCAATGGATTCATGGGGCCTGTAGTGAAAGCTGCCCTCAAGGCTGGCATGTCACAAATCTGCGTGATATTAAATGCAGCAGCACCTGTCGCACCGATACTCAGAATATGGTGGAAATATTCCATAAGTCGTGCACTCTTCTTCTGATAACCACCCACGCGGTACACCACGTCGTTGAAGAGCATGTTATTCAGGTCCACGAGGAAATATGACAAAGAGCATGCGATGACCGCGTACTCAGGGTACCTGCCCGGGTACAGGAAAGAGTGTATGCACAAGTAGCTGGATATCGTGCTGTGCCACAGATGCAAACGGTATGATGATCTATCGTCGCGGGCGCCATCTTTCATGTGCAGGAGGATGCACCAGAAGATCATGAAGCCTGTATTCACGTGCATTGTGTATGAGTGAGTATTTGCAGTGGTTATTGCAGTGGTTGCCGGGAGAGGGGTCGAGGAAGAATGAAAGGCGGAGGGCGAGAGTTAGCTCTGAGTCTGAGAAGCAGGAGCTGCGCTTGTGGTTTCGTGGGAGTATGACGAAGTTGAACGCAGAAATATCTATATATATACGAGATGGCATTTTCATTTCGTTGTATTTGCCAGTCAAGAATACAGGAAAGCGTAGGAGGTGCAGGAAGGGTCCCAGTGGGCATGGGGTCGCATCGAAGGCAGCGCAGTATCCATGGATAGAGGGGAGGGACCACACGTACATGTCAATATCTGGTAGAAACCGAGGTCATGCTCTCCAAAGGTATCTCTGCCCATGTACCCCATATTTGCATACAATATGCAAACACTTCTTCATAAAACAGTCAGAAGATGAGTAATAGAATCAGAACCCAAGATGCCCGTACGTTGGTACGGGTTGACTCCAAAAACGCCGTGGAACGTGTGGAAAACAATGTTCCATACCACCAGGAGCCAAGAAGGCGCCAATTCATGGTGCTCTTGTTACAACATGTCGGAGGAGGTGCGGATGAAGATGGGGGAGGTGCAGACCTTCATCAGGATACTATGTAAGTGTTGTTCTCCTACAACCCTTGGGAGTGGCTATTGCTATTGGGCAGCTTTGCGTGAAAAGATTCTTGCTTACTCTTTCCTTTTACACTAGGGATCTTCTTTGCAGCTGGTATTGCAAAATGTTCTCAACTTGTTCTTGCACTGGCGGCGTGAACTAACCATCCCCTTTCTATTATTCTCTTGACCTTCCACTTTGCGATGATCTCATGTCCTTCTTCTCTTCGCCCTCACCTTGGAACTCATCCCCAAATCATACACATCTCTGGGATCAACCACTCACATACTGTGTCTTCGTCTTCGTCTTTACACAACAAACAACAAACAATAGATGTGGAGCAAGACATCGACGAGCGCAAAGCTGCAGAGATTCTCCACAACAGCATGAACGCGGACCAGTCGTGTCACTACATCTTCACCGTGTGCGCCAATGGATACACTGCACTAGAAGCACTTCGCACAAACTCATTCAATTTGCTCATAGTGCAAGATTCTGACAAGGATTTATGCGGTGACACCTTGATGAGAATAGTCAGGAATCTCGGGTACTCCACGCCGGCCGTGCTCTTAGCCGCCAAGGTGCAGGCGGTGGACATGTTGGAAAGCACTGTATTGGACGAACTGGTAGGTAAGGCACACGGCAAGGTGGCAGTAGGCGATGCCAAGTTCGATGCAGCTCTCTTACTATACTCACAACAACGCGGATATGCTTCCATCCTGCTCTACCCTTTCACCCCCACCGAACTGGACACGTGTGTGAAGAGTGCTCAGGATTTCCATGCTACTTCAGAGAGGGAGGGGACAGCAGTTCTGTCGCCACTACTAGAGGCACCGCGCCCGCCGCCTCGGCAACTCATGGCGGCGCCACCGGAGCCACCAACGCCTGTGGAGGTGGTAGTGGCGCCTGCACCAGCTGTGGTTCAGTCGGCTGCTGCTGCTGCCACTGCTACTGCTGCCACTGCTGCTGCTGCCACTGCCGCTGCTGCCACTGCTGCTGCTGCCGCTGCTGCTGCCGCTGCTACTACTACTACTGCTGCTGCTGCTACTACCGCTGCTGGTGATCCTGTGCCTGCCCCTGGAGCAGAGACGGCTGCTGCTGCAGATTCAAAGGCAGAAGCTGCTGAAGGAGCTAGTGGCAGTGCCGATGCTGGTGCGAGTGTGAACACAGCTACGAGCGACAACAACGCAAATGCAAACGCGAATAATTTCTTGGAAGGCAACAACAGCAGCAGCAGCAGCAATAAAAATGACAATGACAATGTCCCACAACCACTCTCTCGCAATGTGCAGTCCTACAAGAACGAGAAACAACAACAGCAAGTGGAACCAAAATTTCAACCTCGGGCTTTGGTGACCACTGCAGGCTTCGTAGATTTTGCAAGTATCTGCAAGAATTTAACTACGCAGTTCCCGAAGAACCAAATCGTGGAGGATGCCGCCTATATGCTTACTCATACATTTAATAACACTGTGAGTGAGTTGAGAAGGAGAACAGGTGCACTCACGCATGAAAACAAATGTATGAGGGCTGAGACTGCGTCCATGTCCAAGGCATATACTGTAGCGATTCTAGAACTTCAAAGAAAAGTGACCGAATTAGATGCGAAGTTGGCTGCAGCTGAGACTGCTACGACATTAATTATGAATATTGAACGAACAGGAGAAGAAAGAGTCGAGGAAAAGGGAGACGAAGGAGAGAGCTCTGCCTCTATTCCTGCTACTGCTATTGCTACTCCTATGGATATTGCTACTGATGCTACTGCTGCTAGTGAAGGAGTCCCTGCACTTGCACCTCCATCTGCAGCTGCACCTGCTCCTGCAATTGATCTAGCGCCTACTAAACCTGCTGCACCTGTTAAAAAGAAAATTAACGCTATGACGGATCTGCGCAGAGAGAGTCATTTATCAAGCATGTTGGGAATGATAAATAGCATACCTGTCGGCTCCCCTGAGACTGCTATCCCTACTGTGAAGGCTGCTGTGGAAATGTATTACAACGGATGCTTTGGGCAAAAAAAAATAGCTGAAAATATCAATAAGATCGCAAAGGTCGAAGAAGCTATGCAGGACAGATACCATGACGGCATCATCGACCAAGAGACTGTTGTTCGCATAGTTGTTGCACAGGAACTGCTGAAAAATAGGTACCAAGAAGGATACTATGAAATGCAGAATATTCTATTGGATAGACTACAGCAAACAGAAAATGCAACAAAGCTGAATTTGATGTATACCGATGACGGTAAAATTGCTGGCTTTCGCGTTGCCAACCAACCACTGCCAACTAACCTAGGTAGTAGCAGTAGTGTTGCAAGTGGTAGCAGTGCTGGTACTCAGAAGGTCGTTAATAATGCACCCAATCCGTATGGAAAGCAGTATCAATCAGCTGAAGGTGACGAGGCTTCTGTCGCCGACAGCTTCAACAGCAATACCAGTAGCTGGAGACAAGAGCACAATCGCAAAGGAGCGCATGGACGCCAGTATTTCACAGGATCCCAAATAGCCAAGCGACTGCCTAAACGTCAGCAAGTGCGATTTGATAAGGCTCTTACTTACATGATCCTTGGGGAAGTGAATCGAATTAGAAGCCTGCTCGAGAGTGAGAAGCCTAGCGATCAACTGGAAGCGTTCTTGAGTTTAGGAAACTTCGACGTGAAGGCTCCGTCTTTGCAACAGAATGCAATGCTGGAGCTGCTGGGAGGTGACATGACTGACGCCACCACTGCCAAGGCGTCGGAAGATTTCGACCAACACATTCTCGATGAGTACTCCCAGGGAAATATTGCTGCTTCCAAGTTGCAAACAATTAATAAAAAGCTCTTAGCCAGTCAGTCGCTAAAAAGCGTTTACCCCCCAGAGAAAGAAATGCCAATTAAACAGAAGATGACGACAGCGCCTGTGGACCAGCACAGTACACAGCAACAAAAGCTGACGCGACAGGCCCAATATGCACATACCCCTCTTCCTGGCATGCTCGCAGATGGATGCCCCGCCATACTCCCTGCACAGCAGCAACAGCTGATGCAACAGGCGACTGACAGTCGCAAAAGATCAGCAGGAGATGGTGTCGCGATAGTAGTAGGGCACGTTTCTAATGTTAATGCTATTAACACGTCGGCAAGCCCTCTCAAGAAGAAGGCCAAGGCTTCCCCTGCAACGAAGGAAAAGCCGAAGCCAGCAGCCAAAGCCAATAAAAAGAGGGGCTACAGGCTCACTGTCAGAACTAACCACGCTGCCACTACCAGTGCAGGGGGCAGCGCTGCTGACAACAACCTCAAATATGGTGAGGAAGGTGATGACGATGACAATGTGGACTACCAACTGCAGCACAACACTTACGAAATGGAAATGGCTGCGGAATCGAATATGAACCAATTGTCGAGATCGCCGCCCTTCAACTCTTACGCACGCATGACGCCAAATGTGAGTGCCAATGTCAGCGCGGGCCACGCTTCTAATGGCATGAGCTACGCTGACAATCTTCTCGGACGAAGTATTCCAGGAAAGTTGATGCTAAATCCGGATAACCCGTATGCTCGACCCGAACTTCATGGCTCATCTGCCATGTCGCGCAGACAGAAGCTCACGGCCCAGGCGAAGGAACTGGTGGCCAATTGGGACAAGCCCGAGTACAGAGCGCAGTTGGCGCCTGCGGAGATTGGGGAGGACGAGGAGGTGGATGCAGCGGCCAGCATCCTCACAATGGGGCGTGGGGGCTAGGGAAAGCAATGGAAATTGGCATGGTGTTAGGGCCCATTTTATTATAAATTTAAATTGTTTTTTTATGTAAGAGATGGATGTAATTATATATGTTTCGGTTAGGGTCTTCGCGGGTGCAAATGAGATGGCACGACACTCTAAGAGGGAGGGTTTCCCGGCATAAATATTTGTTTAACCTAATTTCTTCTTCTTTTGGCATCTCGTCTCTATTTCCAATCCGCTGCAAAATGCGATCTTCCTCTATGTGTTGTTTTAAGGGGGACTTTGGTCGATTCAAACGGATCAGCACGTCCAATCTGCATTAAATTAGTGCTATGGCCACTGACAGCGACAGCCCGACGCACACTCTGCTGGCAGAGTTGCACACCGACCTACACGCCTGCTGTGTGGAGACAGTGGACGACCATCTTTTCCTTTGCGGACTGTATGAGTTGAATGAGGAAGAGCAAGTGAGGAATGGGCAGCTAGTGGTATGTGACACTCTCGCGACTCTGGAGCGAATTGGAGAAGCAGATGCACAGGCTCGAGAAGAGCGGGGGCAGGATCAAGGTATCGGTGAGGGCGCCAGTGCTGGTACTATGCCTACCGGTACGCCTGCCATAGTCACCTGTGGCTCAGTGCACACAGATGGCGGGGTGCTGGACTGCAAAGTGGCCAACTGCGTGGCCGCGACAGCGCTGTCCACGGGGCGGCTGGATCTTTATTCCGTGGGGCGCAGACGCACGCACGGGGGAGACCCAGAGGCTGCTAGTGCCGGTGCTGGTGCTGGTGCTGGTGCTGGTGCTGGTGCTGGTGGCAGCGATGATGCGGGTGGTGTGGACGTGCTGCACCTGGGTGGCGTGAGTAGCCCCGGCAGCGGGCTCTTCCTTAGCTTGGACTGGAGCTGCGGCGCCCAGGGATACTACCCCCAGAGCAGTAGCAGCAGCGGCAGCAGCGGTGGTGGGAGTGGTGGGAGTGGTGGTGGGCACATTGCGGTGTCTACGCAAGCGAGTGAGATACACATCTACGACGCCACACAGCTGGACAAGGACAAGGACAACGGTACTGGTGCTGGTAGTACTCCGCCACTTCACACCATCAGTGATGCACACAGTTTATTTGGTGAGAATGTGCCTGTGTGGATAGTAGCTTACGATCCCTTGTCAGGAGGCAGACGCATGGCAACTGGTGGTGATGACTGCGCGCTGCGCCTTTGGGACGTGAGAGTGCCCACTGCTTGCACTGGCACTTGCATTGGTGCGGGCAGTGCCTCTGGCGCTACTACTACCATGTTTCAGAATAATCAGAGTGGTGGTGATAGGGGCGGGGGCGGTGACGACGATGAGAGTAGCAGTGTCAGTGTGTGCACAGCTACCAATAAGAAAAGCCACACAGCTGGCGTGACAAGCGCGCAATGGCACCCATACACGGAGCACTTGCTGGTAACAGGCTCCTACGATGGCGTGGCCAGATTGTGGGACACCCGGATGCTAACCAAGTCCTTGTGGGACGTGGACGCGGGGGGAGGCATTTGGCGCGCCAAGTGGTGGGCCAAAGGGCTAGGTTCCCCCCCTTCTGCTTCTGCTTCTGCTGGCAGTGGAAATAGTAGTAGCAATCGTAGCAGCCACTTGGCGCTGGCGTGTATGCATGGAGGGTGCAGCATCTACGACGTGCCCTGTGCTAACAACACTGACAACGCTGAACAAGGCCTCCTAGGTGCCCTTCCTTTCCGTGTAGGCAAGCATTACGAAGATAGTCTGCCGGAGCAGACGCGGGGTCACTTGGCGTACGGTTTGGCCGTGCTGCAGGCCCCTCATAACAGTGTTGGCGGTAGTGGTCAGTGGCTGGCTGCGTCTTGCAGCTTCTATGATGACATTGTGCAGCTCTGGACTGTCTAGCCC